>Ga0114999_10004561_pt1 | contig 16682 bp, 7 predicted proteins | sample ArcticOcean_MG_C_3_FD_89820 | JGI IMG/M metagenome (GOLD analysis project Ga0114999, IMG submission 89820) | Marine microbial communities from western Arctic Ocean - ArcticOcean_MG_CB8_126 | ecosystem: Environmental > Aquatic > Marine > Oceanic | place: Arctic Ocean: Canada Basin | collected...
TCATATGGCCAAGAAGGCTGAAGAAAGAGGTGATAAAGAAGGTGCAGGAAAATGGGGGCTTGGCACCAATGCGGCAGGAATTGCAGGAGGAGCAATGACAGGAGCTGCCATTGGAAGCATGGTTCCAGTAGTTGGAACACTTGTTGGAGGTTTGCTTGGTGGAGCCATTGCTGCCTTTTCACAAAGAGGTTCTATAAAAGACAATGCTATGAGTGCTCTTGGAGCTGGTGGAGGTGCAGTAAGTAGTGCAAGCGCAAGTGCCAATGCAAAAGCAAAAGCAAGCAAAGAAGCAAAAGAAAAAGAAAAAGCATACCAGGCAAGCTTGACACCCGAAGAAAGAGAAAACGACAGGTTGGCTAAAATAGCCGCAGAGAAGAAGAAGAAAGATGAAATAGAGCAGCAAATAAGAGTTACGAAAAACAAAAAACTAGAAGCTGCGACAAGTTTTTCTAGTGCTCAAGAATCAAAAATGAATACTACCTTTGAATATATGTCAGAAACTGGAACAGCAGATAGAGGAAAAATATCAGAAGCAATTGAAGAGACTAGGCAAGCAAAAAACGTGGAAATGAAGGGGGCAGAGGAAAAAGTAGCAAGTCTTAAACTAGGCCTCTCCACCGACCCCGCTAAAAAGAATGATACAAACCAGCTTAAAATTAGAAAAGATATAGCAAGGGAAGAAGAAAAAATACTAAAAATTAAAACGTCTATAAATAGCCTGGGAGTGCAAGCTCTAAAATCATACGAGCAACAGGCAGAAGCTGCCGATCTACAGGCGACATCAGCTAGTTTACAGGTTCAGTTAGCAGATAACTTTGCTATGGGTGTTGGAGCTAGTGCTGAAATGAGAATGGAGGCATTTGACGCTGAAGGTAAAAAATTAGAGGTTATAGAAGCCAAGAAAGCAGTCCTTCAGGATGAATATAACAAAAGTACGGCAACGGGAGTTGAAAAAGAAAAAGAAAAAGCAAAGTTAAAGAATGCAATGACAAAGTTAGACAATGAAAGTTTACAAGTCAGTATAGCACAAGCAGGGCATGTTAAGTCTATGAGGGATGGTTGGGTGTCAGCACTTTCTGCCATGAACTCAGCATCGGGTGGATTTACCGACATAGTTATGACAAAAGAGAAGGGCCTTGCACTTGCTCAAGACATGGCAGGTTCTGTTAAAGCACAGAGTCTTGGTAGGGTTGGAGCAGGAGAGGGCTACAATGAATCAGAAATATTTACTGCTAGTGGATCCAAAGGCGGAATAGCAAGAGTCAGTGGTCGTGGATTAGATTACAAAGAAGCCTTCAGTGGTGGAGATGACACCAGCAAAATGGAGACACAGACCAGGAAACAGGCAGAGGCCCAGAGGGTGAAAATTCTAAGAGATAGAAACGAAGCCGCGGGAAAATCCGATGGGAAAGCACTCGGTATGGGCAAAAATCAAGCACAAGATGATGCAGAACGAGCACTTCTCAGCAGCCCCGGTGGAGCGCCGCCCCCTCAATCAAATAGAGAAAAGATAGCTAAGCAGATAGCTAACGATGAAGCAAAAATACTACAAATTAAAAAGTCTAATGAAGAACTTGAAAACAAAATAAATAGCATGGGAGCGCCGCCTCCTCAATCAAATAGGGGTGAGGATACGGGTGCTGCAAAGGTTATTATAATCAATAATATGTCTGGTGGTAAAATTACTGATGGCCAGGTAAAATCTGCACAGGACAATATTGCCAAAAAAGCCCAAGAACATAATGAGGCAGTCGTGGCCCAAACAGTCCAGGGCATGAATATGTCAGGTGCTAATGTCTAATGGCTTTTGACAATAGGAAAACGTATCTTTGCTATAACAATAGAAGTTTGATAAGAGATGGGTTTATTCCTTCTTTTATAGAAAAGCTATATCTCCCTGTTGACTCTTTTAATGTTAGACGCTTAAAGAACCCACAGCCAGGTGTTACTTATACTGTTGGTAGAGATGCAGACACAAACGAAATAATAAGTGTAAAAGAGAGAAAAAAGCAGCTTCCTGCTTCTAAGATTCAAGTTCAAATTGAATTTAGTAAAACTTTAAAAAGTGCAATAAGTAGAATAACTTCTCCAGGTTCTCCGATGCTTCCAGGTGCTGTTGGAGGGACGATTGGTAATTTAGCTCTAGGAGCTCAGGGCTTTGGAGGTCTTACTTCTGGATACACAGAGATAACTTTTCAAATTGTAGAATCAAAAACAATAGTAAATCAAAAAGTAACAATCACACAAGATATTCTTGATACATCAATTTTAACATTTGATGGCTTTCCATTATCTATTTTTGGCATTGTTAAAGAGCATGTAGAAACGTTTGCTGGCGACGGGGACTCTGCTAGGGATCTGGCCAACCAGTTCAAAATAGACCACCCTCAAGCTAAGATAGCAGTTGACAAGAATGGTGCACTGGTTGCTAGGATTGGTTTAGACTTTTCCTTAGAGCAGATAGATAAATTAGGCAACTTTAGTGAGGGGTCTTTTCAGGGCAGCGGGAGAAAAAGAATAAGTGGGGCAACAGATTCCAAAGGATTGTTTGGAGGCACTGGATCATCTTGGCTAGTTATGGTAGACAATGCAGGAGAAGCTGGCTTCGACGTTAATGATACTCTCAAAAGAGAAGTTGTTTTTTTTGAAGGGCAAAAACAATTATTTAAAAAAATAGTTGAGGATAAGAGAAAAACAAAATTTAGAGGAGATAATCATGATGCTGTAGGATCAGGGGAGTATCCTTTCCATATTAGAGGAACGACAGGAACAGATGCAGTTGATAAGCAAATAAGGATAGACACAACTGATCTTGCTAAAGGAGATGTCATCTACGTAACTCACGAAATTACTGTTGGAGAGAGGCATGTAAGGAAGAGCATAGAGCACAAGGGCACAGTGGCTCAAGGCAATACTATTGGAATTGTTGGATGGTCAGGGGCGGTACAGAGTGTGATGGACGCCTATGACTACAAGATAAGGAAGTGGAAGGTTCCTCCTTTTCCTAAGGGTCGTCAAGATCTATTTATTGCCCCTATCACAATGAATAATATAGATGAAATTACAACTTTTTATACTAGTGACGATGACTACAAACTATCTTTATATGATTTTCTAGAGATAGATGCAGAGAGCAGGGAGAATGAGGATTTCAAACTTTCCCCAGACGATGCTAGTGAGATAGAAGGTTGGAGACTGTCAGAGGCAATATTGTGGAGAAAAATGAGAGGTGCTTTTTTCGCTGCTGACCACAGGGGTATTTTGGTTGTAGAGAGTGCTGGTGAGGAAGTAGTAGTTCTTTTTCCTCGTTCTGAGATAAGAGATCAGGAGTGGTTTACTGCTTACTTGGAAAGTCTTGATTTTACTTTTGCAACAGGCCCTATAGATCCAAATGCTCCTTTAGATCAGGGAGGATTTGAAGTTAGGACCTACCTACCTACTGACTTAGAAAAGAACATAGAAGATAGTATAGATTTTAAAGATATGTCAGGGTTTTTATTTGATACAGGAGAGATAGTAAATAGTTTATTATTTGACAGGGAGAAGATACATTATTACAGGCCATTCGCAAATGCTTTAAAATCTGTCAGTCCTTACAGAGAGGAAGATACGACGAAAGGAGTAGGAATACCACATTTAGATTTATTGCCTATCATTTCTCCATTTATTACTATTTATTCTATAGAGACTGAAACCATAGATGAAGAAGAGATTACGAGAAGAGAATATGATTTTAGTGAGTTTGATTGTTCAATTTTTGATTGCAAATCGTTTGGAGTAAATTTAGAATACTACGACTTGTCTCAAGGAGTTTTTGATCAGACAGAGGCGACTCCGACTCCTGCTGGCAGCTGTGAAGAAAATGAAGGTTTGTCAAACTTGCATTATTGGAGTTACAATCAGGATCCTGACGACGGTTTGAATCCAGGAGCCTACCTTGTCAATGGAGCGTTGGATCTTGAGATTAACGGTTGGTTTCCAGAGGGGTTGTCTATAGATACTTTTTGGACTATGGAGACTCCTTATCTTTGTGGTTCATTTGGAGCAGATACGAGAGTTCATGTAGAGAAAATGGGAGGAAATTCATTAGACAATTACAGTTGGATATATGTCAATACTGTTCCGTTTATTCCTAATAATATAGCAGCAGACACAGCTCCCAATGCAACTGACGCTATTGTGGTTTTTAACGAAGACAATGTGCACAACGGTCTGTCGTATTCTATATTTAATGACATTAAGTTTCAGGATGATTATTCATTGGTGAAAATAGATAAAACTAGAATTCATGCTAGGGAACCCTTTGATCATGATAAGGATTTTATAATTGGTCAGAATGGCTTGGTAGGAGATGTTCCAAGTTATTCTCATGGCGCACCTATATCAGAAGATATTTTTAGAGTATGTAGTATTATATGTGACAAGAATTCTGAATCTGACTACGCGACAGACTTTTGGTTTAATAAGGATTTGCTTAATGATACCGCAGATTATGGAGTTCCTTTTGGTCTGTCTTTTTCAGACACTCCTCCTAAGGTAGACATACCTCCCAATTGGTATGTTAAATGGATTGAAATAGAGTTTGCTTATAACGAGGGAGGTGAAGACGCTGTAAAGGATATTGAAAAATATGTGTCTTTTTATTTTGAAGACTCTGAGAGTTCAATAAGCAAATTATTAGTTACAGAGTTGGGGGTAGAAGAGAACACGTTTACTGTGAGATTTTTGTTAGAACATTACAATGGAGGCCCATTCCATTTTTTAGGAAAGTTTTGGGAAAAAGTGAACATATCAAAAGCAACAGCTAGATTTGTTCTAGGCAATGACTCTTCCTTGCCCGAAGCTCTTAATTTTGATACATACAAGATAGATTCAGGTCAAAGTGCAGTAGTTTATGATAATCAAAGAAGAATATTAGTTTTTTATTCTAATCAGAAAACAAATAATATTGATGTGGCTATTTCTTATAGCGAAGGAGAAGACTGGGAGTACGATAGAAATATAATAAGGTTAATTGAAGGGGAGACAGCTACAATGCCCTTTACTATTAAAGATGGGCTTAGCGAAGATGTTCATTTATTTTATTCTTTAAACAATAGGTTTTTAATGTATAAGACTATAAATACGTCTTTGCTTGATAGTTCCAACGGATTTGCAGAGCCAATCGTTCCAGATTCGTATTTAGTAGGAGATTACGACCACACAACAGATGACCCAGAGAGGGAAATGTGGGGGAATTACACACCTCCCGGAACCACATTGAGAAGACTTCCAAGCTTTTTTGTTGTCGCAAATGCCGACGATGATTTTTTTATTGAGCAGGCAGAGACAAATGAGCAGATTTCCATTTTTAATGAAGCCTTACCTTTTGGTGTAAAAGATGTTAAAAAGATTCAGACTCCCAGGTTCTTATTCGGTGGCAATTCAGAGGAGATGAGAACTAATTTTGACGGTAGCGCTTACTCAGTATTTTTAGACGATGACGGTAGTTTGAAGCTGTTTTTTGTCGAAAATGGCAATTTATCAGTTAAGAGTAGCACAAGCTACGCTTCATGGCAATATGAGGTTGAGAGCCAACCAATACATAAAAACTACATAAATGAGGATTTAGATAAAGGTTTTTCTGAGGAAATATCAAATATACAGATAGTTAGAAACGACAAGGATCAATCAGTAGTTTCTGTTCTGTATTTCCACAACGGCATGTTGTTCGTTAGGAATTTACAAGCAAACTCCTTGTATTCGTGGCGTAATAACGATGGGAAGTTAGAAGACCAAGACATGATACGTCATCTTGAGATAAAAGATGAAGACCTGACTCTTGACCCTATTAGGAAAAGAACAGAAAATCTTCCTATATTTTTGGTAGGAAACATTCCAGATGTTCTAAAGACAGATATAAAAAATGAAATAGGTAACAAGACTCCTGCCGAAGACTCAGTTTTGGCCTTTATATTCCCATATACAGATCCAGACACCCCCGGAGACATAGAAGCTAATAAGGCAATGGTCGATAGGTTTAATGCTGATTTTGATATTGATACTAATACTCAAGTCTATGCCTACACCACGGCAACAGGCCTGATAAGAATTTTTTACAAAGACAGTTTAGGGCAGATGAACGGAATAATAATAGATTCATTTACATCTCCAAATTTAGAAGTTATGAACGTATTTAAAGGTATTTAATTTTGCCAGATTATAGAGAAAATGTATTAGATGTTTTAGGCAACTGGGACTTTGACGCTCTAACGCCATGTGACCAGCCTGCTATAAATTCAGGGCATGTTCAGGTTAAATGTTTTATTAACAACGTGTGCCCATTTCATAAGACTCCCCACAAAGAAGATTCAATAGTTTTTAATTTTAGCACAATGACAAAGATATTGGGAGGGATGCCAGATAATGTTGTTTCATCTTTATCTCTATCAAAAGAGCTTGAGGGTATCTTTTTTAAGCCAAGAAAAGTTTATAGGCATAATTATATAAGCAAATCAATAAAAACTAAGGATCTCGCTAGTCCTGTCGATCCACTTGCTGACGTTAAGGTAAGAACTGAAAATTATGATAATTATTATAAAGATATAGGAAATCTAACCGGAGTTGGTGCTGACCAAACTCGCTATAAAAAAGAGCATGATTGGATTATTGTAGATAGTGTGTTTGAAAGCACAGCGTGTCCAGGCCTGTTTGAAGGTGTGGTTATTGACGAGTGTACGGATGTGGCTCAATGGGAATATACCAATCAAGCAGTAAGCGAAAGTGGAGTAACTGATCAAGATTTAAGCTATGACTACTACACAGATTGGTACACAAAATACACAGCGAGTCTAACGGTCGAAGATGGAAAACCAATTCTTAAGAATGGTGAAGTATTAAGAATAAGTAAGTATGAAGCCCAAATGCCTATTCTTGCTAGAACTTTCGATAGCTCTGGACATGGGATTCATTGGAAGTTAATGAAAAGAACTCCAGTATTCCAGGGAACTGACTTTTTTATTAGATTCTATAAAAGAGCAAGAAACCCTGTTAGAAATAAAGTTTCTGATTCCAAAGGGGCAGGAGTCGAGTTTAGAGATAAATTTTATTCACCTTTAGATTATACTAGTAATAACGAGGTCGCTTTTGCAGCTCAGCTCAATGATGATGTGCCAAAAAAGCTTCGTAAGTGGGATAATGAGGCAGTGCGTCCAGTTGAGGAGTCTAAAGACTCTAGTAAGTATGACTTTTTTACTCAGGCTTATTATATTATAGAGTTGGCCAGGGAGTATTTTATAGTAATACACGAAAGAGGATACCCTATATTAGTTCATTTTTTTTCTGACGGGGACATTAGTGGGGCAGTGTCTAAAAAGATGGGTCCTGAATTTGAAGGAATCCACGGATCTGATTTGATTAATGCAGATTTTTTTGAAGTTACTGTGAGGAATCATTTAGGAAGGTTGGAAATAAGGTTTAGCGGTCAAGATTTGGGAAAAATAGAGCCATGGATCGTAGAAAGATTAGATTGGGTTATTGACACAGATGGAGCAAATCCTTTTTCTGGTGAGAAATTTGTAAAACTATCTGTTCCAAAAGGAAGAATATCTATTTGGGGAGGTAATTTAAAGTGCGGGTTTATATTCGGCTATCTTCAGTATTCTTCAGGGCATCTGTCTTTTTTGTACCCTCCTAGACCTGAAGGAACAGGCGATCCACGAACAAATGAAGACCTTTACCCGCATGATCTGGCTTTTGTGAATCGCAGACCTAAAAGTGTATCTCTTTCTTCTGGATTTGAAAAAAACAGGCCACTGTGGATGCCGTTAAATGGAACAGAAGAAGACGGAACTCCAGCTAGTCATAAACTAGTATTTGAATCTTATAGTGGCCCACCTTTGGAAAAAGGAGCTATAGGAGATGATTTACCTCCATTTCCTAATGCCCCATTATTCACACAGGATGCCCAAATTTATAGAAATTGGGATGACAGTGCCAATTCCCCTTATAGATTAGGTTATTTTTATAATAACTTTCCAGTAAAAGAATTTTCACCTGGCAAAAGGGGTGTGGTAAAAACGTCTCTTATTACTATTAAAAAATACACCTATTTAAACAAACCCGAAAACAAGCATCAGGGATTTGATACTCAGATAGGGATGATGTGTGGAGATCATTTATTTAAATCAGAAATCAAGGACAATGATGGTCGCTTCATAGGCTCGTTTTTTCCACTAGCCCGTCGCCCTTCTTTGTCTCTTACTCCGGCATCAAGTGGTGAATTTGAGCAGGATGATTGGTATTTGCCAAACTGTAAAACTCCAATATTGGCGAGTCTTAGGATTATTTCTGACCATGGACCACTTCCAAGATGGCAGGATGGGACAACTGTTGCAGGAGGGTCTAATAGAGACCCCGGCCAAGGAAAAAGTTCCTATTTTATAGATGCGAGTGATCATGTTACTAATTTTTCCCACTCATGGACATCATCTGGAATGACTAATCTTGAGCATAGCGGCACTATTCAGTTTTATCTTAATCCGAATATGACAATAGAGAATCAGACATCTCTATCACGGGAGGAATCGTTTAATCAAAAGTCTCTAACAGGAGTAGAGAAGGAAGTATCAGAAGATGACGACTCTGCTATCAACAACGTTACAAATAGTTTACTTGCGTTGCAGGATAAGACCTTTTATATAGAGGTGTGGGGTGGGTACAAGCAAAATATCAATCCAGGTAATCGAACGAGTACAGTTTACAAGGATGGCAAATTTATAGAGCCTGACCCGGCATGCGAGCATAGCAACTATACAAGAGTTCCTGGTGTATTCAAGATGTTTACAGGATTGTGTCAAGGTGGGTCAATTTCTTATGAATATGGAAAAACTATGATGACCTGCAAGCTAGAGGATTATAACGTTGTTTTGAAAAATATGTTATTTTTTAATTCTCCGTGGTTTGATGCTATGAAAGACTCAGTTGCTATAGGAGAAATACTAAAAATGGCAGGGTTTAGAGATCAAGGAAAATACGATCCAGGATCTTTACTTCGTGGTCTTTCTTACTCAGCTATTTCTGGATCCGATCAGTTGTTTTTCTCTCATTTTGATGGTAGAGTTTTTAAGAATAAAAACTTTGGCCTACCCTCTGGATATAATAGAATGCAGCAACCTGCATATAAGTTTAATGATGGAGACCCATTTATTGATGCCATTAGTAAAATATCAAAAGTTGCAGGCAAGTTATTTTATTTTGATGAGTACGGTATTGCTCACTATGAAGATTATCAAGATATAGTTGAAAAAGACTTTGAAGGAAAGGTTGATATGGTTCCTTTGTATTCTTTTACTATAAATCCAGAAATAACTCCAGGAATACTGGTGTTTAACAAGGTGGAAAGAGCTTTTGAAGTAGAGGGAGTTTATAACCATTTGAAAATGCTTACGAACACTCCAGACATGCACTTGTTGATTAGGGATAAAATTAAATGGGAGTCTTTAGAGAATCCAGAGATAGCCGGCTTCTTAGGGTTTAAGAAGACATTCTACCAGGTAGAAAGCATGTTTGGATCAGAAGAGGCTCAAAGAAATGCTATTAATAAGTATGCTGTTGCGTTTAAGCCGCTGGTGACTGTAAGATTTGAAACGTATGGAATTCCTCTAAGAGCTACAGACATAGTGTCTTTAGGGGGAGAAGTTATTAGAGTTACTAGTGTTGATCATCAATTTGATGCTAGTAAAAACCTATGGTGGATGACAGTAGCATGTCAAAGGTACCAAGCGGTTGACCCTGCTGATCTTGTTAAGCCACCACCAGCAACAGCAACAACACCAGAACCAGAACCAGAACCAACAGAGGAGAATTAGAATGATTAATAATAGTATTAAAAACAACATATCGTTAATGAAAAAATCACAAAGAGAATATACAAGAAATGAGACAGCAAGGTACGGAAGTGTTGATCAGAGAAGCACTACTTACAGAAGAAATGGTATGTTGAATTTTGGAGCCAGGCAAATGGTTTCATTTGACGGAGACTCAGGAGTTTTCATAATCGGTGTGGGCGGACCTCCAAAAGCAGGGTAAACTATTAAATTTAGGAAAATAAACAATGGGACAAACAAAATACTATTCGCTTGCCTTCTTTGACTTTGGAGACACACTTAGTTCTCCTATTAATGTCCAAAAAGAAATAGATCGTTTCGTGGTTGTTGACAAACAGCTTTATGGAATGTATAAGATATTTGGCAATGGAGTTATTGAAGGATTTAACGTCAGTGACGCAGGCTTTCAGGAGAATAAGGGGATCTCAGTTAATATATCAGAGGGGTTGGGAATTGTGCAATTTTTAGCTGCCCAGATAGAGGTTCCATCTACAGTTACAGGCCTTCCTCCCAATTCAGTAGTTAGCATATATGCCTATATAACAGGGGCTACGTATATAGATAGAACCGTGAGATTTCTATACTCAACTACTCCAGTTTCCAACGCTATTAAAATAGCACTAGTGTCTACTGGTGCTAATGGTATTAACTTTATAGATAATAGTGTAAGAGATCTAATTGGCTTTGAAGAAATAATAAATGATGCCATTGATAAGCACAAGCATAGAGGAACTCCATCTAAGATTGACTTGTCATCTGAGGTTAAAAATCAGTTATCAGGAGCAAGGCTAGAAGGAATCGACGCTTCTAAGGTTACAAGCGGTAGATTTGACGTTGATAGGATTCCCTTAATAGATCATAACGACTTAGAGCATAATGGAATGTTAAATCATGCCGCTTTAGACTCTTTTGTTAGAACTTTTTCTCAAAGCAATAGGGAATTGTTGGGAGAAATAAATACAGTAAATTTATTAAAATCCATAATATTTTGGAAAAGTAAATACGAGAATGTAGATGAATTTTTCATAAATGAGCTGACTTTCATTCCAGGGATTTCTCCAGATGCGTTTATAGATTTCAATGCATCAACAGCAAATATTTCTTTGTCTGATGGGTGTATTAGTGGCAAGCCTGCAAAAACTGGTATTTTTACTTCAGTATTTTGGAATGACACTTTTTCATTTAGTCAAGCAGTTTTTCAGAACAACACTATTATAGAAAATGATACTGTTTTTCTTGACAACTCTGCTAGTTCTACTTTTACTATTGCTGATTTTTCACCTGTAGAAATGCCTTTTGAAGAAGAAATTCTTATTGTATCAGAAACTCAATCAGCTACGGTCGGAACAGAGGATGGAAATAGAATAGGTAAATTGGGTGGAGGTGGAGTATTAAATTATTTTTATAGATTCAACTTTCCTGGGGGAGGTTCTAATTGGGACGGAGTATACGATGAGCTAGTTATAAAAGTAAAAACTACAGAAGCTATACATAGTCCAGTTTATATGTATGTTATTAATGGGTCTAATATAAATGCTTCAGGACAGCATGGTAGTATTGAAGCAGGAGATATAGAAGGAGTGCAAAAACCAACGGCAGCTTGGGAGATATTGTCAAAAGATGAAAACTCAGCAGATTTTGTAGAAAAGGTTTTTAATATAAATGCATTGGGTCTTACTGATGTTACTCAAATTTCTATTTTTACAGAAGATGATTTTAATTTTGACATTGATGATTTGGAAGTTAGAAGAACAAATATAACGGCAGAAACAGGAACAATAAGATTTCAGTATAACACATCGGCTAGTATTAGTTTTCACTCTATATTTTATGATGTTGATACTCCTTCTGGAACGGCTTTGTCATTGAGGCTAAAAGTAGCATCCTCTTCTGATCTGTTGTCTAGGTCTTTTTATACACTACCAATAACTTCTGGAGATGTTGTCGCTATTAGCGGATCTGCAGCCGAAATAGAAGTAGTAATGACTAGTAACGATGATAGAACACTTACTCCTGTTTTGAACAGTATAGAGCTTAGGCTGTTAACTGATGCCAGCTTCACAGGATTTGAAATCGACAGTGAAGATGAGTATGTAAGAGGCACTTTAGAAAATTTAGATATAAACGACGCATCCCAAGTTGATAAAGATGTATTAAATATTTCCACTCCTATAAACATAGGGGGAAGATACTTTTCTAAGGCAGGGTCTATTAGTGAGAATAGTGATGCAGATGTGGCTATCTACGGATTCAGTGGAGTCTTAATGCCTGTGTCTCCGAACCAAGCAAGAGAGTGGAGTGCTACTTCCTCTAGAGGATTTAAGACGGTTCATTCAGTTTTTAGAAGATTTGATAATACTTTTTTGATCTCCGATTTGGAGAATAACAGGATATTAAAAGTTGATAAGAATGGAAATATGATCAAGGGCTTTGGATCTTCTTATTCGGTATCTACTGATTTCTACCCTCTATCAGCAGTATATAACTCAAAAGATAAAATACTAGCGATAGCTTTTACAAAAACCGTCACTGTTTCGGATATTACGAAAATCTCTTTCTTTGTCGGCTCTTCTAGAATTTCTTTGACTACTGATGATACTATTTTAAGTAATAATAAATCTCAAAATAGGATTTTAGAAATAAAGCTAGACGACGACCTGGCAGTGAGGCTTGTAAATGCGACTAGTGACAACCTGACTGTAGATTTTGCATCAGGGGCGTTCACAGAGGAAGTAGTTATTAACGAAGGCATGAAAGCCGTGGGCAACAGTATATTTAGCCCGTTAAAGGGGCTGGTGTGCTTTGTGGGAGACTTTACGTTCATAGACAACATTAGGCATCCTATATTTATATACGAGAACAGTGAGGAAAACTGGATGTTTGGGAACTCTTCAATATATTACGTTGATTTAGATCCAGATAAAGAAGTAGCAGCTGAGGTTCCAGACGTAATGGAAATTGATCCAGAAAATGTCTCGGACACAGTAGGAAAGCTAATAAATTCCTCCGTAAAATTCTCTGACTACACACTTGGTGGGATCGTCCAGTATGATGATTTGGGGCGCTTCGTAGTAGCGGGAATTGAAGCGTCTAGCACGACAATTCCGAGCATTTCAGGTGCCGATTTGTTGGCAAATTATGGTGACGACCCTCCTGAATCAGTTTTGTTTCGAGCTAAGGCAATTGACTCTTTGTCTGAATATGTTGGCAGGATTTTTGTGCTAGATAAGGTTAATAATAAAAAGCAGGTCCTTTATTCCAGCCCTTCTGGTCTCTATTGCTCATCAGTAGATTTATACGATAGCGGAGATCTCGCGATCGCTGAATCTTCATTAGCGGACTCCTCAGGCAGATTGGCCAAAATCGACTCCTTCGGAAGTGTAATTTCCATTCAGGGTCAGGGAACCCTAAATATCATAAACTCTGTTAATGTGATTGCCGACGATAAGCTAATAGTCTCTGTGTAAAAAATATAAATATTTTCTGAAATAAAAGAAGGAATTCTCCGATAGATGTTGTATATGATGATAGATAATATTATTTTATAGGAGAAATGTTATGAAAAAAGAAAAGTATAGTGAAGAAATCCGAATTGTGGCTCCTCCGTCACTCTATAACCCATTTGTTGAAAAGTGTGAAAAAAAATACAAAACCGTTTCTCAAGTTTTGAGAGAGTTGATGGTAGAATACTTGGAGGATGGGAAAAGTGAGTAAAAGGCTTACTTATGAGCATGTAAAGCAGGTTTTTAAAAATGCTGGGTGTGAATTGTTGAGTGATGGCTATACAGATAACAAGACAAATCTAGAATATAAATGTAACTGTGAGAATGTTAGCAATATTACTTTTGGCAACTTTCAAACAGGAAGAAGGTGCATGAAGTGCGGAATAAAAAATAACAATCAACAACAACTAGATGAATTTTTAAGGAATGAAAATTTATGTCTAAAATTAGAATAACGTATGCCTGTTTCCTGAATGCCAGCGGTTATAGTTTTTCGGCACAGCACTACCTCTCAGCCCTGGAAAAAACAGGAATGTTTGATATCAAGATAAGAATATTTGGATCTTCTCCTAGCCGACCATCTATTGGAGATGATCAGTATAGGCACTACAAAGAAATGGTGAATAAGCCAGATGACCCAGATAGAATACTTATATACCACTGCATCCCTACTATCCAGAAGAGAATTAAAGGGTATAATAAAACAATAGGTTTTGCTACGTTTGAGACCGTCGAGCCTCCAGAGAATTGGGTTCAGATCTTAAATAAGAACGATGGAATTATCGTTCCTTCCGAGTTTAATAATAAGATATTCTCACATACTCAAATACAAAAGCCAATCTATACCATTCCTCACTGTCTGGATTTTGAGCAGTATAATAATGAAGTTCTTTACATGTATGAGCATGAGCCATTTACGTTCATTTTTATGGGAATTTTCAGGGAGAGGAAGGGGTACAAACAGCTAATAGAGGCATTTTTTACAGAATTTAGCGACACAGATAATGTGCAGCTTATCATAAAGACTGATAAAACAGAGAAAGCTAGGGCTTATATAGAGAAAGTGAAAAAACAAATGGGGATAAATAAAGGATTTGCCCCTATTATATTAGAAAATAAAGTATTCGAAGCAAGAGAATTGCCGAGCTACCTGAAATCTATGGATTGCTTAGTATCTCCGACTATGGGAGAAGGCTTTGGTTTACCTGCAATGCAGTGTATGGCTCTAGGCGTTCCTGTAATTGTAACTAATTATTCTGGATGTCAGGAGTATGCTAATGATAAGACTGCTACTCTTTTAGAGCCAAATGGTTTTGTTTTTCGTAGTAATATGGACAATATCCCTCAATTTAACAGTAAAAAGTGGGCATTTTTAGAAGTGAGTAAAATAAGAGAAGCTATGAGATATGCTTGCAACAATCCAGCAAATATACACAGAAAAGCAAATTGGGCATATTCTTATGTTAGAAACAAATTTAATTACAAAATCGTTGGCAACTTGTTTGTCAATATGATAAGAGAGATTTATGGCTAATCTAAAATTATATCCTCCATATGGGACAAGAGATCAGTCCTCTTCTATTAAATTTGAAATAGAAAATACCAATTACGACAACATCAAAATAGAATTAGAAAACGCTACAGATGGTGTTAAGATAGGTGTTACACATTTTGAAAAAATAGAAACAGGATACGGTGGAGTTATGGGCTTGAATATTCCAGCTCAATCTTCTCAACTGTCCATTTCTATATTTGCGACATTGTATAAAAAAGATTCCGAAGGGAATTATGAAAAGTTTGAAATATGCCCTGCTATTTTTGATATAACAGAAGATTTTGAATTAGATAGAAATATAGTTGTTTCTCCTTCATTTATAAGTCAAAAAGATTTATGCTCTATAAAGATAAAGGGAGAGCCTCTATCTTCTTCGTCTTTCTCTGTTAATGATAGGATTTTTAGAGTTATTATAAATGAGGCAGGATATGGGTCAATTCATTTTAAGGGTAGTGAGGTAGTAGGAAATAAAGAACTAGAATCTTTAAATAAGATACCTATTTATATCTATAGCGGAGAGCACAAGACTAGTAAGACCTTTAGTGGGTATTACGTTAACATACTGCCTTCAGATATAGCTATTCACGCAGGTTTAGACCCTAGGTGTGATATAGCAAGTGATGACTATGTTATTCCAGGAACTTGGGCTCCTCCAGAGGATTGTGACGAGGTTCCATGTAATCCTGCAATAGAGATTTGCCCATGTGATCCTCAAGTTGAAGACTGCCCTTGTAATCCAGACATAGAAGATTGTGATGAGTGCAACCCAGATGTAGAAGATTGTGCGAGAGTGGTTCCAGAAGTTCCTGTAGTCGGATACCCAGTAACTCCATGTGAAAACGGAGAGGTACCAACAATAGATCACTGTAGGATTCATAGCAGTTCCGCCATTTTGCTAAATAACGGAATGGCAATGCATGCTTATTTGTCTCCAGATATCACTCTTAAAGACTTGCCAGTAGATGAAAAATATAGTGTTAATAGGATATTTATTTCAGCACAAAAAACAAGTGGAGAATATAAGAACATAGCAAGTGGAGATGTTGTTGTTGAGTCTAAAGAATCTGATGAAAATTTTAGAATACATGTAGAAGAAGATATGTGGAATTTAGTTGGAGCTTATGACTACAACTCTTTAAAAAAGGTTTTTATAGTATTTTATAATGGTGCTTTTGGGTATGTCAAGGCAAATGTTCTTGGAGCAGAGTATGATGAATACACTGGAGATTTTTTAATAGTTGCAGATACAGGTCTTTCTAATGTCGTTTTAGGCCAATGGGTTTTTTGTGTCAATGTTGTTATTTTTGATAGCTCCACAGTTGCGTCAGACAGTTTGTATATTGCAACAGGTTCCAATAGCCTTGCTTTGCCTTATGTTCGGGGAGTTTTTGAGACAGGTGATTATGTTCAGCCAATAAATGTTTCAATTGCAACTAATTACAAATACCGTGGAGAGCTCAAAGAGTCTTATGTTTATATCGTTGTGGAGGCAATTACAGAAAATAATTTAAGTCAATTGTATTTTAATAGTTTTTCATTCGGCCAAGATCTTACCTTTACTCAAGAGAGTAATGGGTGGGTTAGAATTACTGATGAAACTCAGGGCAATAATAGAAATCCTATTGCTAAAGTTGATTCTTATAATAATCTCTATGTTATTTTTGATAGCGATAGAGGTGGAATTAATCAGGTATACTACGGAGGAGTAGGTGTTAATAACACTTTGTTTTCAGCTTCTGTTTTTTCTTCTTCTATAGA
>Ga0114999_10004565_pt1 | contig 16678 bp, 14 predicted proteins | sample ArcticOcean_MG_C_3_FD_89820 | JGI IMG/M metagenome (GOLD analysis project Ga0114999, IMG submission 89820) | Marine microbial communities from western Arctic Ocean - ArcticOcean_MG_CB8_126 | ecosystem: Environmental > Aquatic > Marine > Oceanic | place: Arctic Ocean: Canada Basin | collected...
CAGCACTCGCCCGTCGCATTGTCGTGCCGCTGCCCCACGATTCGGCCGGTATACGGCATACCCTCGTGTCGGTAGAGCATCGGGGCGGCGTCCTCGGCCCACTCACGCGTCCAGTAACCTCGGGCGGGACGGGGATCCAGCAGGTCAGCGGCATGGCCAGCAGGGATCGATGGTGGCGGGGGGCATCATGATTGGCATGGGCTGTATATAATATAGTGGTATAGAGAAGGTCGCACTTAATTGGAAATAATATACCTCACTTCTATACGTATTACTTCCGAAAAAACCAAGCCAGGGTTTTGAGCCTGCGTGACCAGCGGCCATAGGACGATGAGTAGAGCAGTTATGCCTTTCATGATTTCCTCCTTATAGGAAAAGTGATATGGGAATGAGCCTCTTTTTGATAGAGGTTATCCGACATATCTGCAAAACCTGTGCCGATAGAATGTTATAATACATAACTTATTTATAATATTTAAGTTATGTCATAATGAAGGCAATGTTGGAGGAATGGGATTATATTGGAAGTGGATAAATTTCTACTCGCATCTGTTACCTAGACTACGCAGTCAATAGCTGCCACTCACAGTGCAATCTCCTACATATCATCCAGCGGAAAGATGGGCCGTCGCAATTTTTTATAGGCATAGCTGAGTAGATTAGGGCTGTGGACGCCGGGTGTATCGACCTCCAGTATAGCGTGGGCGATAGGCGTGTAATCGGCGCGAAAGTGGACGGCCGATTTGAGCGCGATCAGTTTGCGCTTTTCGGGCGCAATGCCCAGACTGCGCAAGACTTCGGCATCATAGGGCTGGAGGCGCTGATCGGTCAGGATGATTTCGACACCGCCGACCTTAACGACAACAGTGCGTCCCATCTTGCCGGTTAGGCCTTGCGCCATAGGGCCTTGGTGTACAAATACCCCGTCGGAGATGGTTTTCACATACCCTGTCAACGCTACCGGCTCGCCGTGCAGGGGATGTGTTTTGCCGCCGACATTCAGGTCCACGTACTGGCCTATCCCCGCCTGAATGGCCCGGTCGACAGATTCGGGGTCGGCGATCAGGGCGACGACGGCATCCTGGACATCGGCTTCAATCAAGGCGCGCAGAATGAACGTGCCATCGCACGGTCCGCCGCCGCCTGGGTTGTCGGAGCCTTCGGCTAGGATAATCGGTCTACCGTCTGTATTGCGAGCGTACTCTATGGCCTCTGTAATGGAGACGAGGTCAGTGCGAAAGGCCTCGCGCATGTCCCAGATATAGGCAGCAAACTCAGTGGCGCATTGCTCGGCGAGATCCTGATTGTCGTCGGTAGTCACCAGTATGGAGACGCCGGCATCGTAGATGTCTGCAAAAGGAAAACCCATCGACAAAGTCGCCGTTACCACACCGGGGCGGCTTTCTAACGCGTGCAGACGTTCAATGACTTCACTCATGGGTGATTTCATGGTGCATTGGGCCGGCGGTGAGGTCAGCAACGGCAATTGGCGGTAGGCTATGGTCGGGCGAATATGGCCACTTAAGATAGCGTGTAATAGGTGGGCTGCCTCGACCCCGCGCGCATGACAGTCGACGTGGGGGTAGGTGTCGAAACCAATGATCGTATCGGCCTGTTCGGCCATTTCCGCGGTGATATTGGCGTGCAGATCCAGCGTCATCACCAGTGGAATGGCGCCAACCTGTCGGCGTACTGCACTGAGCAGATCGCCCTCAGCGTCTTCGTGTGCTTCGGTTACCATGGCACCGTGCAGATCCAAGAAGACAGCGTCGAGTTGTCCGGCTTTTTCTAGAAGATCGAGCAATTCGGCTTTGAGCTCTACATAGGCACTCTGTTGTATGGGGCCGGCAGGTGTGGCGAAGGTCCACAGGAGTGGGACGATTTCAATTTCTAATTCTGCAGCAACTTCAATAAACCCTCCCATGATGGAACTGGTTTGGCTAAATGCAGTGATAATCTCTTGGCCAACGTAATAAGACGATTTTTTAAAATCGGCAAGCGTCGTTGGCATAGATGTGAAGGTATTGGTTTCGTGTCCAATGCAACCTGCAGCGATACGCATAGTTACTCGTATTGCCGGGCCATGACATGACTGAGCGCCCGCCCGGCCTGTTGACGCACTGCCTGGTTCTGGTGGTTTTCGATGATATCGCTCAGCACGGGGATGGCGGATTTGTCTTTGACCCGGCCAATAGATTTTACCGCTTGTAACATTAGTGTGGAACTGTTGTCGGGGTCTTTGACAATGGCGGATAGGTAGTTTATCTGCAATTGGTGGTGTCGTTCTAATGCTCTGGGGGAGACTAGAGGAGGAACGCCCAAAAGGCGCGCTGTGCGCACATTGGCCTCGGCGATATCGCGGCCAGCAGGGCCGATGTCCGCTAGAGCAATGGCGCCTATCGCGTCTATGGCCTTGAGGCGGATAGTTTCGCTCTGACTCTTGTCGAGGGCTGCCTTGCCCAGCACTGGAATAGTTGCGGGAGTGCCGATTCGTCTGAGGGTTTGTACAGAGGCCAGACGTAAACGCTGACTGCGATCGAGCAGACTGCGGTCGAGGAAGGGGATGGGGTCGAGCAGGTCCTTCTTATAGGCTTCCCACAGTGCTTCGGTTGCGCGCAGCCGCACAAGTTCTTCGTTTTCCCGGTCGTCGTCGGCGGCTTCACCGATGGCGGCCAGGGCCTGGCGATAACCAGGAAAGCGCAAAAAGGCAATATTGCGCAGCGCCCGCAAGATTTCCAGGCGAATCGACGTATTGCGCTCCGTGGTCATGGCCTGGCGCAATAAACGTACGCTCTGCTCGTAACTTGCCCGCCCCAGACTGATCGCGGCCTGTCGCCGCACGCCCATGTCGGAACTTTGCAATTCCTGGGCCAGGCGCGCGATATGGGGATTCTGGGCGTGCAGCAAGGTGGTGCCCAGGAGGAGTGCTAAGAAAATGAGATATGGGCGCATGCTAATCTGTTTTTGCGCTCGATAAGTGGTTTAGGCTCAAAGATGGCCAGGTGAGCAGAAAAGATCAAGCTCTCCTTTTAATATCGGAATAAATAGGAATTTACCCAGTTGTTCGCTCCAAGGCTGTCAGCACTTGGGCTTGGATGCCGCCAAAACTGCCGTTGCTCATGAAAACGACGACATCTCCGGGTTGGACCTGGGAAAGGAGATGATCGACAATGGCGGCCACTTCGGGGATATGCCAGGCTGTCTGATTGTTTTCCTGTAATTTATCAATAATGCACTGGGCTGAGAAGGGTTCGTCCTGGCGGGCGCGTTCGGGACGTGGCACCTTGGCGATGACGACTAGGTCCGCTGCAGCAAAGGCCTCGATATAGCGTGCTGTAAAAGTAGCGCGTGCATTGGTGGCGCTAGCGGGTTCAAACAGGGCCCACAATCGCCTATGGGGATAAGCCTGGCGTATGCTTTCTAGGGTTTGGCCCACAGCTGTGGGATGGTGGGCAAAGTCATCTATGAGAGTGATACCGCCGGGAGAGCCGAGAATTTCCTGGCGTCGGTGGACTCCGGCAAAGCTGGCCAACCCCTCCTGTAATTGTGTCGCTGCTAAACCCGCGTGAGCCCCTGCGCCTATAGCGGCCAAGGCGTTGCGGATATTGTATATGCCCAACAGTGGCAATTCGAAGATTCCCCAAGGTTTAGCTTCGCAGTAGACGGCAAAGCGATAGCCAGAGGGTGTTATCTCAATGTCTCTGGCGTGCCAATGCGCCTGGGCATCTAGGCCAAAGGTCTGCACCGGTGCCAGGGAAGCTGGTAGCAAGCCGGCAACCGTCTCGTCTTCGTGCCCGGCCAGCAAGAGGCCATTTTCGGGGACAGTATTGATTAGCTGGCGGAATGCCTTTTCAATGGCGGCCAGGTCATCGTAGATGTCGGCGTGGTCGAACTCAATATTGTTGACTACGAGGATTTCGGGCAGATAATAAAAGAATTTGGCATGTTTGGCAAAGAAAGCACTGTCGTATTCATCGCCTTCGACAATAAAGTGTTCACCGCTGCCCAAATGGTAGGAGCGATTAAAGTTATGTGGCAGACCGGCGATCATAAAAGAGGGGTCGTACCCGGCATGGCTCAGCAGGTGGGCTATGAGCGCAGTGGTTGTGGTTTTGCCATGCGTACCGGTAACGACTATAGGGCGCTTGCCGCGAATAAAGAAATCGCGCAGAACCTCGGGTAGCGACTTATAAGGGATTTTGCGGTTGAGCACCGCCTCCACTTCGGGGTTGCCGCGAGAGACGGCGTTGCCGATGACGACTAGGTCGGGCGCTGGATCTAGGCGAGCGGCATTAAAACCCTCCTGCACCTCGATACCTAAGTCCGCCAAAAAAGTGCTCATCGGCGGGTAGACGTGATAGTCTGAACCGGTGATTCGATAGCCAGACTCGCGCAACATGCCGGCTAGTGATCCCATAGCGGTGCCGCAGACGGCGATCATGTGAATATGGGCGTGGGAAGGCAAGACCATAATAGCTATATACCGCCAATTGTCCGTTTGTGTCAAGCCGCCGTTTATTGCAAAGGTAATAGCCTTAAGTTACATTAGATTTATAGACTTCTGCAAAGAAAAGAGATGAACGCAAAAAAACGACAAGCAACATTTGTGCTCTATGGTGGTATCGGCTTGATTGCTCTGGCTCTGGTGGGGTTGGTGGCAGTTGTGGTATTGGATGAGATCGAAGATAAGGAGAAGTCCGAGAAATCCGTTAAGCAAGAACAACTATCTGTACAATTGCAGCTTGAGGAAAGCAAAACGCAAAAGACACTAAAAGAAAAAGTCGAGGAGAAGGAAGAGTGGGTTGCCGCGGTCGACACGACCGAGGAAATGAAGAAGATACTGCGCAAGCAAGTTCGTCAGACTACGAAGGATCTGAATGAAGCTTGGCTCACCGAGTTCACTCAACAGGTGTCCGGAAAAGCGGGATTGCAGGCCTATTACCAGGAGAAGTTTGCGCTCGGCGCACAATTTTCACCCAAGGCCCTGGCCAATAAGAAAAAGAAGGTCTTTTCAAGCAATCCGCAGGCCTTTATCGAACAGGCCAGGAAGGAGATTTACGGTAAGCAGAGGACACCGGATGTTGGTAAAATAAAGAAAGAAAGCAGGGGGTATTTAGCCCTGGCGCTCTACAAGGCGAATGAGCAGGTAAAAGGGTTGGAGAATGCAAACGAAGTATTCATGACCTCCTATTTTAAGACGACGATCAAGATGTATAAACTGCTGCAGGAATTGGAAGGCGCGCGGGGGAGGTGGCGGACCGAAAGAGTCAGGACCTACGAAGCGTACGTGTGGGAGCGTTTTTTGCGCATTGAACAGGGAATAGAGTTACTTCGGCAACGCAGGGCGGGCACCTTTATTAGCGGGGAACCCGATCTGTTAAAAATTAAACGCATGGATGAGCAGATAAACGAGATCCTACTCGTCCTAGGCAAAATCTATCTGAGCGCCGCCGAAGATGAGATCATAGACCGCAAGAAACTGCAATTCTACGCCGATCAGGCGTTCAAAGCGCTGGCTATGGTCTACCAACGCAGCCTTTCGGGGGATGCCATGAAGACTTTGTTCGCAGTTGACCGGATTCAGAAAGATTATTTATACCGTATGGCGATCAATAGTTGGAAGCGTGCCCGCCTGGCCAAAGACGATGCGAAATATGGGGATGTCGACGAGCATTATTTCCGCACAACTCAACTGTACTACCAGCTGATGTCGCGTTGGCGCGAAGACCAGAAACGCTTGCACACAGATGAATTCTTTAAGCTCAAGCAGGAAATAGCCGCTTGGAGTCTCAAAAAGAAAAAAAAGTCCGCAAGTCCCGTGGCCGGGGGGGGTTAAATTGGCGTGGTGTGAGCGGCGCGACTGTGTGGGGCGGCGTAGCGAGGTTTTTCTCATCGTCCCATTTTTCCACTGGCATTAAATGAGAGTGCGTCTTTGAGGAAAATACGGGTACTGCAAGTTGTTACGCGTCTTGTAGGACGCGGGGTGCCGCGCCAAGTCCTGAATATCGCCTCATGTCTGAATGCCGATCGTTATGAAGTCGATGTATTGGCGGGGCGCAGTGAACCGCATGAGAGGGGCTTGTGGGAAGAGGCGCGCGAGTTAGGGGTGCCAACGCATTATGTCGCCTCCCTGCAGAGACAGGTGAGACCAAGTGCGGCAGCGGCTTTTGCGGCTATATACCGCCATATTCGCAGGGGGCGCTACGATATTGTACACACCCATATTTCTACTGCAGGCATTTTGGGTCGTCTAGCCGCCAGGGCTGCCGGGGTTCCCGCCGTCTTGCACAGCTATCATGGTCGCATTGCCGAACTGCATGACGGCTCGTTAAGCAGCCGTGTGTTTCTGGGGTGCGAGCGCCGGATGGCGCGTTATACAGATAAGCTAGTGGCGATAAGTGAGGATATGGTCCGGCATTATCTCAGTTGTGGCGTCGGCCGCCAGCAGCAGTACCGAGTCATCTACAATGCCATCGATTCAGACGCGTTTCGCCGCAAATCAGATGCGGTGAAACTGCCGGCCGTCTTGCAGGGAAAGCCATTGGTGGGTACGGCGGCGAGTTTGACACCAGAAAAAGGGCTGGATGTGCTTTTGCGCGCCATGCCCCAATTGATCCAACGTGTTCCCGATGTCGGCTTGTGTATTTTGGGGGACGGTCCAATGCGTTCGGCCCTAGAGCGCATGGTGCACGAGATGGGGTTAGCAGGGTGCGTTTATCTTCCCGGACATATCGACGATATTGCATCTTGGATGGGAGCTTTTCAGGTATTTGTCTTGCCGTCAGCAAGCGGTGGAGTACCCACTGCTATACTCGAGGCTATGGCAATGGAACTGCCTGTCGTAGCTAGTCGTGTAGGGGGTATACCCGAGATTGTACGCCAGGATGAGACCGGAGTTCTGGTCTCGCCGGGCGATCCGCAAGAATTGGCCCTGGCATTGGCGGATATGTTAGGAGATGAGTTGAAGGGACGACGCTTGGGGGAGATGGGGCGGGAACGCGTGGCACAAACATTTGGGCTCGATCGCATGATTGCACAATTAGATGATTTGTACTGGGAACTCATAGAGGCAAAAAACACGCAGCGATGATTTTGCTCACCGGAGCGACAGGATATACGGGCCGCTTCTTATTGCGTCGGTTAGCAGCCGGCACGGTACCGTTCAGGTGTATTGTGCGGCCAAGTAGCGATCGCGGCGAATTTAATGCCCTGAGGGTCGAATATCATATAGGCGATCTCGAAGTCCCCGATAGTGTGCGGCCGGCGTTTGTCGGAGTAAAAAAAGTATTGCACCTGGCCCATATTCGCTACGCCAAAACCATCGTCGAGTGTATTGACGATACCGTCGAACATCTGGTTATGGTCAGTTCGCTGCGGCGTTTTTCCGCCGTGCCTTCCCCTTCAGTAGAAGAAACAATTAACGGCGAAGCACACGCGGCTAGTGCTCGTATTCCTTGTACCTTGTTGCGAGCGGCCATGATCTATGGCCCTGGGGATCGCAACATCAGTCGCATGGCGGCCTATTTGCGGCGGCGTGCCTGGATTCCGGTTTTCGGCAATGGCGAGTATTTGCAGCAGCCGGTGTACGTAGAGGATGTGGTAAACGTCTTGCTCGCCGTCCTTGAACGACCCTGGGCTGGGGGAAGGAGTTATGCCATAGCCGGTGCCGAAGCGCTGACCTACAATTGTTTGATTGATCGAGTGGGAGAGGCCGTCGGCGTGCGGCCCAGGAAGATGCGTATACCGTTGGGAACGGTTTTGGCAGGCCTATGGCTGGCAAAGAGAATCGGCGTGAATCTGAGCATAGATGCCGAGCAGATCCGCCGTTTATCAGAAGACAAGGCCTATTCTATCGCGGCAGCCCAGGCCGATCTGGATTACACGCCATTGACTTTCGCGAGTGGGTTAGCGCAAATCTACAAAAGTGGAGTAGAACGTGGATAATGCGTTTATAGGGACGACCTTGGCGAGTATAGCGGCGGCTTTCTTGACCGGCTGTGGGGTTACCCGCGCTGTTGTTTGGGCAGCGCAACGCTGGCGCATTTTGGACTTGCCCAATGAGCGCAGTGCCCACACGTGCCCCATCCCTACGCTGGGAGGATTGGGTGTTATAAGCGGATTTTGGGCAGGCGTGGGCGTGTTGCTCGGCAGCGGCCAAGGAAAGGTGTTGGCCGAGGGCAGTGTATGGATCATGTTGGGCTGCACTGTCGTCCTCTTGGTGTTGGTATTTGACGATTCAGGGCGACCATTGAAAGTAGGCGGAAAGCTGACCTTGCAATTTTTGAGTGTTGGTTGCTGGCTGTATTGGGGGCCGCGTTTTGAATGGATCTCTTTGCCGCTGGTTGGCAAAGTGGCATTGGGCGGATGGAGCTGGCTAGTCACGGCGTTGTGGTTTATTTGGCTGGAGAATATTTTTAACTTCATGGACGGTATCGATGGTATGACCGCGATCCAGACTATGGCCGTTGGCTGTGTGCTCGCCGCGTGTTTTTGGCAATTGGGCAATCCACTCTGGCAGGTCGCCGCAATATTGGCAGCGGCGGCGGCAGGTTTTCTGGTTTTTAATTTTCCCCCGGCGCGTATTTTTATGGGCGATGTAGGATCTGTGTTTATCGGTTTCATCATTGCCGCCCTAGGCGTTCTAGGCGAAGGTAGCGGCCTGCCGCTGTGGATTTTTGTCGCCATTTTGGGGTATTATATATTTGACTCCACCTACACCATTGCGCGGCGCACGCTGCGCGGTGAAAATGTGCTGCAGGCGCATCGGCAGCATCTCTACCAGCAATTAGACCAGCGCGATTGGGGGCACTGGCGCATCGATCTGTGGGCTTTGCTTTTGACCTTGCTATTGGCAGGGGGGGGGTATATTTGTTTATCCGGTTGGTTCACTATAGGTGCGGGGGTAATAGTGGCGGGTGGAGGTGTCTTGATTGGCACGAGCCTATGGTTGTGGCATGAGGAAAAGGGGAATTGAGGCGACGTTGCGATCTCTATGCCTGGTGGCGGTCTGTATAGCGATAGGTGTTTCGTTTACCTGTGCTGCAAGCGAAGGGCCTCTACGCCCCAATATCATTTTTATTACTGTCGATACTTTTCGTCCGGACCGGATTAGTTACGATGGGTATCACAGGAATACCAGTCCCCATATCGACGCTATCAGTCGGGAAGGGGTATTTTTTAAAAGGGCCTTCACAACGTCGGGCTGGACCAGTCCGGGCCTAATCTCGTTGCTCACTTCCCTCTATGCCCCTGCTCACGGGGTGGATATCCGCGGTAAGAGCCTGGATCCGGGTGTGGTGACGTTGCCCGATAAACTGGCGGCAGCCGGTTATTACACCCCAGATATCTTCTTCCTGACTAGCATTCCCAATTTCAAGAATCTTGGCTTAGAGCCTTATGCCAGACGTGCCCAATATATCGATCAGGGAGACGATATCATCTTTAAATGGTTGGAGGAAGAAGCTGACAATAAGCGACCGTTCTTTCTCTATTACCACTACCGCGATCTGCATCAGCCTTATAATCCTGGCGCACCGTACGAAGAACTGTTTTTGCCCGAGGCTTTCGCCTCTACTTTCGGCTTTCTCAGCAGTATCAAGCGTTTCTTCGCCGCTGAGAAAATGGGATTGGTACAAAGCCAAATTATGCTGACGCGTGGCGTGATGGATTTCGGCCTCGAGGACAAGGCCTGGGTTGACGCGCTGTACGACGCCCAGGTGTTTCGCTTAGACGAGCAATTCTTTGGGCGTTTGCGCCGCACTTTGCAAGAAAAGGGATTAGAGCACAATACATTATTGGTCATCTCGGCCGACCACGGCGAGGAATTGCTCGACCACGGGCTGATTGGCCACATATCCACCTTCAAGGAAGGGCGGCTGTACGACGAGATCATTCGCATCCCGCTAATTTTCTGGATGCCGGACAGGTTGCCACAAGGAGCGGTGGTGGAAGAATTGGTGCAGGCCACGGACGTTATGCCGACCATCCTGGATTTACTCGATATTGCTGTGCCCGTCGATGCCCAGGGGCAATCTATGTTGCCGCTGGTGGACGGACAGCCGGGTTGGCGGCGCAAAGCGGTTTACTGCGAAACTTCGGGGGCGGGGTACACGGCCGATCAAGAGCAATATCTCCAGCGTTTTCGCGCCGTGCGCACGGAAGATTGGAAGTTGACCTATGCCAGCCCAAATAGGACCTACGAGCTTTTTGATCTGCGGCGTGATCCGGACGAAGCAGAGGATGTGCTAACAAGCTATCCCCAAGTAGCTGATAGTTTAAAGAGCATGTTAGAACAATGGCTGGAGGTCGTGCAGAAATCTGTGCAGCAGATGAATGAGACTGCCATCGATACCCGTTCTATAGCCGCTGCACCGGCCGTCGAAGCGCCGCAGATCCTCTTCCCTCAAAATGGCGATACACTCTATTATCAGGGGGTGGATCACACCATCCAATTGCGTTGGACCGGTCCCACCGATGCCGATTATGCGATTGAGTACGAAGTCGGTGTGGGGTCGTATTATCTAACCGGCATATTGCCGGCGGTTGGATCCATGCCCAGTTATGGTCCGTACCAGGCCAACTTTTGGAATGGACTAGTGCTCTATAACCCCTGGCGTTTTCGCGTTTATCGCACCGATCAGCCGTACGCCAGAAGCGCATGGGTCACTTTTTATTTGGCCTCCGATGGTACGGATGAAGATCTCTCACCGCTAGGGATCTTGCTGCGGGCCCAGCATAGTGTCCGCACTGGATTAGAGGCGAGTGGCCATTTGATATGGGGCTTGGGGCGTGGTTTGGTAGATCTGTACTTATGGGTGGCCACAGCGCCGGCTGCGGATATAAGCGCCTATATATTGCTTTTGGCCATTATCGGCGTCGCATTCTGGCCATTGATCCAGCGTTGGGGAATAGCGCGTTGCAAGGCGTGGGGGCTGGTTTTATTGTACATCGCTTTCGTTTATAGTACGATCCCCCTCATGCCGCAAATTTGGAAGATCTTGCAAGAACACACCCAAGGGGCGATTCGCTATTTGGGTATTGGTGTGATCGGAGTAGTCGCTCTAGTGTTGCTGGTCCAAGTGTGGCGCAGCGTCGGAACCAGGACGCTGAAGCCTTACATTGTTCTTATCCTGGTTTGTCCTATTTACGCCTATCTCCTGGGGCGCTATGCCACTTTTCCCGCAGAGAGATTGCACCTAGTCGAATACGGTTTTATGGGTTTTGTTTTCTTGCGAGCTTTGCGCATCGATTTTGCCGCTCCCAATGCCTATATTATGAGCTTTGCGCTCACTGTATTAGTTGGTTTTGGCGACGAGTGCATCCAATGGGTATTGCCGCAGCGCTTTTTTGAACTCAAAGATGTGCAATTAAATGCAATTTCCGGCGCCTTGGGCCTGCTAGTGACAGCCTTTGTCCTACGCGGCGGAAAACAGGAGGCGACAGGTGGCTCTGGGCAGTGACAGAGAGGAGGAGCAAAGCGCTGGTCAAAGACTCCGGGCTATGCGCCAGCACGTGAGCACCGGGGGGGGCAAGTCCGAGGCTATCGCCTACCTGCTCGAAGCTCTGGTCGAGGCCGGCGTGCCCCTCATGCTGATCTTGACCACGCTGCTCTACTCGGCCCAATTGTCGGACTACAGGGTTGGGAAAGCGGCGGTTATACATATTGCCGTGCCGATTTTGTTAAGCGTTTGGTTGATTAGGCAGGTGATCCAGAAGCAGTTGCGCGTCGAGTGGTCGCCGCTCTACCTCCCCTTTCTCGTCTACTTTCTCGTTTCTACTCTTTCTCTGACTTTCTCTATCAATGCGGTCCAGGGTGGGGAGGTGTTATTATTTCAGGTATGGTGTTTTCTGTTTTATGTTCTGGTCTGCCACCATTTTCGCGATCCCACAGTGGCAGCCGGGGTCCTGTGGGCTGTAGTACTGGCCGGTTTCATCGTAGCCCTATTGGGGCTCTTGCAGTACAACGGTCTGCATGTGCTATTTCACCCCCATCCCCAGACGAATCTGCCTATTTCCACGTTAGGCAATCCAAACTTTGTCGCCCATTATTTGGAAATCATCATTCCTCTGACAGTAGTCCTGCTATTGGTCCGCCAGCGCACCTGGGAAAGAGGGGCGCTAGTTCTGGCTTTTGTCGTTACGGCAAGCCATATGGTGCTTACTGGCAGTCGGGCTGGTTGGTTGGCCACGGGGATAGCCCTGTTATTCTTGCTCTATAAACGGCAATGGCATATTAGATGGATATCAGGGATAGTACCAGTGGCGGTCATAGGAATTTTGCTGAGTCCGACGGTTGGTCTGGTGCTCAACAATGTACATCTAGGGCAGCGCGAGAATTTGTACGATAGTTGGAGCCGGATCGCCGAACGCACCTGGGAGCGGATGGGAAGCAGCTTTGATAGGGACGATCATTCTATTTCCCAGCGTCGCATTATCTGGAGCGATACCTGGGAATTGATCAAAGACCAACCCTGGTTGGGCGTGGGACCTGGCAATTATGAACTGGCACTGCCGGCCTACCGCACGATAGAACAGCACCGGAATTGGAAGAAGTTGATGGGCCAGCGCACCCATGTGCCTTATCACGCTCACAATGAATATCTGGAATTTTGGTCCGAAAGCGGTATTATAGGATTATTATCCATACTGTGGTTGTTTGGAACGCTATTATGGACGGGGCATACCTATCTGAATGAGCGGCCACCGGATGTGGTGCGCACTATAACGTTGGGCTGTATAGCCGCCATGATGGCCACTCTAGTACATGGCATATTTAGTTTTAACTTGCAAGATCCCACGTCGGCTTCCCATTTCTGGCTTTTAGGTGGGTTGGTCGTAGCAGTTAATCGAGGGGAAGGAGGCACCACGCGGCTTTCGCTGGATATCGCTTTGTCGACGCGTCTGCGTCTTGTTTTGCCCGTCGCTTTCAGCGTCTTGCTTGTTAGTGTTGGTCTATACATGGGATTGTCTATTTTATGCGGCGATGTACATTATGTCCAAGGGCGCACTAAGGCGGAACGAGATGGCCATCCCAATCGAGCTATTCTCGCTTTTCGTGAGGCGGTAAAGTGGCGCTCCTGGGACTATAGCTATTACCATTCTCTCGGTCTAACGAGCTTGCGAGTCAGGCGTTTTGCCGAAGCAGCAGAGGCGCTCGCGCGCGCGGTGGAATTACATCCCCACAACGCACCGGCGTTACGCCTTTGGGCAGAGGCTTTGTTAGGGCAAGGCAAGGCCGTAGAGGCTGAGGTTGCCGTGCGTCGCGCCATAGACCTGGAGCCACTGAAACCGGATAATTACGCCTGGTTGGCGCGCATCTACGGTAAACAGGGTGAGCATGAGCGCGCCATTAAGGCCTGGGAACAGGCTCTGGCATTTGACTCGGAAGAACACGATTATTTAAGAGAAATCGGACAAGCGTATTATGAGGTGGGGCGCGTAGAGGAGGCGGTAACTGTGTTGGAGCAGGTAGTGCACACATGGTCGAACGATGGTCTGGCACAGGGCAATCTGGGCGTTATCTATTTTCATTTGGGTAGATTGGCAGAGGCCGATATGGCTTTCGGCAAGGCTGCCAATCTGAGGCCCGGCGACGTGCAGTGGTGGAAGTACCTTGCTGTTGTTTACCTAGATCAACAGAGGTGGGACGAGGCCCTGCCACCGGCCAAACGGGCACTTCAACTGACGCCCCAGGACGTACAATTACAAGAAATCATAAAAAAGATAGAGCAGCGTTTGCAGGAAGGTAGAGAATGAGCGAGAAAGACCAGGAAGAGAAAATTTACTTATCTATCGTCATACCTGTATTAGACGAAGAGGAGAGCTTGCCCCATCTGTGCGAGAAGATACATCGGGTCCTGGAAAAACAAGATTTTGCCGCTGAGGTATTGTTCATCGACGACGGCAGCCGCGACCGTTCGTTTGCCGTTATGAACGAACTCGGGCAACAATACGGCTATATCCGCGCTCTGCGCTTCCGGCGCAATCAGCGCAAGGCGGCGGCGTTGGCCGCTGGATTTCGCGAAACGCACGGCGAGGTCGTCATAACGATGGATGCCGATCTGCAGGATGATCCGGAAGAGATCCCCAATCTCCTGGCCGCGCTGGACGGCGGCCTAGATCTGGTTTCGGGGTGGAAGAAAAAACGCCGCGATCCGTTGAGCAAGAGGCTGCCGTCCAAATTGTTTAATTGGGTGACCTCCAAGGTTGCCGGCATCCGTCTGCACGATTTCAATTGCGGGCTCAAGGCGTATCGCCGCGCCGTGACCGAAGATATGTTGCCCTACCTCTACGGCGAACTCTACCGCTACCTACCGGCTATCGCCCATTGGGCGGGATACCGGGTTGGGGAGATTCCGGTAAACCACCATCCCCGGCAATTTGGCAAGTCAAAATTTGGGGCTAAACGCCTGCTCAATGGTTTTTTCGATTTGTTAACCGTCACATTTGTTGTGCGTTTTATGGCTACTCCCATGCACATATTCGGCAGTTTGGGTTTGCTTTCCACCTTTGCCGGAGGAAGTATCTGTGCTTACATCGCCTTTCTGCGCTATGTCCATGGCAATATTCAGTACCGCTATCCGCTGCTCATGTTGGGGGTTTTGTTGATTATTGTCGGTATTCAGTTTTTTTCTACGGGGTTGTTAGGCGATATGCTGGCTAGCATGAACCAGCGCAGCGGCAGAGCGCCGCTGGTCAACGAACGTATCGACGAAGAAAAGTAGTGATGTGATTTATTGAATTAAGTACAATATTATATTGTGATTTACATCCTTTTGTAGTCGTTGTATAATTTCTCTAGCACCGCGTTATAGCGTGGCCATCTGCGTTGGGCAATACTTTCCTCTCTCTTCTTTCCACTGCTTCATTTGTTTCCTCTTTTTGCTTATACACAAGATAATTACAGCTATAATATTCGCTATAAATTCATGTTTTACAGTTGGTTATAGCGGATTGAATTAAAAAATGGCATGGTTATTGCTCAGCTGTCAGCCATAGCTGGATATAAATTGTGGAGCAAGAGTTACCATGTTTTTTGATAAAGTCATTTTTAACAAAACCAAAATGCCGGTACTCAACGCCGTGCTAGACGTGACCCAATTGCGCCAACGGGTTCTGGCCAACAACATTGCCAATGTTTCTACCAAGGGGTATCGGGTCAAGCAGGTGCGTTTTCAAGAATATCTGGCCTCTTTTGTGCGCCAACCGCCGGTGGAAGGCCAGGCCAGCGATCCGCGCCACATAACTATTCCCAAACCTAACAGCAATCCCATCGTATTTGAAAGCAAGTCCAGCCTCAACGATTCGGGGCTCAACAATGTGGACATCGACCAAGAAATGACGACTCTGGCGGAGAACCATCTCTTCTATAACACTGCGGCGCGCCTACTGGCCGGCACGTTTGATGGACTCAAGAAGAGCATTAGCGGACGTCCGCGTTAATTAAGTAAGGAATTCGATTATGCAGATTTTCGACTCACTTGATATCAGCGCTTCAGGCCTGAGCGCGCAGCGACGCAAGCTCAACGCCATCGCTTCCAATATTGCCAATGTGGACACCACGCGCACCGATGAGGGAGGGCCGTTCAAGCGCCGCCGCGTCGTCATGCTCGAGGCGCCAAAGATGAGCAAGTTTTCAACCATGTTGGAGCAGCATAAGAGCCGTTTGCGCCAAACCGACGGCAAGCACATGCTGGAAGGCGAACCGCGGCCGGGTGATTTTTTTGTTGGATCAGGCGTTTTGACCCAAGAAGTGCGCGAAGAAGCGGTTAAGCCGCGCATGGTCTTCGATCCCAACCATCCCGACGCGCGAGAGGACGGCATGGTACTCTTTCCCGATATCAATGTGATCACGGAAATGACCGATATGATTGCCTCGTCGCGCGCTTATGAGGCCAATGTTACGGTCATAAACGCGGCCAAGGACATGATCAATCGGGCGCTGGATATCTAAAGGGGTTAAGCGGGTATGAATATCAACAGAGTGAACTCAGGGTTAATCCAGCAGGCGGGCGCAGCAAACTCGCGCGTCAATTTGACCATTTCTGACCGGGGGGTGGCGGTCGAGAATAATAAAACGCCTGAGAAAGTGTCGTCCCCATCGTCACAGGTTACTTCCAATGAGGCCCTGCAGAATGTGCTGACTAACGAAGAAACTCAGGCGCTTATCGAGCGCTTTGGTAACAGCTCTAATAGCAGCAATTCGCCGCGCATTAATTTCTATAACGGTCGGGGCAACCAAATCGCCGCGGCGACAGGTAGTGCGCGAGGTAACTTGATCGATATAGCAGGTTAGTGGTGATGAATAAGAAAAATAAAATAGATTGCAGCGCGCCGCGACCGGGCATATTTATTTTGCTAATTGCGCTGGTTCTGCTGGGTTGGCAAGCGCCGGGAGATGCTCAAGAGGCCTCCGGTGGGTTGCTGGCCGGCATTTTATCCGACAGCTACCAGTCCGGCACGCTGAAGCGTATTATTGGTCACAGCTCGGCACGGGCGAAGAAACCTATGCCTACACCGGCAAAAGCAGTTGCCTCCGTTGTTCCTCCTCGTGACATGCTCAACGTTAGCCAGAAGAAGCGCCTTGAACATTACGATGATCTGATCTTGCGTTACCGCGCCAAGTACGATGTCGACGCCGATCTGATTCGCGCCGTAATCTACACCGAATCGGGCGGCG
>Ga0114999_10004567_pt1 | contig 16670 bp, 18 predicted proteins | sample ArcticOcean_MG_C_3_FD_89820 | JGI IMG/M metagenome (GOLD analysis project Ga0114999, IMG submission 89820) | Marine microbial communities from western Arctic Ocean - ArcticOcean_MG_CB8_126 | ecosystem: Environmental > Aquatic > Marine > Oceanic | place: Arctic Ocean: Canada Basin | collected...
CCTTGTCGGTCTTGATGTGACACATGAGGTATACTGGGAGGAGCAGGATCTGCAGGCATTAGTGAAAATTGCGAATGTGCGCTCGGCATTTTTACTGCAGATCATCGGTTTTATATCTACTGCATACGAAAATCTTTCTGGTTGGAAACGCTGTGTTTTGCATGATCCACTGGCAGCGGGAGTTTGCCTCTTTCCGGATTTGGTTAAATCCGAAAAGCGTTATGTAGACGTTGAGTTGAACGGAGAATTAACACGAGGGATGACAGTGGTGGATCGGCGCGGGCGCACTCCTCTCGGTGTCGAAAATATGCAGGTCGCACTTGAAGTTGACGCGGAACGTTTCAAAACTCAGTTGATGGAAAGCCTGCTGGCTTGGGCCAGAGAAGGATGAGCTTCTCAGGCGCAGAGAATAAATTGTTCGTCTTCCAGCAGTTCAAGTCCGGAACCTACCCAGTCTTCCGGTGAAAATTTCTGCAGAAGTTCAACAACCTCTTTGCGTGCTTCCAGATCAACTGGTGAGTAAGGGAGACGGAACACAGGCTGAACCGCACCGGTCATGCTGAGGACGGTGTTGAGAGCATTGGGACTTGGTACATGAAAAAGCCACGCCATCAACGGTTGCAAACGGGCATTCAGCGCAAGGTCGTCAGTATCCATCAATTGCCGCATGAGTCCGGGAAGGAAATTACTTATCACTGAAATCACTCCGTGCGAACCGTGGCGGTGACGTCCCTCAAAACATTGATCATCATTTCCGGACCAACAGGCGATTCCTCTTGCTTCATAATGCGCCATCCGTTCGTTGCCAGCACATTCTTTTACACCGATAAAATTTGGATGCTCCGCCAGTTCTTCAATTAAATCAGGCTGCAGATCCTGACCGGTACGTCCGGGCACATTGTAAATAATGCTGGGACCTAAATCCAAAACACGTTTGAAATGCTCCTTGAGTCCTGCATCTGAGGTTTTTCCGTAATACGGATTTATCTGTAGCGCCGCGTCCATCCCGAAAGCAAAACCGTACTTGGTACCTTTGATTGCTTCACGGGTGTTGTTGCTGCCGGTGTTGCCGACAATTATTAGTTGCTTGCCGAACTTATTAACGCTGTGCGCAATCAGCATCAGATGCTCTTCCCAGTCCATCAAATGACCTTCACCGGTGGTTCCGCAAACGATCAAACCTTCCACACCATTTTTAATTTGTGCTTCTACCAGTCGGTCATAGCTTTCAAGATCAATGTCACCGTCGGGCTTATAAGGCGTTTTAATTGCGGTCATCAGACTCGCGGCTTTAATTTTTTCCATTTTATTTTGTAGGTTTGTTTTCCTGCCGAAAAGGCGGAAATATTTTTATTTTTTCTGTGTCTGTTTCGGCAACACAGAATAAAAGGCATCTCTAAAAACCGTTCCATGAGCGTAGTCGAAGGGGTTTTTCGGACTTGCTTCTGGTATCGACTCCGCTCAACCAAAGTATTGCGAAAGGTTTACTTATATTATGAGCAGCAGAAAAACGAGTTTTTTAGAGGTGCCCTAAAATTAAAGAACTTTGTGCACTTTAACGCAAAAAGCGGAAACGATCAAGACGGGCAAAGGATTTTTCCTCAAGGGACTTTTTTTAGATTTGACTCATAATAACGAGTATAAAGATTTCCACGCTCCGTAAAACGTACCCCATATACATTGCTCCGTAAACCCGGACGAAAAAAACTGTTTTCTATTACACCGAGCCATTGATCGGTCAGATGTTTTTTTAAAACGATCTGCACGCGGTCGCCCTGCTGAAAACGGGGATTAATTGCTTTAGGTGTTGGGCATACTTTTTTATAGAGCGATGTGTCGCCATAACAGATCCATGAAGCCCTGATAATAATGCCGATCCGCTGAGGTCCTCCATTTACCTGAATAAAGTCTGACGGCGAAAAAGAGGTGATGACTTTCCGTGAAGTGTTTACAATCCTGTCAAATACCTCCAATTCATAAGCACGGTATTCAGCAAAAAGCGGGGCTGCGCTCAGGAGGAAAAGCATTACGGTAAGATTCGAGCGTAGATTCCAGTTCATCGGCTTACTCCTTTGAGGCTGGCACCGTCAAAAACTGTGTCCTGATCCATAACTCCACTCATGGCTGCACCATCAAAAATGCTGTTGGAGAAATCCGCATTTGTCAGATTAGCGTTATTTAGAACTGTATCAGTCAGTTCTGCTCCGCTGGCTTTTGCTCCCATTAATAAAACTTCGTACAAAACCGTAGAATTTAAAAGCGCATTCTCCAGGGTAGCGGAAAAAAGCTGTGCCTTGCTCAAATCACACTCCTGCAGAGATGCTTCTGAAAAATTGCAGAAGTTTAAAATTGCACCCTGAAGTTGTGATGAGTCTAGCCTTGCTCCACTAAATACCGAACCAGTAAAGTCTGAAGCAGTCGCTTTGATCCCGAAGCCGCGGCAGGAACTGAAATCACAGACCTGAAATTTTGCACCGCTAAAATTAGATTCGTTTAAAGTTGAAAAAGAAAAATTGCAGAGATCACCATGAGCTTCAATCAAAACCACATCTTGAAGAAAAGAACCGCTGAAATCGGTGCTGTGCAAAACCGTCTGCCGGAAGTTGACTTCTATCAAGACACTGTCACGTAAATCAGTTTTGCTGAAATCACATTCCACAAATGATGATTCCTGAAAGTTGCATTCCTGCATTTCACAGTCATTGAACAGACATGCTTCAAAACGTGAAAATGCAAAATTAGAGCGGTTGATGCTACTGCCGGTAAATTTGCACTTAATGAAAATCGCGCCTTCAAAATTGAAGTCATCCAGACTCAGTCCGGTCATATCAATTTCCTTAAGTGCATCACCGCGTTTTACACGTCGTTCAACATCTTTTCTAGTTATATCCGCCATTCGTTCTTTTCAGTTGCTCTATTTCTTTTTCTCAAAAAGTTCAGACCGGTAACTTCAGGAAATATTTTTGGTATCGTTTCAAAAGTTCTTTACAGGGTGTAGCCTGTATTCCGTTTTCAGCAAAACTATAAGCTTTATCAGTAGTCCTTGAGCGCACATTATAGCGAGAACGACGGACGTTGATTGCAGTACCGGCCGGGATTTTTCCGGTGATGAATACCACGCCTCCGTTGATGCTCTTGTTCAGTTCGTTGATTCCACCCTGTGCTTCGCGTTTCCGGAGATCTGAGAAAGTATTGCTGACATTTTTATTGGCCTTTGACTCTAGCTCAGTCAAAGTTTTGATTTTTGTTTCATCCCAGCCAATCTCCGCTAATTCGTCAATAATAGTGGTAATTTCCTTGAGATAGTCTTGCAACGAAAACAGAGAATCCTGGGCTTTTTTTTCAAGTTCATTAAACTGTTTACGATTATTAAGTGTAATTCCAACTTCTAAAATAGTCTGCGGAAGTTCGTTTTCAGGATATTCACCAGCATCATTTGGTTCATCTGTTCCTGGCAGGCCTACATTAGGCAGCCGAATCAGATTTCCGGCCTGCAGCACTCCTCCGGAAACATAACCTTTTGCAGAAGTTACCTGAAGAGTCGAACCACAGTATATTTTGGAGTTGACGATGAATTCGTCGACCAGAGCATGTTCACCAACACTGGCCTGAGTATCAGTCATATTGTTTACGTGTAGCGTACTTCCACATTGGATGACTGCACCTTTGAGACCTTGGGCAACTCTAATTTCTCCGATTGAGCGTAAACGTGCTTTACCAACAGAACCTCCGATGTCAATCCGTACTGCTTCCACACTGCAGCGATCAGAGACATTTCCGCGGACACTGACAATTCCATCAAAACGCACATGTCCAGTGGAAGCGTCAACTTTCTCAACGACTTTTACTTTTTCCACCGAAATGCTGTCATTGTTGAGACAGACAACTCCGGATTTTACAGCAATGATGTGAGTACCTTGCGGATTAAATTTGGTGTTGCGTCCGGGCCGTATACGGTATTGTTTCCCTGGTGCAGAGCTGATAAGTTTTCCGGTAATTGTATAACCATCTTTGCCCAAGGTTGCTGTTTCAATACGCAGCAGTTCCTGACCTTCCTTAACTTTCTGCAAATCCAGCACCTCCTGAAGATTTACTCGTGTTCCCGGAGCAGGGCGTGACTTCTTCGGAAGAAAAAGAAGTTCAGGGAAACCATGACTGCCCTGCACAGCCTCTTTCCCGCTAGCTACAATTGCGGGTTCATAATAAATTTTTTCCGCAATAATTTTTTCAATACTTTTGTTGTTGATGCCCTGCAGAATGTTTTTTTCTTTGAGCGCCTGAAGAATCCGTTCCTGTGTCAAAGGCTCTTCCTCTTCCATGGGAGGAATAATGTTAAGATAAGCCTTAGCTTCATCTTTACTCAGTTCAATTTGCAGGGTATAACAGCTGGTTTTAAAATCTGTCAGAAAATCAAACTCACCGCTGGTTCGGTCATAAATTTCCTGTAGCTGTTCCGGAACATAATCCACACCCATCAAATGCAGCTCTGCCTGGATTTCGTCCATATTGGCGGTTTCCGCACCAATCAACTGCTGTGGAATGCGCAATAGCACTTTCCCGTCAGTAATTGATATTTTGTATAAGTCTGCCTTGGGCATGTTATAAGTGTAGCAACTTGGATCTTGGGTGGAGGCTGGCGAAAATTCTTAATTTGGCACAATTTGTTTTATTTCTTCCGGACTCAAGGCTCTGCTTTGTCCGGCTTGTAAATCTCCTAAAATAACTGGTCCAACCTGGAAGCGCTTAATTTTTTGCACAGAATGACCGAGGGTCAGCAGCATTTTTTTAATCTGCCGGTTTGTACCTTCTTTGAGAAAAATTTCCAGCCAGGTTTTGTCATTTACATTGTGTAATATTTTTACACGAACAGGCCGGTGTTTCTTTTTTTCAATCACAGGACCCTGCCTCATGGCAGCCAATGTTTCATTATTTACTAATCCGCGTACCTTGACGAAATAACCTTTCCAAACTTTGTGACTTGGATGCATCAAGAGCTGTGACAAATCACCGTCATTGGTTAGTAAAATCAAACCTTCCGCGTCATAGTCAAGCCGACCTACAGGAAAAAGTCTGGCGGAAGTCCGCGGAAAAAAGTCACTGATCGTTGTACGTCCCTCTGGATCGTTGAGTGTCGTGATGCAATTTTTAGGCTTGTAAAGCGCATACACCTGCGTTTTTTGCTGCTGAGAAATTTTTACTCTCCGGCCATCTACACTCAAATGATCTTTTCCGATAATCATTTTTTGGCCCATTTCTTTAACAATTTCACCATTCAGCACCACCACACCGGACAGGATTAATTTTTCCGCCGCACGTCTTGACGCAATTCCGGCCAGTGCAATTACTTTTTGGATACGAACTGGTTCTGTTGAAGTTGAATTCTGCATTAGTTTAAATTTTCTACTTGAAGGAAGGAAGGTTCTTCCTGTATACGCAGCAGAGCATTTTCTGCTGCTAATTGGCTGGCCAGTTTTTTGCTGGCACCCACACCTCTGCCGCACTCTTTTTCTTTGACATAAACCGCCATGGTAAATTCTTTTTCGTGATCTGGACCGGATTCTTCCATCAATTCATAAGTTGAAGGAATACCGAACAATTTTTGTACGTGTTCCTGAAGTTCAGATTTATAATCCCGAGTAATGTAACCGTCTGCGTCCACTGGTAAATGAGGCAGAAATAGCGTTTGAATTACCCGTGTTATTTGTTTAATTCCGTGATTTTCACGACTGTCGAGGTAAACCGCAGCCATGACTGCTTCAAAGGTGTCTGCCAGCAAAGATGTTTTTTGACGACCTCCGGTAACTTCCTCACCCCTGCCAAGCAAGAGGCACTCTCCTAATTCGAGCTCACGGGCCTTTTTGCTGAGTGCGGATTCACTGACGAGGCTGGCCCGAAATTTTGAAAGTCCGCCTTCGTCCAGTTCAGGAAATTTTTCCATCAACATTTCACTGATAACGAGGTCCAGAACGGCATCTCCGAGAAATTCAATTCTTTCGTTATTACCGTAACTTTCTTCGGTATCGGAGGGTATAAAAGATTTATGCGTCAGTGCCTGTCGCAGAAATTCCTGTTGTTGGAATTCATAATCTAAACGCTGACAAAGTTGACTCCATTCTTTTTTCATCTTTTTACCTGTACCTACGTTTGCACCAGACACGAACAGTTTGCGGACTGTAAAGTCCAAGGCTCAAATAATGCGTCAAACCGTCCAGTGTTGATTGTTCAATTTCAACCATTGAAGCACCACTTGGGCAGGCAGAACGAATGTTTGCCGGCCCACCGATTTGGCTGTCAAAAAAAATCATGCTGGTACTGGAAATTTCTCCGTCTGGCTTTTCACGTAAAATATCTGTGTCATGGTAAAAACGTAGTGTGTAACATCCGGAAAGCAAAAGTGGCAGAGCAGCAGTAATCAGTAAAGTTAATGCTGCAGAACGAAGATAATTTAATTTAAAGTTGCTCATTTGCCAATAATTTGATGAGGTGCAAACCAGTAAGCGGATTAAAGAGGGATTGTTCAGGTTCAAAAATGACTGTCCCAAGAATCAGTTACAGAAAACTAAAACATTGACAATTAAACCTATAAATATAGCTCACATTTACGCTCTATGACAAGTTTTATCGATACTCACTGTCACTTGGACAAACTAGATTCAACTGCAGAAGAAGCAGTTAATGAAGCAAAAGATGCCGGAGTAAAGCGGATGCTTACCATTTCTGTTGATGAACCATCGCTTGATTTTGTCTCGAAAGCAGTACGGCAATTTCCGGAAGTTTATGGCAGTGTCGGTTTTCATCCGCATGATGCTTCTGCCTTGAGTGAGTCTCTGCTAAATAAAATTCGTCAGTTAGCACAAGGAGATGAAAAGCTGATCGCAATTGGAGAAATCGGGCTGGATTATCATTATTTGTATAGTCCTGTTGAAGTACAGCAACAAGTATTCCGCCAACAACTCATGCTTGCAGAGGAGCTTAATCTACCGGTTGTAATGCACAGTCGAGAAGCAGAAGCTGATACGCTGAACATCCTCAAGGAAATCCCTGTTAAGTCAGTTGGTGTGGCGCACAGTTTTACTAGTTCATTTGAGATGGCACGCAAGCTGGTGGAAATGGGGTGGTATCTCGGCATAAACGGAATTGTAACCTTCAAGAATGCGGAAGATTTACGGGAAGTAGTACGCTGGTTGCCTTTGGAAAAGATGTTGTTGGAAACAGATTCACCTTTTTTGGCTCCCATTCCATTCCGTGGAAAACCCAACAAACCTGCACATATTCCCGTGATTGCGGCTTTTATTGCAGAATTGCGAGATATTTCTCTGCAGGAATTAGCCGAACAAACTAATGAAAACGCTCAACGCTTATTTAAATTGCCTCTTCAAAGTTGAGATGTTTTAAAATTTCCTTAACAAATACTCACCTCAAAATCCACCTCTTAAAACTGTACTAATTTAAAAAAGTTAACATAAAAATAGTGCTGAAAACTTTGATCAGTATGCATAATTATACTTTGATGATGCATTCTTAAATAGTTGTCATTCCCGCGAAAGTGGGAACCCAAAAACTTGATAAGTGTCTGAAATAATGGATTCCAGCTTTCGCGGGAATGACATACAAGTGTACCATTTAGACTTTTTACTGGTTCATCTTTGCTGGTTTTTGTTTTTTTGGCTCAATGTTTAAAAACGCAGTAGTTTTTAAGATGCCCTTTTGTGTTTTAAAGTCTAGTCGAAATTCGCCCAGCGTTTGTTAAAGTCATGAACTCTTATGAGAGATTAGCGTAAGTTCAAGAATTAATTCCAGTAAATAACCGACTTTTTCACATTTATTGCTAACCTAATTGTGTGTCTCACAAATTGACACTTTGTTAAATTGAATTAGAGGCTTAAATAACCTCACATCCTTTGACATCTGGAGAGTATTTTTTATGGAACAGGGAACGCTGATAGGAACTATTTTAGCATGGGTACTTTTATTCATTGCAATGTGTTTCGACTTTGCAACTTTTAATATAAAATTCGGAAACCTTGCATATTTTGTTGATGTACCATCCTTGTTGATCGTTTTTGGTGGAACAATAGCATCCACATTTATTTCACATCCTATGGGAGATGCTAAGGGTTTTTTGGGTTACATCGGCAAATCCTGGAAACAGAATCCGGTTGCGCTGGTAGAAACACTGACATTGATTGTAGACGTTTCCAAAATTGCCCGGAAAAATATTCTAGCGATTGAAGACGCATTACCCAGCATAGAAAATCTTTTTCTACGTGGAGGATTGAGACTGGTAGTGGACAGGGCTGACCGAGAAGCAATCGTGAACATGATGGCGCATGAAGTGAAATATACCATGGCAGGCAAAGATAATGAGATTGCTGTGGTTGGTACTATGGCTTCTCTCTGTCCTGCCTGGGGGATGCTTGGAACTTTGGTCGGACTTGTATTGCTCCTCCAGAATCTCGATGATCCGTCAGCGATTGGACCTGCAATGGCGGTGGCTTTGATCACGACTTTTTACGGTTCATTGTTTGCGAACACGATCTTTTCTCCTGCCAAAACGAAGCTTGAACTTTATCAGGGTGATTCAAAAGTTTTAATGGAGATGATCCGTGACGGCGTCCTTTATATTGAGGGTGGACAGCGTCCTGATTTTATCGAAAACGACTTAATGAACTATCTGCCTCCTGCTCAAAAAACAATGTATGAAGCGTTGAAGTTTGAAGGTGGCGGTGAAGCAGCTGCTGAAGACGCATAGTAATCTGAACCGGCTATAAGGAGTAAATAATGGGTCAGATGATTGATGAGGAGGATTGTGAAATTTGCGTCCCCTTTGATCAGGAATGGATTTTTACTTACGGTGACTTGGTAACTCTCCTGCTTTGCTTTTTCATTTTACTCTTTTCCATGTGCAGGACTGATGTAGAAAAAAGCAAGCAAATTTCAGAGAGTTTTAAAAGTATGCCGCCGGGGAGTCCCTTTATTTTCAGTGGACAAAGTTCAACTTTGGATAAGGCGTCCAAGGAGTTAGAACAGTTGGATGTCCCGGATGATGTCTCTATCAGTGCTTCAAAAGCTGGTGTTGAAGTCAGTTTCAGTAAAACGGTAGCTTTTGAGCAGGGTTCAGTTTCATTGAGCGAGAAAGCAAAAGGGGCATTGATAAAAATGCTGCCAATTATCGGGCAACTTCAAAACAATATTGAAATTTCAGGGCACACAGATGAGTCAGATTCAAATCAAAAATATCCGTCAAACTGGGAACTATCAGTAGCGCGCGCAAGTGTGATTGCAGCATTTTTAGAATCAAAACTGATCCCCACGGATCGTATCCAGGTTGCCGGTTATGGTGATTCGCGCCCCAGATTTAATCCGGATACTGCCTACAAGCGCGGTCTAAACCGTCGTGTACAAATTGTGCTCATGCCTGAAGATCAAACCCGCTGAATTGCAGCTCACAAACTAAAAAATAATCAGCAGAAGCTTTAAAACGTACAACCTGTATTTAGGTTTTACATTCTAGCGCTACCCCAAAATAAACGTTAAAAACCAGGCAGAATATGGGTCAACTCATTGATGAGGAAGAATGTGAAGTTTGTGTGATTTTCGACCAGGAGTGGATTTTTACTTATGGAGATTTGGTAACGCTTCTGCTTTGTTTCTTCATTTTGCTTTTTTCATCGTGCAAATATGAAACAATGAAGTTCAAAAGTTTGGCGGCTAGTTTTAAACCGCTTCCGGCAGGTACGCCTTACATGAATGAGGGTAAAGATTCTATCGTTGAGCAAATTGCTCAGCAGTTGGAAGAGAGTGAATTAGGTGACGACGCAAATATCAATGTGGAAGAAAAGGGAGTTGTCGTTTCTTTTAAAGCAAGTGCATATTTCAAAACTGATTCCGCCAAGTTGAACCCAAAGGCAGTCAAAGAAATGTCACGATTTTCCAAACTGATCTTCCTGTTACCAAACAAAATCCAAATTGAGGGGCATACTGAAAAAAAGCCACCGGAAAATTGGGATTCAACATGGGAACTAGGAGGAGCCCGCGCCTCAAAGGTGGCTCGTTTTTTTATCGAAAACGGTCTTGATCCAACAAAAATTACAGTCAAGAGTTTTGGCGCAACACGTCCCCGTTTCCGCGAAGCATCTCCTAGTCAACGCAGCTTAAATAATCGTGTTGAAGTTGTAGTCCTGCCTGAATAAAAAATTTAACTCAATTTATTTTACGACCATAAACAATCGACTCTTGAAAGTCGTATTTTTTTCTTTTTTCTTCCGGAAGTTCCTCAGGATTGATAACCCTGAAACCGCATTGTGTAAACACATGCGAAGATGCTGTGCTCAAAGCAAAGGCTAATTTGCATGCGCTGGAACAAATTTTTTCAGTTGCGGCCTGAATCAGCTCACTGCCTATTCCCTGGTTTCGATAAGCTTTATCAACTGCCAAGCTGGCTATTTCCGCAGCAGTTCCATCCGAAAAATTAATAATTTCACAGCAACCAACAACGTCGTCATCCACACAGAACACTAGATAATTATCAATCTGCTGCTCGATATACGTTTCGGAACGTAACACAACCACTGCATGCTGAACCGGTGAATTGAGGATTTCGAGTATTGACTGCAAATCGCTCAGTCTGGCGGGACGTGTACGTTTGTATGAACTGTTGGTGATCATAACTCCTGCACCTTTCGGGGTGAGAAGTTCCGCCAGTAAAGCTCCTTCTACTCTGCCGTCCAGCAAATGACAACGCTCTACACCTCTCACACAAGCTTCAGTAAGTGAGTTTAATTGTAAGCGCTGTCCTTGAGGCAGGTCAGGATTTTTATTTAGCCACTGTTGAACACTGTCAGTTGTCATTTCCGCAGAATCAGTTTCAGCAAAATTGGGTAATGCAGATGTATCAAGTATAATCAGTTTTTTGGCACGTAAACGTGTTGCTACCTCAAAAGCAACCTGATTTGCATCAAGAATCCATAATCGTCCCTTTTCTCCTAGTGAAAAAGGTGGTAAAATAATGAGCTTTGAGTCTGTAATTGCCTGATGCAGTGTTTCCAGTTCAAGACCGCAAACATTTCCAGTGCAGTGTGAAGCAAAATCTCCTGTCAGAGGTTTTTTCTCTGCAGACAAAAAATGTCCGGAAATAGGTTGAAGCTTCCTGCCGCAACTGCGGAGCTTTGAGAGCAGTTTCCAGTTGGTGGAAGAAATTGCCTGTTCAATCAGTGCTAAGTGTCTTTTTTCTGCAACCAGGACGCCGTCTTCAGTCTGGTAGTCGTGTCCTTCTGCGTCCAGCAGTTTCCTGATCTGGGTTTCTGCTCCATGCACTAAAACGATTCTTACACCAATCTGTTGCAAGAGGGCCAGATCTTCAATGACTCTGGAATTATGAATTTCCAGCAAATCGCCGCTGAGTTGAATCACAAAAGTTTGCTGATGAAACTCTTCCAGATAAGGCAGAGCGGCCCGCAAATTGTGAATAAAACCGGATAATTCCGGATCAAGAGAATGCTGAAGCATGAGTAACAAAGATGAAAATGTTGTCCCGGAATCAATTCCGGAAAGTAATACAAAGGCGGATATTTTTTCAATCGTAATTCCGGCATACAACAGCGCAAAGCTGCTTTCACGCTGCCTTGAAGCTTTGGAAAAACAATCAGCGCCAAAAACCGAATTTGAAGTAACGGTTGCAGATGACGGATCCACAGACGAAACTCTGGAAATGCTCTCTCAGTTTAAAGTAAAGACAGAGCTCAATCTGCAATGGACATCAATTCCGAATTCCGGTCCAGGCAATGCCCGTAACGCCGGAGTTGCAAAGTCTGCCGGTTCATGGATTGGCTTTATTGACGCAGACGTGATTCCTGATATTGACTGGGTGAAAAACGCGATTCAGTTGATTCAACAAAAACCGGACGCTGGAGCGTTTGAGGGACGCACGGAAGTCACTCAGCGCAATCTCGCAACACCGTTCACTCATCAAACCGAAAACACTGACGGTGGCCGTTACCCAACCTGTAATTTTCTTGTTCGCAGAAATTTGGCAAACTTTCATCCTGCTTATCTAATTCCTTTCCGTGAAGACACAGATTTAGCATTCAGCATTTTAGCCTCAGGCTATTCGATTATTTTTGCTCCGGAACTCATTGTGGAGCATCCGCCACTTTCTTCGAGCTATTCCCGACCTCTTGATTTGGCCCGTCGTTACTATTATGACGGCTTACTCGCACGCAGATTTCCTTCACGTTATCGACTTGAATTGGACGCGCATCAAATATTTGGAATAAAAATTCCGCATTTAAAAAGAAAATTATACGCTATCTTTGTGCTTTCTCAAATTGTTTTTCTTGCATCACTGTTGTTTGGTTTTTCCACAAGTGAAATGCTTTTGCCTGTGAGTGCGTATATCGCAGGATTATGTCTGACCGCTGGAGCAAGTTTACGTTATGCAAAATTAAAGGATCTTTCATTACAGGATTGGCTAGTCTTTGTCTTCCAACTACACGTTCTGCCATGGGTAATGGGTTACTCACTCTTGCGGGGATGGTTTGATTTTCGCGGTGAACCAGAATATTTAGCCGGATAATTATTAAAGAAGACATACGAGAATTTGACTATTTTAGCTGATCAATTCAAAATGAATGATTAACTTTTTCAGTATCGAGACAAGCGAGCCAACAAATAACTTTCAAACCGCCGCTAATAAACTGACAGCTTAAACACAACAAAAAAGTCCTAAACCAATCAATTATTGCAATAAAATATGTTTGTAACCTACAAACTTTCAGACAAATCATTTATCAAACTTCAGAAAAAAGGTCTCAGCGAAGCTGCATTGAATGATCTTGCTGAATTAAAGAGCAGAGTTTTTCCAAGTCCTGAAATATTTTTGAACCGAGTGCGTAAACTTCCTCAAGCAGAAGAAATTCTGAAAAAAGAGGATTATCTTTTGAAAATAGCCAAGGGATTTTTACGGTTGGATTTTGTGATTCCGAACCGGACTATCAGGGAATGGGTTGAGGCTTTGATTTTTGCTGTTGTAGTTGCGACTGTTGTACGGACCTATATGTTTGCGCCTTTCCAAATTCCATCCGGTTCTATGCTGCCGACGATTCAGATTGGAGATCACATCTTCGCCAGCATGTATTCCTATGGCTCGCCTGTTCCATTTACCGACATCAAGCTCTTTCAAAAACCTGTTCTCAGGGGTGAGATCATTATTTTTCCATATCCGCGTGATCCTTCGATTGATTACATAAAACGTGCGGTGGGACTTCCGGGAGAAACGCTGAAAATCCGCAATGACCAGGTATACATCAATGAGAAACCGCTGGACGAACCTTACGCATATTTTGAACCAAATGAGCAGAGGTCACGTCAGGCGCAAGGTTTGTCATCCGCATCTCCGGTCAGCAGTTTTGGGCCGGTAGAAATCCCGGAAGGAAAGATATTTGCGATGGGCGACAACCGCTACAACAGTGCTGACAGTCGCTACTGGGGTTTTGTGGATATGAATACTATTTCCGGAAAGGGACAAATTATTTACTGGTCGCATGATCCGGGACAAAGTTTAATCAGTGGTTATAAGTTGGGCCGCGTTTTTGATTTTTTAAAATGAAGTTACACAGAGCAGTTTTGAGAGTAAAAGCATGAAGACAGCAGCAAATTTAATTTCTCGTAATGCAACCTGTTGGTGTGGAAGTGGGAAAAAATATAAAAAATGTCACCTGTTGATTGATCAAAAAGAGGTTTCACCTTCTGCGGAAGAACCCAAACCTAAACGCAAAGATCGCAATATTATCATCAAAACAGAAGAGCAAATAGACGGTATCCGCAAAAGCTGTCAAATGACTAAGGATCTGTTGGACATGGTAGAGGAACGAATCACCGAGGGTGTGACGACTAACGAGATTAATGAGTGGGTTCATCGGGAGACTTTAGCCAGGGGAGCCGTTCCGGCACCGCTAAATTATGGACGTGGTCAGGGCAGGCAGAGAATGCCGTTTCCTAAAAGTATTTGCACTTCGCCGAATGAAGTTATCTGCCACGGTATACCAAACAATCAGGCATTGCGAAACGGTGATATTCTGAATGTTGACGTTACCTGTGATTATCATGGATATTTCGGTGATGCCAGCAGAATGTTTATCATTGGTGAAGTTCCGGACAGAACGAGGGAGTTGGTTGAGGTTACTCGCGAATGTTTAAATCTTGGAATTGAACTGGTACGTCCAGACAGCAAACTTGGAGACATTGGACATGTCATTCAGGAGCATGCGGAAAATCATGGATTTTCAGTAGTGAGAGATTTTGCTGGACACGGAGTAGGTCTCGAGTTTCATGAAGCGCCTCAGGTGTTGCATTATGGCGAGCCTGGCGTAGGTGAGGCTCTGCGGGAGAATATGATATTTACTATCGAACCGATGATTAACATCGGTGGTTATGAATGTAAAATATTAGACGACGGCTGGACTGCCGTCACCAAGGATGGTGCGCTTTCGGCACAGTGGGAACACACTATGCTGGTTACCACGAACGGTGTCGAGGTTCTGACCGCATAAGTAATTTTAGACAGAATCGAGCGCATACTTAAATTTTTTCACTGAGACAACATAAAAATTTCTGTATTATTGAATGCACAAAGCTATTAGCACTTGTATTTTTATGAAGTTTCAAATAGCATACAGACTGAACTTTTACACCTTATATTTAATGGATTAACATGGGTACTTGGAACAAACCACCAAATAAATCGCCTTTTGAAAAAGGTCAGCAACCACCGGATATTGATGAGTTGCTCAGCAACCTACAGGATAAATTTAAGATTGGCTTACCAAAAAAAGGAGGAATGACTTTAGTCATAATTATTGCAATTTTGATTTGGTTTTCGACAGGTATTTTCATAGTTGATCCGCAAGAACAGGGAGTAATCAAGCGTTTTGGAGAGGTTACGGATGTGGTTGGCCCTGGTCCGCATTATCATTTTCCTTCTCCTATTGAATCCGTTCAGATTGCACCTGTAACAGCAATACGTAGACTTGAGATTGGATTTAGGACAATTCAGATTGGGCCACCTGCGAAGTATAGACGAGTCTTAAAGGAGTCGTTGATGCTGACAGGCGATGAGAATATTATTGATGTGCAGTTCATCGTGCAATACCGTATTTCTGAATTAGAAAATTATCTTTATAGTCTGACTAATCCGGATGAAACAGTGAAATCCGCTGCTGAATCCGCAATGCGCGAAGTCGTTGGAGATACGACTGTCACCAAAGCTCTGACTTCTGGAAAAGGGTTTCTTGAAGACACGACAGCACAACTTCTTCAGAAGACTATGAATAGCTACAAAGGTGGAATAAAAATTGTGAATGTTAAACTGCAGGACGTTCATCCTCCAGATGCAGTAAAAGATGCTTTTAAAGATGTTGTAAGTGCCAGAGAAGACAAAGAGAAAATGATCAATGAAGCTGAAGGTTACAGGAATAATATCGTTCCAAAGTCCAGAGGAGAAGCTGCGCAGATTATAAACAATGCCAAGGCATATTCCAAAGAAAAGGTGCTGGTTGCTTTAGGTGAATCTGAGCGCTTTAACCTGATCTATGAAGAATACAGAAAGGCTAAAGACATTACGCGGGACCGTATTCTGCTGGAGACGATGGCCAGTATTCTACCCAAGGTAAAAAAAGTGATTGCTGATAAAGGAGTAGGTGGGAGTGTTTTACCTCTTTTACCACTAGGGGGACTATCAATGGACTCATTGACTAAGTAATTTCTTCGCTATAATTTATTTATTGTAAAAATCTGGGTTTTACAACACTATGCCAAGTATTAACCGACTCTGACTTTATGCTATTTCAGAGTTTTTAAACAACAGAATAGGAGTCATTTATGATAGCAGTAGGTTCAGACGCTCCCGATTTCAAACTGAACAGCCAGTTTGATACGGAGTATTCCTTAAGTCAGTTCAAGAGTGAAAAAAACGTAATGTTGGTTTTTTATCCGAAGGATTGGACATACACCTGAAGTAGAGAAATGCCCAGCATTGAATCGATGATTGATCAATTCAATGCTGTAGACACTCAAGTTTTGGGTGTGAGCATAGATAGTAAGGAGTCACATGATAACTGGGCGAAGTCTCTTGGAGGTATATCTTTTCCTCTGCTACAGGATTATCACCCAAAAGGTACAATGTCTGCTTCGTATGGTACCTATTCAGAGGATAAAGGGTATTCAGAACGATCTACAGTTATAGTAGACAAGCAAGGCTCTGTTCGATATTCCGTTATGGCAAAGGGAGAGCGAGACATTTCTGAGCTTTTAACTGAATGCAAAAAAGTAAACGGATAAACGAAAAAAAATAATTTGATATTTTTGATGGCGGTCTCTTCAAGGACCGCTTTTTTTTGGAAAAAATCAGGCGGTGACGCAAATGATGGAACTTTATTTTTACGAAGAATGTGAATATTCGCAGGTTGTGCTCAATACGATCACAAATTTGAAAATAAAGGATAAATTTATATTTAAGAATATCCACGAAAATCCAGATTATGCGAGAGAGCTGTCGGACCTAACAGGCAACGTGACTGTCCCCTGTTTAGTTACAGTAGATGGTCCGCTGAAAGAAGCAAAAGATATTCGGAAATACCTTGTATCACATTTTTTGTAAGACTTATCAAATATCC
>Ga0114999_10004569_pt1 | contig 16663 bp, 17 predicted proteins | sample ArcticOcean_MG_C_3_FD_89820 | JGI IMG/M metagenome (GOLD analysis project Ga0114999, IMG submission 89820) | Marine microbial communities from western Arctic Ocean - ArcticOcean_MG_CB8_126 | ecosystem: Environmental > Aquatic > Marine > Oceanic | place: Arctic Ocean: Canada Basin | collected...
AGCTTAAAGCCACACTAAGATTTAAATCATCCTTTACTATACCAATCATTGGTTTCTTCAATTTTTTTTGGTATATCATTAGTATCTAATCGTGGCATAAGAAATCTGGCATCTTTGTTGGTTTCTAAGAATATACCCAAATCTTAATTTTATTCTGGCAACCACCTCGAAAGCCTTTTATCACCCCTGATCCACCGAAGTCCGACTAAGACGACTGTCTGTAACATTATCTTTATATCTAGGAAGAGGGAGTAATTCCTTACGTATGCAAGATCAAGAGTGACTCTTTCACCAAAATCCAGATTGTCTCCGTGGAAGCGCCATAAACCAGTCAATCCTGGACGCATTGTGACAATCTCCGGCCTCACTCGATGAGATCCTACTGCACTGGTCAGCGGTATGGGAATCGGCCCTACCAGACTCATTTGACCCTTTAATACGTTCAGTAAAGCTGGCAGCCTTCGAAGAACCCAGTCTGGTGAGACCACCTCTGGACAAAAGCTCAGGAACGCAAAACTCTTTCCTCCTACGCCCTGAACCACTTCTTTTTGAAGAAACTTGACACAGCGCAACTTACTTTTTATAAAAACACCAATCCACAATGGACTAAGAAGCAGCCCGATTGATCCTGCAATGATAAATTCAATACTTGTTTTCCACCAAATATTAAATCCTCTCAAAGAAATAGGATGTACAGTAAACAAAGGCAAATGACCTCTATAACCTATTTCGGATGAACTGGACAACAATTCACTGAAGCTAGGTGCTATCCTAGTCTCCCATTGGTTAGTCGAGAGTACTGCAGTTTCAGCCATCACCCTTTCCGATTCCCAGGATAAAGCCCCACCGATCAGCACTACTTCATCCACTTTCTCTCTCATAGCTATCTCTTTCAAATCCTGTGGATGACCCAACACCTTCATTTCAGGTAGCATCTCTGATCCTGGACGCAAATAGTCATCCAAAAAACCTACCACTATCGATCCCTCGTCAGCCTGTCCTAAGTCCCTTGCCAGAGAGATCCCTCTGGGGTTAGCCCCAACTATCAAGATCCTGAACACCCTGTCTCGATAGTTACGGATCGAGTGAACCATTTTTTGGGAAAAAACTCTGAAAACGACAAGTAAACAACAGCCTCCTAGCCAAGAAGTTAACAACCAGAGGCGAGAAACGATTGGAGCTCCACCCAATAAATAACTCGATACGATAGTCAGTAATGCTCCATATGAACCTACCAGTAATATCTTGCTCGAAGTCCAAGAGGTTTCTCTATAGGTTCCGTGACCCCAAGCAGATACAAAAGTTACCAAACAGAATAGCATAGTCATTATCTGGTAATTCCCCATATTGGGTCCATACCATGTGCCAAGCCGAACCTGACTTGCCAGTACCGAAGCCATAACGATCGCGACCACATCCCCCGCTGCAATTAATAATTGGCTTTTCCTCCTGAAAGTCATACCAGATCCTGTGGGAAAGTCAGCCCAGGGATGAGTGGCATCGAATTTACCAAGACTTGCGCCCCACCGTGATCAAAGTGGAAAGTCATTCTCTTAAACCCCAGATCAGACAAGCCGTCGGCAACCTTTTCCTGATGCATTGGGTCACAAATCAAGAGCAAATAACCTCCTCCTCCTGCCCCTGCAATTTTACCTCCATCTGCCCCCAACTTACGAGCAAGGTCGTAAGCTTCATCGATTGCAGGATTAGAAACACCACTCGCAAGTTTCTTCTTCATTTCCCAGGAATTGTGGATGATCTCACCGACAGCTTTGATATCTCCTCGTCTGAAAACCTCCAACAGATCCTCAGCACCTTGTTTTATCCCGTGGAGGCTATCCATAACCACTGGAATTTTCTCAGCAGAAGATTGAGATTGTTCTTTAAGAATGGTCGCTGCATCACGCGATTCTCCAGTGAAAAAAAGCATCACATTTTTTTCAAATTCTTCTTGGATTTCCAGCGTCAGTCCTACAGGGCACACGTCCACCCCTCCGTCGCTAAACCGCATAACATTCAAACCTCCGAATGATGAAGCGTACTGATCCTGGAGACCAATCGGACGCTGTAATTTTCCGATCTCAATCCCAGAAGCCATATCTGCAATATGTGACTTCGTCACATGACGTCTGCATAGCGTAGAAAGAGCCTTGATCAGAGCAACAGCAACGGTGCTGGAGCTTCCCAAACCAGTGCCTGGCAAAACTTCAGAGGCAGTAAAAACAGAAACTCCCTGTCTTAACCCGAACTCTTGAAGTATCAGCTTGAGGTATCCAAGATCACCTTGTATATTCAAGGTTTCTTGTCTTCGCTGCCGTTCAGAAGTTCCAAAATCGGCCGAAGTTACTTCTAAAGCGTCATCTGCACTGGGCTTGAGGATGACATAGAAATATTTACTAATAGTACAACTTACTACCATCCCCCCATAGTCAGAAAAATAAGTGGGAAGATCAGTCCCTCCTCCAGCAAAAGAAATTCTAAAAGGTGCCCGAGCTATAAGCATGAACTCTCCAAAATTACCTAAAATGTTAAGATGAAACCAGCTCCATAATAGCAGCCGATATAGTTTCTACTTTCTCTTCTTCCAGGTGTGAGGAAGATGGCAAATAAAGGCCGTTATCAGAAAGAAAATCCGATACTGGGAATTTCGAAGTAACTCTGTGACCTCGAGTCTCCAAAACTGGCTGCCGGTTCATTCCTACGAACAAACGTCTAGTCTGAATTTGTTTGCTTATCAGATGTTCTTCAAGGTCATTTCTATTAAACCCCGCCTGAGCTGGATTTATTGTAATTGCAGTCATCCAAAAGATATTTTTAGCCCAAGAAAGTTCTTCTTGAAACTGAATTCCTGGCACCTCTTTCAGACAATGACGATACATAGTGTTCACCCTACGACGCCCAGCAATCAGTTTGTCAATTTTACCTAGCTGGGCCCAAGCCAGAGCTGCTTGAACATTGGTCATGCGATAATTGTATCCCACATCCTCATGGATGAAGTGGCGCGGACCACCCAACGGAAAACATTGGTTTCGATAATAACGGCATTTATCCGCCAAATCTTCAGAACTAGTAACGATCAGCCCGCCCTCTCCACTAGTTATAATCTTATTAGCAAACAGACTGAAAGTAGCTATAGTCCCCAATGAACCAGCTCGCCGACCCTTATATTCCGCACCGTGTGCTTGTGCGGCATCCTCAATAACCGGCAGGCCATATTTTTCTGCGATGGCTGAGATGACATCCATTTCGCACGGATGGCCATACAGGTGAACTACCATTATCGCTTTAGTCTTGGGCGTGATGGACTGCTCTATCAGATCAGGATCAATATTCCAGGTTACTGCTTCAGCCTCTACAGGAACCGGAGTGATCCCTTCGTACATTAGGGCATATACTCCGTAGATTCCGTTGTGATTGGGTACTATCACTTCATCCCCAGCAGACAACCCCAACGCTCTAATAGCTAGATGTATAGCTACAGTTCCATTACAAACTGAGACTCCGTGTGATGTATGACTATATGCCGCAAAGTCGGCCTCAAGCTTCTCGTTATATTTTCCACCGGAAGATACCCACCCACTATCAAAAGCATCTATGAGTGCCCGCCGCTCCTCAGGCCCATATGTTGGCTCACAAACTGGTATAAATCTACTCAACGTTAGTCTCACTCCTAATTATGACTTGGACCTGATTTATCTTCCGACCTGTTCTTAGTCATCTCGGGGTATTGTTTTCTCATTAAATATTTTCCTAAGCCGATCTATCTAGTTTCTATGATTTTGTTAACTGCTAGCTTCACAGCTTCGAAAGAATTAGTTGGTGGACCCCATCCCAATATTTGTAATTTTTGCGTGTCATATTCATACTTGGGGACGTCTCCCTTCCAACCTTTGTTTCCACCAGTATACGCGATCTCTTGGGTGGCCCCAGAACCTTCTAGAACTAATCTTGCAATGTCAGCAACACTAGTTCGGTCCGAAGGTCCAATGTTAAATACATTCATCTTTTCATTAGCATTCTCAAAAATAAACAACAAAGCCTGAATCAATTCGTGCACATACATGTAGGGTTTGCTCTGTTTTCCATCGCCAAGCACTTCCAATGTTGTAGGGTTGCCGTCCAGCTTTTGCAGTAGATCATAGATGATTCCATGAGTGGATCGATCTCCAACAACATTGGGAAAACGACAGACCCAAGCCTGGATATTATAAAGTCCCGAAAACGCAGAAATGAAAGCTTCAGATGCCAATTTGCTCGCACCATACAAAGATTCTGGTAACGCTACAGAATCCTCCCTCAGCCTCTCTTCCTGCTCCCCGAAAATGGCCCCCGTAGAAGCAAATAAGATCTTTCTGACATCATACCTCTGCATACACTCTAATACATGATAACTCGTCATAAATGTCAGTTGCAGGTCTCTTTCCGTAGACTCCGTTCCCGCCCGAATATCAGAATTGGCCGCCAAATGGAACACTGCATCGAAGGATTCACGATTAAACAACTCATCTAGTTTATCCAAATCTAGTAAGTCCAAATCATGCAATGAAAAATTTGGATTTTCCATCGCACTCGTGAGATGTTCTCTGCGTCCCAAAATGAAATTGTCGACACAGGAAACCCTGTTGCCTTGCTCCAATAATCGATCTACAAGATGACTACCTATAAACCCAGCCCCTCCCGTTATCAAGAACTTCATCTGAACACCATCTTCAATATGCTCCTTTGCCCATAATTACTCTCCAGGGTGTGAGTAAAACAATCTTGAGGTCAATCCATAACGACCTATCGGAAAGATACCTCCTGTCGAACTCTACCCTCTCCTCATAACTCACATTATTTCTTCCACTTACTTGCCACAGGCCAGTTATTCCCGGGCGAACGGACTGTCGCCATTTCAGAAAGTCTTCTCCTGCGATCTCTATATATTTGACCTCTTCACCTTTGGAAATAGGTCTCGGACCAACTATCGACATTTCTCCACATAGAACATTCCAGAACTGTGGAAACTCATTCATGCTTGTTTTCCTCAGCAGATTTCCAAATCCAGGAAGAACTCTCGGATCTTCCTTTAATTTGTAGTCCCTCTCCCATTCTGACTTCAATGCAGGGTTGTCCTTTAGCAGATCATCTATCTTCAAATGAGCGTCTGCTACCATGGTTGAAATTTTCCACAACTTGATCCTCCTCCCTTCTAGTCCAACTACAGGAACTCCAAAAAAGAAAGGGACACCTGAGTAGGTCATCCTGAAGAGAACCCAAATCAGTATCAACGGTAGGGTCAAAACAAGCAACGCTACACTAGAAAACATAAGATCGAAAATCCGTTTCCAAGGGTTATAGGCTAGCTCTATAATGTACATATTATTCTTCGCTTGACCTTCCTAAAATCAAACTGCAGGCCTCCACAATATTTTCAACGATAAAATCCGGTCTCTCCTCAAAAAGATGCTCATCATGACCCGCATGTCCAGTTCGAACTAGAATATTGTTGCTTACACCTGCAGATTGTCCTGCAGCAATATCACAAAGCCTATCTCCAATCAACCATGAATTAGACATGTCTAAGTTATGGTCTTTTAGTGCCTGTACTATTAATCCTGGAGCAGGCTTTCGACACTCACAGTCCTTTTTAAGTCGATCAACTTCTCCTGGGAATCCCTTCTTGGGATGGTGAGGACAGACATAAATAGCATCGACGAAAGCTCCGCTCAATCCCAGGACCCATTCTAACTGAGCATGGATTTGCGATAATCCTTCGAAGGTCATGAATCCCTTGGCCAACGCTGGCTGGTTTGTGACTACAATGACCAAAAACCCGTTTTGGTTAAGCTTACGAACGGCTGCTGCTGCACCAGGTATCAGAACCAATTGGTCCACTCTACTTAGATCTCCAACCTCTTGATTTATTACACCGTCTCTGTCGAGGAAACACACTTTACGCTCAACGTTACGTTTCATTCTGCTGATCTTGCCAGTTTGAAAATCCCTTGTTACAGCAGCAAGCCTTTCAGGCGTTCCCATATCTTTGACATACTCAGTGGTAACATAAGCCCTAAGCTTTTCACCAGATTTGACTACCTCAGGAAAAATATCTTTCCCGAAATCACTTGGCTCTTCTTCTGGAACCATTTTCAGAAGAAGAGGATTCAGAACGTAGACCGCTGCGTTGACAAGATTGCGGTTTCCTGCATCATTTTTGTGAGGTTTAGAAATAAATTCCCTGACAAATCCTTCCTCATCTACTTCAACCAAATCGCTATCTAATGGATGGTCATTTGGATGAACTACCAATGTCGCCAGACTATCCCGAGATTTATGAAACTCTACAAGATGGGTAAGATCCATGTCTATCATTAGGTCAGAATAGATGACTAGAAATGAGTCCCTGAAATTTTTAGCAAAAGATTTCACAGCGCCAGCTGTTCCGAGAGGTGGATCTTCTCTAACTATTTCTAAATCAATACCAAACTCTGTTCCGTCTCCAAAATATTCTTCTATCTTCTCTGCCTTATAGCTGGCAAGAACCGCAATTTGCGTAAATCGGTGAGCTTTCAAAAGCGTGATCTGATGCTCCAAGACCGGCTTCCCCTCAATACGGACCATAGGCTTAGGTATGTCTCTATTCCCTAACCGAGTGCCTCTTCCTCCAGCAAGAAGAATAGCTCTCATAAACAACCTTTAGTTCTCATTCTTTCCCCTGCTTAAGGTCTAGCCTACTAATGGGCCCAATTCATAGAATATATTTGTCAAAATATGATGTAAAACCACATAACCAGACTTTACCCAACCATAGGTCCAAAGAACTAGTGCTATTGAAAGACCTCTCCCAGGACATTAATTAAAGATACCTTTCACCTGGTTGTCGGCTTCGTACAAATTTGGCAGGGACACCGTACCATACTGAACGATCACCTACATTATCATTTATCAACGCCCCCGCTCCTATCAAGGAATGCTCACCTATTTTCTTGCCATGTATGACATTGGCACCCATTGATATCACTGAAAAATTTCCTACTCCCACATCACCACCTAGTGTAGCACCAGGTGCAAGGCTAGAAAATTCACCCATGACTGAGTCATGATCCAGAGAACTATTTGTGTTAAGAATACAGTGCTCATGTACAACACAACCAGAATTTATACTTACTCCTGGCATAACCACTGTACCCCTTCCTATAGTCACATTTTTTCCTATTTGTGTACTGGGGTGAATGCAGGATAGAAACTGAAAATCAGGACAATTTTGCAAAATCTTGTCTCGTACTGTTTTTCTCAACCAATTATCACCGATTGCAATTATTCCACCTTTAACATCATGCCTAAGAACTATTCCTTCTAATTCTTCCTCCTTGCCAATCACCTGATAACCCATAAATTCTTCATTGGGATCCCTATGAGGGTCAACAAGACCTAGAATGTCGAATTTAGATTCCTTCTCCACTATATCAATCACAACGCTAGTATGTCCGGAGGAGCCAAAAATCAGAATTTTATCTCTGGTTTCTTTTTTCATTTCCAAGCCTTTCATCTTGAAGACCAAATCAAAGAACGGGGAATTTTCGCAAATGACTAACTAGTTTTCTCCGAGATCATCTGAAAGCATACATCTCGAAAGAATTTTAATTTTCATTCATTTTCTTGATTGAATTCCAAACTACTAATGTTCCGACTCGTGGAATATCTTTGTCAAAATGTGATGTAAAACCATATGACCAGACTCCACCCAACCATAATCCCAAGAAGGGAGTATTATTGGATAATCTAACAAATCTCTGCAGGCACCCCCATTCTTTCCCAAAAAACCCACTGTTGACATTCCCATGTCGCTAGCTCTCGAAACCGCTCTCACTAAGTTCGGAGAGGAACCACTAACTGAAATGATCAAGAGACTGTCTCCTTCTTCAGCCAGTGCTTCCAACTGCTTTTCAAAAACGACATCAAAGGATTCGTCGTTCCCCCAGGCAGTTATTAAGCCTATGTTTTCGGAAAGAGATATTACTTTGGGTCTTTTCCCAGTTGGAGAGATGCCTGCTTTTTGAAGATCTAAAGCCAGGTGATTTGCTGTGGAAGCGCTCCCGCCATTACCAGCCACAAAAATTGTACCGTTGGCATTCCTGACTCCTATCAAAGCTTGTGCGGCCTCTGCAATCGAAGGAACATCAATAGCCGCAACAAGAGAGGATGCTTCACTCAGCCAACAATTTATTTTTTCATCCTGACTCATCGTACATCCCCTCTTTTTCGATTAAACATTTCCTGTACCCGTGAACCCGTTGATGTAGAAAAAATCTAAAACAACCTGATCTCATCAATATACCAATACTTCGATTGTCCAAGAAAAATCCTGCCATCCCGACATTAGGGTGGCTCCTCATTCCGTATAGAAAATCTGTTCCAAAGTTTTAGACGACGACGACCTCCTGGCAGCATCCGAAAGAGCTACCGCCTTGACACCATCTTGAAAAGAAGCCAATGAACCAACTTCGTCATCCGATCCCAAAAATGTTTTCATTTGACGAAGTAAGATTGAGTTTCTTTCATCCTGAAATTGGTGTTTCTCCGATCGACTACCTTCTAAATTAACCACTACTGTGGACTCTATAAGATCCCAAATCATATCACCCCGCTCCCCAGAAGCCTTAAGAAATCTAACAGGATGTTTTCCTAAGTAGTCTAACCTCAAAGAAACTGTTGTGCCTCCAGGAGTCACCCACAAAAGATCCGCGGCTTCCTCAGATTCAATCCCTAGATAGCCACTATTAGAAAGCGTGCCAAAGACTTCCTTAGGATAACCAAAAAGCCAAATAGCGTAATCTATCTCATGGGCAAGATCTCTCAGGACTCCTCCTTCTTTCTCTTTTGCAGAATAAGATTCCCTAAAGGCTGTTCCCGGACGCCATGTTGGCAAAAAAGAGCTGCATTCGATTCTCACCTGCTGAATCTGACCTAGTGTCGCTATCCTTTCTCTAAAAAACTCAGCAGCCAAGGAAAACCGCAAACAGAAGGCAACAGAAATAGACTCCATCCGAAAATCCAGATTCTTATCAAGATTTTTAAGATCATCCAACGAAGTTGCAAGTGGTTTTTCGACAAGGATTTTCCCATACTCAGACAGAGATCTTAGATCTTCCACATGCTGGCCTGTATTGGTAGCAATGATAGAGTGAGTTGGCTCTTCCCCTTCAAGTTCCTCAAGGCTACGAATTACTCGCCATCCCTGGTTGACCAACTCAGAAGCCCTGCCTGCTGTCTTAGGGTAGACTATAACTGGGACCCTCAACTCATTCCGAAGTAGGCGCAAATATCGAGATCCCATGGAACCAGAACCCCGCACTAAAACCTTAGGAACTGATCCATACTTTTCTTCCTTAGGGATACCTACAGTGTTCACAAAATCCTCTTTGTAAAAATTTCCTAGAAAGTAAAAGATCCGTTCAAGTATAGGCTCCGACCCCTTTGATTAGTAGAAATTACCCTTAAAAGTTATGGCGATCAACTGTAGGACAAATGTTGGATAGGCTACTCAAGCATGGATTGAATCACCTTTATATAAAAATTCTACTCCCACTCAGTAGTTTAGTTCGTTAAGTATCTTATTAACAAGCAACTTAGATCCTTCGTACGACAAGTGGTCATCATCGTAGTAAAGAGGTACTTTCTGCACTTGTACATTACATTTTTGATAATCACAAAAGAGACCTTCTGGTCTAACTGGAATTATGGGGTTTGATTTAACAGCCGATTCCAAGACATTGATTACAAATTCATTTCGTCGTTGATAATCTGAGTACGGAATACTCAAATCGGTGAGAATTTTCCCATATTCTTGAAAATGTAATCGGTTGTTTGCCTCAATATCAATTGCGGTCTCTGGAATCGGGAACACTAGGACTAAAGGCCTAGACACCTCCGACATTTTAGTTACGAATTTCGTCAGAGCATCTTTTTTTGTCGAAGCGTCAGAATAAAACTCACCATCTTTAAGTACATGATACTCCCTGTATTTCTCTCTTTCCACATCTCCAAAGCTATTTCTATAAGGCATCTCAATCGTCGAGCCATCCATTGGAAATAATCGGAAGGTCCATCGATTTATCAGAATCACTGGACTATTTTTCGTACCCAGAAAAGATAGCAGCTCCTCAAATCTAACATCACAATCTGTTACAGATCTATCTTTGTTCCTCCTATTATAAGGGATGTATTGACAGTCCTTAATTCCCAAATACAGCCCTCTTACTCCCTTGTTTCTAAATTGGTCGTTAAGATAATAACTTATAGCTTGGGCATGAGAATCTCCCATCAAAATGATCGTTTCCGTCCCGTCCAGAGATCCGAATTCACAACCGACCAAAAACCTCGTGTTCTCGATCGGATCGCTCAGATCACAAACATCCCCGACCACTCGCAACTTCTCGCCAAGACTTTGCCATTCTAGGTTTGGGGCTAAATCATATTCCGAGTTTACATATCCATTTTTATGTACTACCCAACCTCCTAATGCAATGAAAACAGATGCTCCTAAAGCACTCAATAAGAATACATTCTTTCGGCTTACCAGATCTTTTTTTCGAAATGGCTGTTCGATAAAACGCCGGCTGATAAAGGCAAGTACAATAGAAACTGCGCATAAACTCAACATTACTAATCCAGAGTTATTGTCTTCTAAACCGAGACGGGCAAAAACAAACAGCGGCTGATGCCACAAATAAGCTGAGTAGCTAATTAAACCTATGCTAACAAAAATTTTCGTGCTTAATATCTTTGCTACTAATGTTGTTTTATCTGCAAATAATACTAACAGGACAACACCAACGACTGGCACCAATGCATAGACACTCGGGAACGGCGTACTTTCATCGTAGGCGAAGATCGAAAATACGATTGCAAATAACCCAAGTAATGACATGGCGTTATGGGCTCGCACACCATGCTTTTGAGCAATAAACGCAGCGATCGAACCAGCCAACAATTCCCAAGCACGTGTAGGGGCTATATAGAAATTTGCGGTTGCTTTGTTACGCCAACCCCATTCACTTAACGTCAAGCTGATTGCTGCGGATACAACAATCATCCAGAAAACTCTGTTCTTTCCAAAACGCCAAACCAATAGAAGAAAGATAGGGAACAGAACGTAATACTGCTCTTCAACGGCTAAACTCCACGTATGCAGTAACGGTTTTTCTTCTGCGAATGTATCGAAGTAACCTGTTTCACTCCAAAACAATATATTTGACACAAACAAGCTGACAGCTATGAGACTTTCCGAAAAGTCTACCATTTGACCTGGCAATAACCACAGCCAAGCAAATGGGATGCAAACAAGCATTACAAAAAAGAGTGCTGGCAATATTCTTCGTGCACGCCGCTCGTAGAAGTTGACGATGCTAAAGCGATCGTTTTCGAAATCCTCAATAAGGATTGTTGTAATCAAGTATCCACTGATAACAAAGAAAACATCGACGCCAATGAAGCCTCCACTAAAGGACTCAAATCCAGCGTGGAATAGAATTACTGGCACAACAGCAAGGGCTCGCAAACCATCAATTTCAGCACGATATTTCAAATCAAATATCCTCTTTGTAAAAGAGCCTTAAATAGTAAAAGAAACATTCAAGTCTGGGTTTGGTCAGGCTCCTTGCAGATTAGTCCACATCACCCTTCACACTCCGAAAGCCAATAAACACCTAATGGATGATAAGACTCTTTCCCTACAATGTGTAGCTCGGAGATGCTCCTGAAACGGATTGAGATACTCCTTCTGTTTATCATAAGTTCAATATATTCGAACGGAATAGTAGTTTGAATAATGACTGATGATCATTAGATACTGTGATGGAAAATCTTATCCTAGCCACGACCACCATCGCAGCTAAAATTTAACTACTAGCTTATTTCTCTCTCAGTTTGATACTAGATGTCCTCGTCAATAATCAAGAAATTATTAGTGACTAACAGAACTTCAATTGCTCAAACATAACTCCGCTATTTTAAAATCTAAATGAGTGTCAATATCCAAAGCACGGTCTTTTGGCACAAAAACCGTTCGCACATGACCTTCGAAGATACCATCCTTAACCATGACAAATTCTGGGTCCACAACATAAGCGACAGTGGTTAAGTCATAGACTGATGGCGCATCTTGTCGCCGAGTTACTGGCCTTTTCGGTTGGACAGCTAAGTTTGCTAAACCGTCTGTCCCAATTTGGACCTGATTAAAATAGGGATTGCGATGTGCATCAGTCACGGTAACCACTACGTCTGCTTGTCCTTTCTCATATTCATCTAGGCAAGATTCCAAATCTTCTTTTGAACGGAGGGGTGCTGTTGTAGGAACAACCATCAAGACATCTAGAGGAGTTCTTTCCACTTCTTTTAAATGTACGATTGCATGTCTCCAAACTCCCCATTCAGGGCTATCATCTCGAGCCAACTCAGGAGGTCTTATAAAAGGAACATCAGCCCCTGCATCCCTTGCAACTCTGACTATTTCCCTACAGTCCGTAGAAACAATGACACGGTCGATACGTTCAATATTTTGAGCTTGACGTATCGCGCGGACGATTAGAGGAATGCCCCTTAAGGCTTTTAGGTTCTTACCTGGCAGGCCCTTCGATCCTCCCCTGGCACAAATCAGAACGACTTTACTCATCCTGGCCACCTCATTGCATCCTTCAGGCACTGACAGACAAAATTCATGACCGAATTACTTTTTCCGGTAGATAAAAGAGTGCTCATATGAATACCGTTTTATTTGGGGGAACAAATACAGCAAAAAAGAGTCTACTCGTCCGAACAAAGCGTGTATTTCTGGTTTAACAGAAATAACATGAGCTATTTTTTCAATGAGCAAAAATTTACAAGGGACGCTTTCAATCAAGAATTGACCCTCATAATATTTTAAATCAGCTTCTTCGATAGGTTTTTCGAACTCATCTCCTCTTCTTGTGAAAAATAAAAATTTGCGTCTTCTTCCTATCCGACCCTTACCGAATAGTGTTTCATAAGCAAATTTAATTAATGGATTAAAAAAAGTGGCTTCATCCACAAACATTGCCACTCCATCATCCTTCAATATTCTATTAACTCCTTTGGAAATATTTCATGGTCCAGATGATGAAGGACTGAACTTCCCCAGATTAGATCGAAAGATTTTTCCTCAAAAAATGTCTCAGCTGCATCTCCAACTACCATTGTTCCGCTTAGCAAATTAGCGTCTAGCATTCGTCTAGCATTTTCCACTGCCTTACTTGAAATATCAATGCCAGAAACGCAAGCGCCCACCCGAGCTGCTCTAACGACTTCCTTGCCCGTTCCAACGGCTATAATCAAAACTTTCTTACCTTTCAAATTTATATCTTGACCAACTAAATCCAAATCACCTTCAACTTCGTCAGCAGCATTGAAATCTGCATACTTTTCGTCCCAAAATTTTTTTACAGTTTCTTCTGAGTCAATCATTTTATCTCTTGTTTACCTGTTTTTAGATTAATCAGAGCTATAATCTTCAATCCTACAATTCGATCAATTCATCAGGTAGGAAATCTCTGGGCGCATACTTTCCCCTGACTTCATTCCAACGCATAGGTGAAATCCCAGTTCCCGGCCTCTTGATAGCTAAATTTTTCTCGTCTAAAAGATCACCTTTAGCAATTGAACAAGCGGCCACCAAAGACTTTCTTGCAATATCTCTATTCTTTTTCTCACTCGTAGAAACTGATTTCACGCCATCCCCTAGTGCTATCTCAATATTTCTGATCCCTTGCACCATGGTTTTCAATTCACTCGGTTCCAGGCTAGCCCTGTGATCAGGCCCTGAGAGATTGCGACTCAGGGTGAAATGTTTTTCTATCACCATAGCACCCATAGCTACTGCTGCTATGGGAACCTCTATGCCTACGGTGTGGTCAGAGTAACCCACGTTCACTCCAAATGCCTGCCGGATAGACTCCATAGCTCGTAGATTCACATCAATCATTGGTGTGGGATACTCAGTGTTACAATGCAGTACAGTGATCTGCCCGAGCTTCATTCCTCCATCTTGTAATACGCTCAAGGCTACTCCAATTTCCTCGAGTTCACTCATTCCAGTAGAAAGAATTACTGACTTGGCTCGCTTAGCTATGTGCTCTAGGTAAGGGAGATTTGTGATTTCGCCAGACGGAATTTTCATACAATCCAAGCCCAAATCTATGAGAAAATCGATACTTTCCAGATCAAAACCGGAGGAGAAAAATTTAATGCCATTATCTCTACAGTGTTTGACCAGAACATGGTGATCCGATACTGACAATTCCAACTCAGAAAGCATCTCTAACTGTGTGTCTGAGGAACTAGTATCCCGAATCTGATAATCTGCCTTCTTAGCACTTGAGGTAGCTAGACTTCCAGCTTTGAACGTTTGGAATTTGACCAGATCGGCACCAGCCTCTGCAGCAACTTCCACCAACTTACGTGCCAACTCCATATCGCCGTTGTGATTTACACCCGCCTCTGCAATGATGAGAGTGTTCATATCAGATCGTGTCTACCCATCAAAGATTATAAATTTCTGGTTTATAGAGTTTGAGATTAACACTCTTCGAAAACCATTCTATGGTTGTCTTCAAGCCAGATTTAAATCCGCCTAATCCCCCATATTCTGGTTCCCATCCTAACAGCCGTCGAGCTTTATCTGTTGAAGCGAATAGGCGCTCCACTTCACTGTCTTTTGGACGAAAACGTTCCTGATCAGCCACAATTTCTATTTCTATTTCCATTGTATCAGCGATAGTTTGAGCTACCTCTCCTATAGATATATCGAATCCACTTCCAATATTGATGACCTCTCCCACACCGCTATCCGACTCTAGCTGCGACATGAAACCAGCCACCGTATCTGATACGAAACTGAAATCACGAGTAGGTCTAATACTCCCCAGTTTGATTGTTTTTGCCCCTGCGGCTATTTGAGTAATTATAGTTGGTATAACAGCTCGCGCCGACTGTCGAGGCCCATAAGTATTGAAGGGACGAAGAATAGCCACGGGGGTTGCAAAAGATCTATGGAATGACATTGCAATCTGATCCGCCCCAATCTTACTTGCGGAATAAGGTGACTGCCCTTGTAACGGATGCTCTTCCGTCATCGGAACGACTTGAGCAGTGCCGTAGACCTCACTGGTGGAAGTATGCACCACTTTCGAAACATTCAAAGCTCGAGCAGCCTGCACGATATTTAGAGTGCCTTTGATATTGGTATCCACATAAGTGTCTGGCGAATGATAGGAATAAGGAATAGCTATGAGAGCAGCAAGATGAAGTACTGCGTCACAACCCTCCATAGCAGTTCTTACCCCATTAGGATCCCTTACATCTCCGGCCCACACCTCAAATTCCCCATTGACCTCAGGAGCGCAATGATCCAACCAACCTTGTGTTCCAAAAGAATTGTAGAGCACAAAAGCCCGGGTTTCATAACCTTCCTTAACCAGAGCCTCTGTAAGGTGAGAACCAATAAATCCGTCCGCGCCTGTGACTAGAACGCGCATGAGTACTCATTATGCATATTTTTAGATGTCAAAGCTTGAAGATTAACCAGACAAACTGAAAAACAAGGTGAGTAAAAAACTGTATATTCATTGAGCTTTCCTTTCGTATTCCAACGCAACTTGTATTGCGAAATGGCTTGTTCTAGATGCGTATCCTTGGAATGATACAGTACCTCCATTAATAGCTAAAAAATCTTCAAGAGCCCTTGCTTCCTCGCCAGGCAACTCATCAAAAATTATATGCATTTGAGGAAAATATTGCGAAAGAAGTATCAAGCAATACAGTGTTGATGAGTATAGATCAGCGTCTAAATGAATGATAATTTTGTTAAAAGTTTTAGCATTAAAATCTTTAAGAAATTCAGGAAGAGTACGATCAAACCATCCCTTTAAAAACTGAATTCTTTCATCAGACGTCTCAGGAATTTTTCCACCAGTGTCAAAGTGATTTTTTTTGTAGACTTTTATAAAATTCCACCAGTCTTCCGGGAGCCCTTCGAAGCTATCAAATCCGATAAATTTACTTTCTGGATGCATATTATAGCTTGCCATTTTTTTTATTGAGTATCCTTCGTGCACTCCAAATTCCAAAAATAACACCTTATCGCTAGTTTCTTTATTGATAACGAAAGACCATAGATCCTCTCTACGATTAAAATACCGAGAGTTTTTAATGTCAGGAAAGTACTTTGCCAGAACAATCAGACCTAAAACATTTTTAAATAGGTTTAAGGGTAAAAAGTTTGCTATACGCAGAGCAAAAACTCTGAGAATCCATTTCATAGCTTTTTCCGCCCTTCAGCTAAAGAACCTTTAAGCATTCCAGCAGTAAAGCCAAACTCTTTGCAAAGACGCTTTACTTCTTTGAGTGCAATCGATTCATCTAATTGCACCATGGGAATTAACAGCACTTGAGCATCCCAGCCTTGTCCTCTTGATTCCACATTCCATCCTTTAAAGGTATCAGAGCCCTTTCCTCGCCAGTTGACTTCTTTAAATCGAAGCGAAGACCATAATCTTCTACTAATGTACACTGGATTCCTTCTAATAAGGTAAATTTTCACTTAGCATCAGAATTCTTCAGTAGCATTATGACAAGACAACGGTTTCTGTCACCATACCGTTAGTCC
>Ga0114999_10004571_pt1 | contig 16655 bp, 21 predicted proteins | sample ArcticOcean_MG_C_3_FD_89820 | JGI IMG/M metagenome (GOLD analysis project Ga0114999, IMG submission 89820) | Marine microbial communities from western Arctic Ocean - ArcticOcean_MG_CB8_126 | ecosystem: Environmental > Aquatic > Marine > Oceanic | place: Arctic Ocean: Canada Basin | collected...
AACGTATATATTGTATCAATATCAGTGCCTGTTTGCATACTTTATTGATATGCAAACAGGCACTGATATTGATACAATATATACGTTTTCTGGTGTTTCGCATGATATCTCGGCAGGCAAATTTGTAACAACTTTGTCAGCTGTGCCGACACCTAATAAAATTACCATAAATAATATGCTTAAATTAGAACAAAACAAAAAGAAGCTCAACGATATTGTTAAAGATAAGTCTAATGCCGTATTTAACAAAGCGATCGAAGAATTACAGTTACAAATAGATAAACAGCGTAGATTAGCGGAGCTAGCCGCAGCTGCGGCGCGCCGCAAAGTAGCGGACACAGCCGGTGGGCTGGGTGGCTTTATAGGTATCAATGAAACATATAACGGAATGCGCGTATATAAGCAGCGCACTGTAAAAGGTGAAATAATAATAGGTTCGTCAAATATGTGGGTAATGGATCCGAATAATAACCTTATTCGGGTCTTTCCCAGCAACCTCAACGACGTTGGCAATACTGAAGCCTTTACGCCCTTCACGAAAAGTGATATCCCGGTAAAAGCGTATACGAAAGCAGAGGAAAAGTACATTGATGAGCAACGAAAGAAACAAAAAGCCAAAGCCAAAGCCAAAGAAGCCAAAGAAGCCAAAGCAAAAAAACCCTAGAAAGCATGACCTCAGCGCGCCACAAAATATAGAAATAATACATTCATAAATTATATCATATAATATAATGTGGATTTTATTATCTCAAAAAATGAGTTACATTCTGAATCTGATAAAGTTTTTTCGGTAAAAGAAAACAACTTTATATCTATTGACGAACCAAATGATCTTAAATGGTCGTATGGTATTACAAAACAAAATACATTCAATATAATAGATTTGTTTATATTAAACAATATAAATCTTAAACTTGACATACCACAAAAGTTTATTACATCCTTATCAGAATTGCATGTTCAAACTCATAATATTCCTTGGGAGTATGTTCTACCGGACGATATATATCAGGAACTTATATTAGGGTTCGCTCGCAGCATTTCAAAGCACTTCAAACAACTTGATACGGATTACTACACAAACACGTTTAAGCCAACCAATGACTTTCTAAACACCTTCGTCGCAGCCAAAGTTAATCGCAAAAAACTATTAAAATACATAAGATCAGAAGAGAATAAAACATCAATTTCGAATATTGAAACATTTGTCCCGGATGATGATGGATATTGTAGAAATACCGTGTGTAGTAGATTTGCTTCTCGTACAGGTAGGCTAGTAGTAAAGGACGGACCACGAATTCTTTTGTTAAAAAAGAACTATAAAGATATGTTTGAATCAAGATTTGAAGGAGGAAAAATTATTCAATTTGATTACGTTTCTTTTGAGGCGCGCCTGGCACTCTCTGTTGTTGATAAACGTTGCGATTCGAGGGATGTATATCAATTTATAAATAAAGAAATATTTTCATCTAGACTTGATAGAGATTTTGTTAAGAATATTGTTTTATCAACATTATATGGTATGAAAATAGAAAATCTTTCTTCTAAACTTGAAATGCATATTGACATCGTAAAAGAGTATGCAAATAAGATTAAAGAATATTTTTGTTTTGACAAAACTTACAATAAGTTATTAGATGATCTTAAAAGGCACAACAACATTAAAAGTTATTATGGCAGAAAAATAGATATTGAAAATTATTCACCTGGCGCCGTATATAATTCATATGTACAATCAACAGGTGTAGATGCGGCACTGCTGGGATTTGATAACATAACAAAATTTACTCAAAAGCATAATTTAAACTTTGTACCTTTATTTACGTTACACGACGCGTTGATTGCTGACGTATCTCCGGAATTGTTCAAATATATAGATACAATTAAATCTTTTGGTGAAATGATTCCTGGAATAGATAATAAATTTTATTTATCACATACTTCACTATGTACAAGTGATTAATTAATATTAAAATTTATAATGAACTATAAATTGACAGCAGAACAAATCAAATCTAATTATGATAAGTTTTATCAGTTATGCACATCTGCAAAAGATAGAAAAAAGCAAATTACAAGTTTTCTTGAACATTTTGGCGAAAGAATAGCAATGTGTCCTGCATCAAGCCGAACGCAGTATCATAACGCGTTTCCGGGTGGTTTGGTTGATCATTCTTTGCGGGTTTTAAAAAATGCCCATAGTATTTCAAAAATATACAATGATAAGATTGAAAATGATTCATTGATTTTATCGGCATTATTTCATGATATTGGTAAAATTGGTGATTTTAAGCATGAATATTATCTTCAGCAGGATTCATCGTGGCATATTGATCGAGGTATGATATATAAACACAATGAAAATATACAATATATGACCAGTAGTGACAGAGGATTATATTTGTTACAGGCTTTTGATGTTAAATTATGTATCGATGAGTGGTTGGCGATCAAATTAAACGATGGTCATGAAGCAGAAGAGAATAGACCATATAGAATGAAGGAACCAACCTTGGCGGTAATTATTCACCAGGCTGATCGTGCTGCTTGTCAACAAGAAAAGGAACTTCCATGAAATTTGATGTTATTGTTGCCGATCCACCATGGGTTTTTAATGATAAATTACAAATGTCGAAAGTAAAGCGTGGCGCAGCCTCACATTATTCAATATTAAACGTTGATAGTATCAAAGGCCTTCACATCGATCATTTGGCTTCTTCTCCTGCTGTGTTAGCATTGTGGGTTCCTTCATCACATATCCATAATGGTATTGCAACGTTAGAAAGTTGGGGATTTAATGTTAAGCAAACGTGGATCTGGATTAAAACAAAAAATAATCCACTAGGCGCATTAAAGAAAGAACTAAAGAAAGAACTAAAAAATACAACTAATATCTTAGAGCATGTCGATAATTTTAATATAAACAATATATTATCATTTAATATGGGTCATACTTTTCGACAAACACATGAAGTATGTTTAATTGGTACTCGTGGTGCAGGCTTAAGTAAGATAATACAAAATAGATCACAGCGATCAGTTTTTTTGGGGCCAGCGAAAAAACATTCTGCAAAACCAGAAGCATTACAGGATAGTTTAGATATTATGTTTCCTGATGCAAATAAACTAGAATTATTCGCCAGAAGATCACGAAAAGGGTGGACGTGTGTAGGCAATCAATGTCCTAGCTCTGTAAATGAAGATGTTCGTGATTCAATTAAACGAATAATGACAATATAAATTATATTTATTAATATGCACTTTCCTCGAGCGCTATTGTTAAATTCAACATATGAATGTATTGGTTTTGTTGATTTTAAAAAAGCGTTTAAATTTTTATTAAAACAAAAGGTTGATGTTTTAGCAGAATGGGATAATGCAATTAAAATACAAACTGGTGCGATGAAATATCCTGCCGTATTGCGACTTAAAAAATATGTCGCATTCCGTCGTCAACGTATGCGATTTAATAGAAAGAATTTATTTATACGTGACAAAGGAAAATGTCAGTATTGTAACGTAAAATTAAGTACTAATATCTTTACAATTGATCATGTTATACCAAAAAGTGCCAAAGGAAAAACAGATTGGTTAAATTGCGTTGCGGCATGTAAAACATGTAATGGCAAAAAATCAAATAAGTTATTGCATAAATCAGGATTAAAACTTTTAAAAAAATTAACCATACCACACCGAACAATTAAGTATGATTTATATTTTATAGAAAATTTTCATTCAGATTGGAAATTTTATATTAATTAGTATTATGGATACTTTTCAATTATTAAGAACATATATCAGAGAAATTGCTGCAAATGGCAATTTAAAGAAAAAAGATTGCTCAAAATCAGAAGCATCAACCACCGCTAATGTCAGTGGATATACATTACCCTTGGGCGCTTCAAATCGTTCTAAGGATATTACTGATGAAGAAATGTGGAAAGCATACGCTAAAGCGTACGCAAATGCAAAAAAGATTTAATATTTTAAACAAAACCGCCCTGATATATAAAAATTAATAATACACAATATGTAACATCATATCGGTGTTGCTAACATTAATATATAAAAAAAAGGAAAAAACAATAAATGTCCATAAATCTAGATGCAATTAAATCAAAACTAAACCAACTAACAGGAAATACTCCATCACGAGGTCAAACTTTTTGGAAACCAGAGATTGGCGACCATGTCGTGAGGTTATTACCTTTCGTGGATAATGACGGTCAACCGTTTAAAGAGCGGTGGTTTTATTATGATATTGTTGACGGCCCAGGTATTTTAGCTCCTGTTAAAATGGGTAAGCCTGATCCTGTTTCAGACTTTGCACAAAAACTATATAAGGATGGTTCTAGTTCTTCTAAAGAATTGGCAAAGAAATTGCGACCGAAGATGCGCGCATATGCACCGGTTGTTGTTCGAGGTCAAGAAGAAAAAGGCCCACGACTCTGGGCATTTGGTACTATGGTATATACAGGCTTGTTGCGTCTTTTTGTTGACGAAGATTATGGTGACATTACAGATCCTCAAAAGGGATTTGATGTCAAGGTTTCGGTTTCACAAGTACCTGGACGAAAGTGGCCACAAACAGATGTTAAGGCGCGCCCCAGGCCATCAGCACTATCTGATAATTCAGAGGAATCTACAAAATGGTTGGAATCTATTCCTGAGTTAAATGATATATACACGCTAAAATCGTATGAAGAAATTAAACATATTTTAGATAACTGGGCAATTGGCGCCGAAAATTCATTAAATGATCTTGGTGCGGAATCCAATGGTATTGTATCTGCGGCGACAAAATCTGTGGTCACCACGGTACCCGTGGTACATCAGCAAAATATTGATGAAGTTTTTGACCAACTGCTAAAAAACTAAATTAGGTTTAAACAGGATTAGAATATTATGTCAAAATCAAAAGGATTAGACGATCAAAAACTTGATGGTTTTGAAAAGGAATTAATTCAAAATCTTAACAAAGAATATAAAGATCGAATAGCTTATAATTTAAGTACTGATATTTCACCAACGCATATTAATAGGTGGATTTCTACAGGTTCAAGATCTTTAGATTATATTATCTCAAACAGACAAAATGGTGGCATTCCTGAGGGCAGGATAATTGAAATATTTGGCGCGCCAAGTATTGGTAAATCGCATATTGCTTTGCAAATTGCAAAGAATACCCAAAAAATGGGTGGTATTGCCGTATATATCGATACTGAAAATGCAACAAGTATTGATAATCTAGCGTCGTTAGGAATTAATGTTAAAAATAGATTTGTGTTTATTGAAACATCTTGTACCGAAGAAATATTTCAGGTAATTGAATCTACTATTATTAAAGCTAATTCACATGATCTTAATGTTCCTGTTGTTGTTATATGGGATTCTATTGCTGCGAGTTCGCCAAAAGCAGAACTTAATGCAGCATACGATAAAGATTCCATTGGTCTTCAAGCAAGAGCAATGTCGAAAGGATTACGTAAAATTACTCAAATTATTGGAAATAAAAATATTACATTAGTTTGTTTAAATCAGACGCGTATGAAAATTGGCGTAATGTTCGGAGATCCTACAACAACCCCCGGAGGCATGGCTTTACCATTTCATGCTTCAGTGCGTATACAATTATTGGGTGGTAGGAAATTAGAACATGATGGTGATCAAGTTGGCATAATGGTAACAGCAAAGATTGTTAAAAATAAGGTTGCATTTCCTCATAGAAAAGCAGAGTTTGAAATTCATTTTGGTAAAGGCATTTACGAGCATGAACAATTATTTGATCTTCTACGGCCATATGATCCTATTGTTAACGATAAAAATCAAAAAATCGATGTTTCTGGAGCAGGGGCATGGAAGTTATTTGAAGTTACCGATAATGTTAGTGGTGAAGTATTAATTCAGAAAAAATTTCATAAAGCTGATTTTAATGATATTATGAACAATCCCGAATATTCGGCATATATTGATGATTACATTGACAGGGTAATGTCAAGAAAAGTACAACAAACAAAATAAAGAAGGTGATAATATGAAAACAGCGTATAATTTTACGTTTATTCCGGTTGTTAAAACAAATCCTGATGCAATAATACCAGAACAAAAGCATGGTGATGTTGGATTTGATATATCTTCAGTAGAAGATGTTGAAATAATGCCTGGTGAAACAAAAAAGATACCTACAGGGCTTCAAATGGCTGACGGTATAGTAACTCCAAAACAATATGAACAAGTACAGTTCTTAAAGGTCGAAGGTCGTTCGGGTCTGGCTAGTAAAGGTATATTTCCGGTTGGTGGTATCATTGATCCGGATTATCGTGGAGAAATCGGCGTAATACTACATAACAGTTCAAAAGATACGTTTTGTGTCGAGAAAGGGGATCGTATTGCACAACTAGTTTGTTATACAGCTTTGGCAACAAATATTTTTGATAAAGTACGATTTGTATTGGCCGAAAATATATCAGACACAGATCGTGGAGATAAAGGATTTGGGTCGAGCGGCATGAAATAATTTCAATGCTCAAGAATACAATAAATAATAAAATATTATTAATAGACGGAATGAGTGTTTTCATGCAAATGTGGCACTCATTTTCTTGTTATGATAAAGATGGTGACCAGGCAAATGGGTTAGGTGGGTTCTTAAATATTGTTGGTACGTTTATTGATGATATAAAACCAACTCATGCTTTTATTATATGGGAATCAGGATCATCAAATTATAGACAAAAAATTGACAATAATTATAAAAAAAGTCGATTTAAGCGATCAAAACACGATCTATTAAATCGTACAAAACAAATTAGTAAAACAATACAAACTTTAAAGTGTACACCGATATGCCAGATATATGTTAATAATTGTGAAAGTCCTGATATTATTGCGTATTTATGCAATAAACTATATCAAAACGAAAAAAAAGTTATTGTATCAACAAACAAAAATTTATACCAATTAATTGATCAAAACACTACATGCTATTCACCAGTGAAGCAACTATATATTACTGAACAATCAATACTTAATAAATTTAGAATATTTTCAAAAAATTTTGCAATTGCAAATGCAGTATGTGGTGATGTTTCAACAAACATAAAAGGTATAAAAGGATTAGGATTTATAAGGTTAAGTAAGATGTTTCCGGCAATACAATGTAGAAAAATAAATTTAAATCAAATTTTTGAAACCAGTAAAAATATGTCGTTGGTTAATACATTATATAATAAGGTTCAGAATGACTTTAACATCATCGAAAATAATTGGAAATTAATTCAATTGGAAAATACGATAATCGACATTGAACAAATTAACCAGATCAATATTATAATTAAACAACACGCCAACTCGCTAGATTATCAATCATTGTTGATATTGTTGGCAAAAACACCACTAGCAATTAATCACGAAAAACTAATTAAATCTATGATTTTTTTATCGGAAAATAATATAATAACATGACAACAGTGCAAACATTTAATCAATTCGGAAATAATTTTCAAGAAAAAATTATGCAAGCCCTATTAACAGATAAGAAATGGGCTCAACAGATGGAGGAAATCATTGACGTTGAATTTTTTGATTTGGAATATTTAAAATATTTGGCTACTCAGTACTTTGCATATTTTAAAAAATATAAAGGTTTTCCAACTTTGCAGCTACTAATAACAATCGTAAAGGATGATTTTAAAACCGAGAACAAAAAAAATACCGTACTATTATCACAAATTATTAGTTATATAACAAGAATCAAAACAAATCCAGATGTCAATGATTTAAAGTTTGTTAAAGATAAGTCATTTGATTTTTGTCGTCGTCAGGCATTTAAGCTTGCTTTGGAAGAAGCCGTTGAGTTGGTGCTCGTTGATCAATATGATGATATTGTTAATAAAATGAAACATGCAATTTCTGTAGGTACGCCATATTCTGTAGGTCATGATTTCTTTGAAGATTATGAGGCTCGTTTTTCAAAAATGCACCGGACTCCAGTGCCAACAGGTATGAAGGAACTCGACAAAAAGCACGTATTTAATGGTGGTATAGGCAAAGGTGAATTAGCTGTTGTTTGCGCACCAACAGGTGTTGGTAAATCTCACTTTTTGATAATGTTAGGCTGCAATGCAATTAGGGTGGGCCTAAACGTTTTACATTATACGTTTGAGTTATCCGAAACGGTTACAGGTATCAGGTACGATTCGAATTTATGCGACGTTAATTCAACGTATGTACCAGAGCAAAAAGAAAAAATTCTACAACATTACGATGATAATGGTACAAAAATGGGCCGTCTATTTATTAAAGAATATCCAACAAGCTATGCATCGATTAATACACTTCGTGCACATTTGGAGAAATTACAATTACAAAAGAATTTTGTACCTGATGTTATATTAGTTGATTATGCAGATGTTATGCGCTCAACACGTAAATATGATTCTTTACGACATGAATTAAAATTAGTATATGAAGAATTGCGTGGTTGGGCATCTGAAATTGCGGTACCAATTTGGACCGCAAGCCAGGTTAATAGAGACGGATCTAACAATGATGTAATTGAACTTAAAAATATTAGTGAAGCATATGGTAAAGCAATGGTTGCCGATGTTGTTATATCACTTTCTAGAAAGATTTCTGACAAACAAAACAATACAGGTAGATTACATGTCGCCAAAAACAGAGCAGGTCGTGATGGATTAGTATACAATGTTAATATTGATACGGCAAAATCTAAATTTGAAATTGTTAGTGAATACGAATCCCTTGAAGGCGCGCAATCAGAAAGCAAATTAGAAGTTGATAATATGCTTAAATCAAAATGGAAAGAATTGCGCAATGATCCGGTAATTGAGTTAAAAAAAGTCGTTAATTAAATTAATATAATATAAAAAAACAAGGTAATTATGAATCATGAACCGCTTTTGCATCCTAATACAGGTCGATTTGTTTTGTTTCCAATTAAGCATCATGATATATGGACTTTATATAAAACTCAAGAAGCATCATTTTGGACTGCCGAAGAAATTGATTTAAATCAAGATATAAAGGATTGGAATACTAGTCTAAATGATAATGAACGTTTTTTCATAAAAAACATCTTAGCTTTCTTCGCCGCTAGCGACGGTATTGTAAACGAAAATTTGGCACAAAACTTCATTAATGAAGTGCAATATCCTGAAGCAAGATTTTTTTATGGGTTTCAAATTATGATGGAAAATATTCATTCTGAAACATATTCTTTATTAATTGATACATACATAAAAAACAGTGAAGAAAAATCTAGACTATTAAATGCAATTGATACAATACCAGCCATAAAGCAAAAAGCGGCATGGGCATTAAATTGGGTTGAATCAGATAGTTTTGTTGAACGACTTGTTGCATTTGCAGCAATAGAGGGCGTATTTTTTAGTGGTAGTTTTTGTTCAATATTTTGGCTTAAAAAGCGTGGGTTAATGCCAGGTTTATCATTTTCAAATGAACTTATTTCACGAGATGAAAATTTACATTGTGATTTTGCCGTACATCTATATAACAATCATATAACTAACAAATTGTCCAAAGCAACAATTGAAAATATTATTTGCTCAGCATTAGAAATTGAAAAGGATTTTATTACGAAATCAATACCTGTTGATTTGATTGGTATGAATGCTAAATTAATGATTCAATATCTTGAATTTGTTGCAGATAGATTAGTTGTTGCTTTGGGACACGATAAAATTTATAACGCAATTAATCCTTTTGAGTTCATGCAAAATATTGCACTTGAAGGTAAAACAAACTTTTTTGAAAAGCGTGTTTCTGAATATCAAAAAGCAGGAATTACAAATAAATCTACAAAAGCATTTTCATTGGATGAAGACTTTTGATAATATCAAACCATAAGAGGATTGCATGAAAGTTATTAAGCGCGACGGTAGCCAAGAATCGGTTAAGTTTGACAAGATCAGTAGTAGAATACGTAAACTTACGTATGGCCTTAATGGTAGTTATATAGATGAAATTGAAATTGCAAAAAAAGTTATTAGTGGTCTATACGATGGAATCACAACAAAAGAGGTGGATGACTTAGCGGCAGAAACGGCCGCAAGCTTTATACCAATACACCCTGACTATTCTATTCTTGCCAGTAGAATATGCGTTAATAGATTACATAAAATATCACACAAAAAGTTTTCTGATACAATATCAGAATTATATAATTACATTGATGAAAAAACAAATCAAAACGCAAGCCTTATAAGCGATCACGTATATAAAATAGTACAAAAGCATAAAAAAATCTTTGATGCCGCAGTTATTAGTGAGCGTGATTATAATTTTGATTATTTTGGGTTTAAAACGTTAGAGAAGAGTTATCTTTTAAAAAAGAATAATGAAATTATTGAATCACCTCAACATATGTATATGCGTGTTGCCGTAGGCATTTGGGAAGACGATATTGATAATGTGCTTAAAACGTATGATTTATTATCAAATGGATATATGACTCACGCGACTCCAACATTATTTAACGCAGGAACTAGGCGTCCACAATTATCTAGTTGTTTTTTGCTTGTTGCTAGTGATGATTCAATCAAAGGTATATATAAAACCCTTTCAGATGTTGCTATGATATCTCAAAACGCAGGAGGTATTGGTTTATCGATTAGTAATATAAGAGCGACAGGATCCTATATCAAAGGTACGAATGGTACTTCGAATGGTATCGTACCAATGCTTCGGGTTTTTAATGAAACCGCGAGGTATGTTGATCAAGGTGGTGGTAAAAGAAAAGGATCTTTTGCAGTTTATCTTGAGCCATGGCATGCAGATATTGAATTATTTCTTGAGCTAAGAAAAAATCATGGTAAAGAAGAATTAAGAGCCCGCGATTTATTTCTTGCATTATGGATACCTGATTTGTTTATGAAGCGCGTTGAAAATGATGAGGATTGGTCGCTGTTTTCACCTGATGAAGTCAATAACTTACATGAACTATGGGGTGAAGAATTCGAACAAGAATATGTCAAAGCAGAACAAGAATCCCGTGCCCGAGAAACTATTAAAGCCCGCGATTTATGGCAGAAAATTGTTGATTCACAAATAGAAACCGGTACGCCATATATGTTATATAAGGACGCCGCAAATGCAAAATCAAACCAACAAAATCTTGGTACGATTAAAAGTAGTAATTTGTGCACTGAAATTATTGAATATACGTCACCAACAGAACAAGCTGTTTGTAATTTAGCATCTATTGCATTACCAAAATTTATCTGTGGATCTGAAAAAAAGCGGAGGGGTAAACCTAATAAAAGTAGTTTATATTTTGATCATACAAAATTATATGATGTCGTGTATCAAACAACGTATAATCTAAATAAGGTTATTGATGTTAACTTTTATCCGACAGAAGAAGCACAAAATTCAAATGAACGCCACAGACCAATTGGTATTGGCATCCAGGGATTGGCTGATGCGTTTGCAATATTAGGTTATCCATTTATATCTGACGAAGCAAAAAAGTTAAACAAAGAAATATTCGAGACCATTTATTTTGCAGCGATGTCAGCATCCGTTGAATTGGCAAAAAAACAAGGTAGTTATGAATCGTACGAACACAGCCCATTATCACAAGGAAAGTTTCAGTTTAATTTATGGAATGTTGATGATGATCAGCTTTCTGGTCGATGGGATTGGAAAAAATTGCGTAAGCGTCTATTAAAGTATGGCGCGAGAAATTCTTTATTATTGGCACCTATGCCAACCGCATCAACAGCTCAGATTCTTGGCAATAATGAATCATTTGAAACGTTTACAAATAACATTTATACACGTCGAACATTGTCAGGCGAATACGTTCTTGTCAATAAGCATCTCGTAAAAGAATTGGTTAGTTTAGATTTATGGTCTGAAGAATTAAAAAATCAAATAATCGTTCAAAATGGTTCAATACAAAGCATACCTGGCATTCCACAAAATATTAAAGATATTTTTAGAACAGTTTGGGAAATTAGCCAAAAAGAATTATTAAATATGTCAGCTGATCGTGGGTTATTTATATGTCAGTCACAATCACTTAATTTGTTTATACCTGATGTTAATGCTGCAAAATTAACTTCTGCGCATTTTCATGCCTGGAAATTAGGATTAAAAACTGGCATGTATTATCTCCGTACAAAAGCAGCTTATTCTGCCGCAAAAGGATTAGGTATTGATTTATCTTCGGCATCATCAAAAATTCAACAAGAATCGTCCGTAGAGCAACAGGACGATATTGCATGCTCACTTGATGCTCCTGAGGATTGTATTAGTTGTGGTTCTTAGATATACATACGTAATTAATATATTAATTTTATAATATGTCTATTGTTGTATCTTTTGAGGGTCCTGATGCAGTTGGAAAAGAAACACAAGCAAAAATGTTGTGTAATTTTTATAATTCACAAAACATTAAATCTGTTTATTATGAATTTCCATTAAATGATGGTACAACAACCCTATCGACTACGACGTACAGCATAATTAAACGAATGCTGATCTCAGGACAGGCACAAAAATATCCATTAATATTTCAAACTGTGCAGTTTTTTAATAAATTATTTTTTAATATCTTTAAATTACCAAAACTATTATCAAAGTATGATATCGTAATATTAGATCGGTGGTCTGCGTCTGTGCTAATTTATGGATTAGCGACTGGTGTCAATAAAAAAATTGTTACATGCATGTTTAAATTATTACGCCACGCCGATATTACAATTATTTTAAATGGATCATCATTCAACAAAGATAACAAAGATTCTTACGAAAAAGATGATTTACTACAAAGAACAGTGCAGAATCAATACGACCTGTATTATATTGACTATCTAAGTACTAATAACATAAAATTAATTGAGGCTAATAAAAAAATTAAAATAATACATCAAAATATTGTAAGTTATATTAAATCATTAACAGGAGAAAATTTATGAAATTAGATGACACAGTGCTAGTAAGAATTGTCCAGATTATTCAGGAAGCAATGTTAACAGGAACAGATTGCGTTGACTTTATGCGACTTATTGAACTTAAACAAGGTACCGATGAAAATAAGCTGGTATTAACCGAAGCTTATTTAGAATCAGTAGAAAAGGAGCAAAAAAAATTACTAGACTTTGCAAACGCGCATCAATCTAACACTGATGCTTCACCTTCTACTGACGTACAACTTACCGATAACGATAATTAAGATTATCATATATGTCATTTGAAACAAAATTTCTTAAACTAACAAATAATATTGATAGAACAAAAGATTTTTTATCAACTGATAATGTATTATATTATGATGATGTATTGCATGCACTTAATCTGGCAAGGATAACAATATTAAGTGCAAATGATTGTCTAGATGAACTAGATGAATCTGACGATACGGAGGATACTAAACTTTATTTCTATAGATTAAGTAACGTTTTAACGATTACTGATTTAGTATTTGAAACTAGTGATTTAATAAAAGCAAGGTTAGCAAAGAAAGTTAGTGAATATCATGATTAACGATAAATTACGTTCGATGTTTAAACAACAGGAGAGTTTTATGAAATTACTTAAAGAATATCGTAATTTTCCTGATTGGCCAACCGATATTACGACAAAAAAAGGGCAACAATTTTGTCGAGAAATTGTGTTTAATAGTATTGAGGAATATTTTGAAGCTTTGCAGCATTTAAAAAACTGGAAAACACATAGACTAACAGAAGTTAAAAATATCCAAAAAGATAAATTCCTCGAAGAATTATGTGATATGCTTCATTATTTTGTTGAACTTGTAATAATCGTTGGTATTACACCTGATGAATTATATGATGCATATATAGCAAAAGGTAAGGTTAACGAAACAAGAATTAAAAACGGATATTAATTTATCATTTTTTTAATTCATCATATTGTTTTTGTAATGCTAACAATTGTTTGCGTATATTTTGTGCTTGCTGGCTAATTAACTTTAACCCTTTTCTTGTTCGGACTCCTGCGGTCCGAATACCATTTAGCGATTTGGCTAAGTCTAATTCCATGCTTGTTTGTAGAATGCCTAATTCAGTCCACGCTTCTGTAATTTCATTTTTTAATTGTGCTAATTTTTCGTGCTTACCTGTGTCCATAGTGTTACCTTCTCATGTTAGGCTATTATGTCTGCGATGCCGTATTCTAATACTTTATTTGCATCAAGGTATATATCCATATTTTTTTTAAAAAGCTTTGTCAGGGCTTTTTTTGTTAAACTTGATTCTTTAACCATGCTAGAGTTCATCGATGCCTGTAATCTTTTAATTTCTTCAAGTTCGTTTATCGCAGAAAATACTGTGCCATGTGTAAATGATGTAATCGGATGAAGCATAACTCTAGCATTTTTTCCGATGATTCGTTTTCCTTTTTCACCCGCAGCTAATAATAATACACCTGCAGACATTATCTTACCAATGCCTACCGTATGTATTGGACAGCTAATAAACTTAATTGTATCATATAATGCAAACATTTCATCTACAGATCCACCATAAGTATTAATAACTAATGTTATTGGTTCTGTATTGCTTTGTTGACAATGCATAAATAATTGATGTGTAACAGCTGCGATTGATAATTCATTAACCTCACCAGATAATAATATAATCCTTTCTTTGAGAGTGTTATGCATAATATATTCAGGCATTGCACCTTCTAAGGTATCAAGTGTTTTTTCTTCTGTTGATAATATATTACGTCCCATTACTACTCCATTTCTAATGTTAAGTTATCTGCATAATTTGCAATATTTGGTGAACCAAGGTTTTTTATAAAAACCGTAATTTGTTTTGCGTATTCAATATTTTCAAGTTCTAATGCCAACAATTCCATAATCTTTAATAATTGCTGTTGGCTAGTTCCAAATTTCATAATTTCTTTAACAATTTGTCGACACTGTACACCTTGTTCGGCCAGCGATTCAGACTCTGTTTTGCCATATTTCATATTATTATACTTTATTAAGATTAGTTAACTTGTTAAATATTTCAGGGGTTTATAAATATTTTTTCATTATATGTTTTAATTTCAAAATCATCAATATCATTGATGATCATCTGCTTTCCACACGTGTAATTATCATATCCTTCCGAGGTTAAAAGTACTGTCGACTTCCATAGTTTGTTTTTAATGATAAAATTAATTTCTTCCCATACATATAATTCAACGTTTAGTTTTGTTAAAAAATCTCCAATATTTTGTGGTAAATTAATTTTTAAATCATCAATTGTTGAGACGCCTGATAAGTTTTCTTGTTTATCGATAATATCTGATTGACACAATTCTTTGACATTATGTATTGCATCGCAATTATTACATTGTACTAATTTTGATTGTATGTTGTTATCTGTATCTACAACTGAAAACACAACAAATTTATGACAAATTTGTTGTGCCTTATATTGTGGTAGCATACATTTACATTGGATTAAATGTTTTATGCCTTGCATAATTTACTTTTTTGTTTTTGTTCGATTATTTTTGCTCGATGATGTTGATGCATTTTTTGTTACTACTTGTTCAAATTCATCTAATTTATTTTGCATCCGACTGGCCGTATTACCATATGCTTGAGTTACGCTAGCATTAATTGATTTTGTAACGTTACTTAAGAGTGTGTTTGGGTTATCGTTTTGTTGTATCACTGCAACAACGTTCTGTGTGGTTAAGTCTTTAACGTATTCAATAACCTCTGCAAATAATCTGTTTATATCGTTTTTTGTTGCCATGTTTTAAATTCCTTTTTTATAAAAAAACATAAATTTTATTAAGTTCTAAATATTTAATATAAATTAAATCTATGCCGTAGTAAATAATTTAACATGTATACACTAAAAGAACAATATAAAAAACAACTATTATTAAAAAAATTGTCAGAAACCGTTATTATAACCGAAAATATTGATAACATTTTAATTGAGACATTTGAACAGCAAGAAGTAGAACAGCTTAACGTTGCCTTAGATTATATGTTAGCCCTCGCGAATGACTTTAATCTAGATTCATTAAAAACTGCCGTTGCAAAAGCAACGAAAGTTGTTTTCACATCATCAGGTATGATGGGTAATGTAGACAAATGGAAAGCAAATTTAGCGCCATGGGCAGAAGATATATCTGATGTTGTTTCTTTTATAGGTTCATTTATTAGTTTTACAAAAAATATTAAATCAATATTGTCAACTATAAATAAAATGGCTCCTCTAACGGATGAGGCAAAAGCTCAGCCTTTGGGAGGTATGTGGTCTAAGGAACAGCAGGACGCTTTTAATATAGCCATCAAAGAATCATTTAAAGCTCCGGGTATATTTGGATTTTTAGGTAAAAAATCACCATATCTTGATCCTGTGCTCTTTGCAGTTGATCTAGTTCATGAAAATTCGTTTAATGATTTATACGGAACAATTGATTCGCAAATACCAGATAATACAGGCGTTAATGAAAAAGACGCAGAAAATCTAGCCGGCGCAGCCCAAGGTAATAAAGAAGATGCAAATGATCTAGCTGGCACCGAGAATGATGATAAACTCTCGACAAGAATTGCAACGGCAGGAAAATTATCTGATGAATTAGATGTTGATTCTGATGATGTTTTAAAGGTGTTACAAAGATTATCAGAT
>Ga0114999_10004574_pt1 | contig 16644 bp, 18 predicted proteins | sample ArcticOcean_MG_C_3_FD_89820 | JGI IMG/M metagenome (GOLD analysis project Ga0114999, IMG submission 89820) | Marine microbial communities from western Arctic Ocean - ArcticOcean_MG_CB8_126 | ecosystem: Environmental > Aquatic > Marine > Oceanic | place: Arctic Ocean: Canada Basin | collected...
ATTTTCCATTCACAACATTTTTTCAACCATTTTTTTTGTTCAAAATTTTGAAGAAATTTTATTTTTTTATTTAAATTTTCTAAAAATATAGAAAGGTCTTCTTTGATTTTAAGATAAATTTTTAGGCCTCGTTCTTTTGATAATTCATTTTTATCAATATCAACAACAATAACTTTAGAGTTTCTGGCGAAAGTGCTTGGAACACCTCCTGTTATTCTTGTGTCCAGTCTGCTTCCCAAACAAATAAGTAAGTCAGAATTTTGAACTGTAAAATTAGCACCTCGACTTCCGTAAACACCAACATTTCCAATGTATCTACTATTGTTGTGATCAACTAAATCAACCCCACTCCAAGTTGTAACTATTGGAATTTTTATTTTTTCTAATGCTGATCTGCATAAAATTTCATGTTTTTTACTACCTATTTTATTAAGAATGATTCCAGCAATTCTAGAATTTCTATGAAAATTCTTAAAACCTAAAGCAGTTGCTGCAATTGAACGAGCAGTTTTACTTGCATCTAAAACCAAGATAGTAGGAGATTTTGTCAAAGTAGCTACATGATGAGTACTAGCAAAATTTGAATGACCATCAAAGCCATCATAATATCCCATCACACCTTCAATTATTGATATGTCAGATGTTGAATTAGAAATAAAATTATTTAAAAGCTGATTTTTCCCCATCAACCAAACATCCAAGTTGTATGTATCATGATTTGAAATACTTGAGAGATAACTGGGATCAATATAATCAGGGCCGACTTTAAATGGCTGAACAGAATATCCTTGTTTTTGTAAAGCATGAATAATAGAACATGTAATTGATGTCTTTCCAACACCGCTTGTAGCACCAGCTAAAACAATTCTAGGGATTTTCAAGTTGCATGACTAGAATCATTTTTTATTTAAATTGATATCTTTTTGAATGCCTAATGTTTTTAGTGAGATTATTTGGATTACATTCATGGATGAAGATGGATTAACCATTGTGTATACAGGAAAGGGTAAAGGAAAAACTACTGCTGCATTAGGAATTGCCTTACGAGCATCAGGATATAAGAAAAAAATTTGTATGATTCAATTTATCAAGGGTTCATGGCATTATGGTGAAATGGATTCATCAAAAAGATTAGAACCAGAATTTGAAATGATTGCAATTGGGAAAGGATTTGTTGGAATAATCGATGATATAAGTCCAAAAGAAGATCACAAAGAAATTGCCAGAGAAGCAATTAGAGTTAGTAATGAAAAAATTCAATCAGGGAATTACGATATTGTCATTTTAGATGAGATAAATTATGCTGTAAATCTTGATTTAATTTCAGTTGATGATGTTTTGGAATTAATTAAATCAAAACCAAGAGGAATGGATTTAGTACTTACAGGAAATTATGCCAAAAATGAAGTAATAGATATGGCAGATTTAGTTACTGAAATGAGAGAAATTAAACATCCTTTTCAAAAAGGGATTAAAGCTAAAAAAGGAATAGATTTCTAATCAGCAAACATTAATTTACACATTGAAGAGTTTTAGAAGAAATGTCTACTGAAATTCAAGAAATGCCTGAACAAGGAGAAATTGTTCTTTCCACAATTATCAAAGTAATGGATCATGGTGCCTATGTAACACTAGATGAATATGATGAAATCCAAGGATTTTTACACATTTCAGAGATTGCACCTGGATGGATTAGATCTGTAAGTAGATTTGTGAAAGATGGGGAGAAAAAAGTACTACTTGTAAAAAGAGTCAATACTAAACGGGGAGATATTGATCTATCATTAAAACAAGTTTCAAAAGATCAGAAAAAACAAAAATTAAAGGAAGTTAAAAAATATCAAAAAGGTAAAACATTACTACAAAATGTTCAAGAAAAAGCAGATTTATCAGATGAAGAAATTGAAAAATTAGAAGATAATATTTATTCAAAATTTGATTCAGTTTATGATGCATTCATAGAAATTGGAAGGAATGGAATTGAATCTGTTAAAGAACTCAAGCTAGCAAAAAAAACTGCAACAATAATTGAAGATATTTGTTCAAAGATTAAACTACCTTCAGTTGAAATTAGAGGAATTATGGAAATTACAAATAATAAATCTGATGGAATTGAAATAATTAAAAAAATTCTAACGGATGTTTTAAAAAAAGATTCTAATATTGATATTACTTATTTGGGAGCACCAAAATACCGATTATCAATTACTTCAGAAGATTTCAAATCTGCGGAAAAATCATTAAAACCAATAATTTCTGAAGTTCAAACCAATATAGAAAAGAAAAAAGGTTTTTTCAAATTTACACGAGAAGATTCAAAGAAAACAAGAGAAAATTAAGATGAAATTTCAATTAAGAAAATGTCTCAAGTGTTTTCATTATACACTAAAAGAAAAATGTCCAAAATGTCATGAAGAAACTATTTCTGCACATTCAGCAAAATTCTCACCAGATGATAAATACATGAGATATAGATTAGCAGAAAGATATTCCTAAAAAATAAAATTTAAGGTGCAAAAGTTCCAGTTAATTTTGCTTCTGCAATAATATGACCTTGCATGGCTTCTTCTAATTCTTGTTTGGAAAAACCTTCTTTCAAATCTAAATCTGTATCCAGTTCATACAGTTTGAAGATGTATGTGTGGCGTCCATCAGGAGGTGCAGGTCCACCATATCCAATTTCACCAAAATCATTTTTGCCTTCAGTCTCAGAATCATCAGTGTTACCATATTTTATCCAATGAACCCAAACTTTACCAACTGCACCCATTGCATCAGGATCATCCATGATCATTGCCCATGGAAAAGGTTCAGTTTCACCAGGAATAAAATCAATTTGAGGTTCTTCATTTCCATGTTTGTAACCACATTTCTTAGGGATTTCTTCGCCATCTTCAAAATCAAGGGAGAATATGGAAAGTTTAGACATTCTTCTCTTAGTAATTATTTTTAAAATAAAGTTTTCTAGTTTTCAAGAATAATCTTATCATTATGTATGGATAAAATTGAACTTCCTAATTGTTTAATCTTATTTTTAAGTTCTCTATCCATAGTTGCAATAATAGTTCGATTGTTTTTAACATAATTAATCAATTCTTGATCGGCATAATTTCCATTAATGGAAATTGTTTTGAATTTTTTTATAAAATTCAAAGTTGTAGTTATTTCTTGATTTTTTTCTGGAATATTTTGTAATTTTACTAATTCATTTTTTACAACTTCGGGAACAATAAAAGAAATTGAACCTATTTCAACATCAAGATTATCAATATTTTTTATTCTCTTAGTTGCTAGATGAATTAAAAAATTTGTGTCACAGATTACTTTAACCAACTATTCCTGCACCAATTAGTCTCCATCTCTCAGAAATTCTTCTGCTAATTGCAACATTACCACCTTCAAAGATACAAGCTGGTCTTCTAAGTTCAACTTCTATATTTTTAGATTTTATTTTTATAACTTTCCCTAATATAGGAGCGGTTCCAATATTTAGTCGAAGTAGATCTCCTGATTGAATTGGTTTAACTTTGACATCTTCAGTAATTCCAACAGCTAAATCAAATAAATTTACTTCTAGTTTTAATTGAGTTGAATTTTCAGGTAAAGTTCCTGGTTTTCCAATTACTGAACCAATAAAAGAATCACTTCTAGTCATAGAAGGATCTAATTTTGTACCAATTGCAATCAATCCACCTGGTTTTACTGAATCAACAATACCTGCTGCAGTTCCTAATGAAATTATTTCCGTAAGTAATGGTTCATATAATTTCTTTTTCTCATTTAAGATTCCTGGTTTGATTTCAATTTCATCCCCAATTTTAAAAACTCCTTGAGTAAGACTTCCACCGATTACACCACCTTTGATATTTTTTAATTTTGTACCAGGTTTGTTTACATCAAAAGAACGTAAAACATGCATAACGGTGTCTTTTTTTTCATCTCTTTCAGGGATTTTGATGGTTGATTCAATAGAACCAATTAGAGCATCAACATTTAATCCAGATTGTGCAGAAATTGGTATAACAGGTGATTTAGAGGCATATGTTCCCTTAACAAATTTTGTAATATCTTGATAATTAGTTAATGCTTCATTGTAAGAGAGTAAATCAACTTTATTTTGGACTACAACTATTTGTTGAATTCCAAGTGTTTGTAAAGCTAAAAGATGTTCTTTAGTTTGGGGTTTAGGAACTTTTTCATTTGCTGCAACTAGTAATAATGCACCATCCATTAATGCAGAACCAGAAAGCATATTTGACATTAAACTTTCGTGTCCGGGACTATCTACAAAACTAACAACTCTAGAAAGTTCACTTTCACTTCCACAATTATTACATTTTGGAGTTGTAGAATATCCTAATGGTTCTTCACAACTTTTACATTTGTAAAAAGCAGCATCAGAATAACCAACACGAATTGTAATCCCTCGTTTTAATTCTTGACTATGTACACTAGTCCATGAACCAGTTAATGCTTGAATAAGGGTAGTTTTTCCATGATCCACATGACCTGCAGTTCCAATATTTACACATGGTTGATATCCATATTTTTTGATATACCAATCAGGAAGTGTGTCTCTCCAATGCATGAATCAAAATGTAAAATCGGTATATGTTAAGTTATTCTTTTTTATCTTCAGTTTTTTCTTCTGCATTTTCAGCAGGGGCTTCAACAGGTAATTCACCATCAAATTTACAATTAACTTGATAGATTTCTTCTGAAATTGTATTTCCACGCATCAGTTTTCTTTTTCTTTGTCCAGCTTCAGCATCTTGTAGTCCTACTCCTCTAGCAAGTAAAACTCGATTTCTTGCAGCACCATGAATATCATTTCTCATAGGAATTCCAGATTTGTCACTTCCTCCAGTGAGTTTTAATTTTCCAGTTAATCCAACAATAGTAGCATCAGTTTCGTTACCTAATTGTAATCCCAACAAAGGATTTGCATCACTGTCTTTGAGTTCCTTTGAAACAGATTTTCCTTTAATATCTGAAATTGTAAGTTTAAAGTTTGTCAATTATTCGGAAAAAAAGTTGAACGACTAATTAACCTTTGGACATTATTTTTAAATCAATATTACTAAAGTTAGTCATGAAAGAAGAAATCATTTGTCCAAGATGTGACAATAAGATGGTAGATATGCAAGCATGTCATATGATTTGTCCTAACTGTGGTGCTCATCTAGATTGTTCAGATAAAGGAAGTTATTGGTAATTACATTCCGGGTCTATCAGGAATATAATCAGTTGCCATATTGATTGCTTGATCTTTCATGATTTCAAGATAAGCATCGTAATCTGCTTCAAAATTACAGTGAGGGCATTTTACTTTAGTAATATTTTCATCCAAAACTGCAACTTTTTCACACTCTGGGCATCTTGCATCCATGATACTATGTTACAATCAAGATATTTAATCATAATTAATGAATGATTCCTAAGCGGAGTTAGTTTAGTCTGGTATGACGTCAGCTTCCCAAGCTGAAGGCCGCGGGTTCAAATCCCGCACTCCGCATTATAATTCTCTAATCGCTTGTTCAATAATTCCCCTATCAGGAGCTTGTGGAAAATATTTTAAATAATTTTTCAGATCATTTTTTGCATCTGAATTTTTATTCCGTTTTTCCCTAAGAAACGCACGATTTTTGTAAATTTTGGCAGATCTTTTTGGATTGACTTGAATTGCTTTTGTGTAAAAATTTTCTGCTTTTTCAAATTCATTTGTCTTAAGATAAAAGTTTCCAAGACCATTTAATGTCAAATATGATTTCTCATTAAGTTCTAGACATTTTTCATAATATTTTATACATTCAGGTGAGTTTTGTCCATTCAAAGTTGCTCCCAGTAAATTCAATGTAATTGAATTATTAGGATCAAGTTGTATTGCTTGTTTTAAAAATTCAAGTGATTCAGAATAATTCTTTAGAATAGTTGATCTTTCAGACTCGAAACATAATCTGTTTGATTTTTCATTAGAATCATTTTCAAGTTTTAAAGATGATAGTATATCAGTTGGAGCTAAAATAATTAATAATTGTCCTTCTTCAGACCATTCTTTTTCAAATATTCCTTGAGGTATTGCCCCTTCTTGTTGTTCACCTTTTTGATTGCCTTTTTGAACATAATGAAGAATAGTTTTTTCCTCATCATTATATCCAGTAATGATTGATGCATGTTGTGTAATTTCAGGAATTCCTGGAAGAATAACAATTGGAGGAATTCCAGTATCAATAATTTTTTTCAACTCAAGCAAAGATGAACAAATGATTTTACACACCAAACCATGTCTTTCAGCAGATTCTATTCCTTCGATTAGAACACTACCATCAAATCCTGAATATTTTTTGGTAGTTTCTATGGCTTCAGCCATAGGTAAATCAATATTCCAATATTTTGAAACAACGTTAATTGGTAATGGTAAGCAGGGATTTTCTTGATCAATAATGGGTAAAATTAATTCATGATTCTCTGGTTCCATAAATCAAAGAATTTTCAGAGTTATTAAAATCAATCAGAGTAAACAAAATTTTTCAATCAAATCATGACCATCTAGGCTCATTTCAGGATGAAATTGGGTTCCAAATATGGGTTTTTTTTCATGTTGAATTATTTCATATTTACAATTATTTGATTTTGCAAGAGGTACTAGTACACTAGGTATTTTTGCTATCTCAAAATTGTGACTTTCAAATACATTCATACTTTTATTTGAGATTAAATTATTTTTTAAAATAGTAATTGTTTCATTTCCTTTTTGAAGTGAATGTATTTTTTTTATTGTTCCTCCTAATGTTAACGCTAAAATTTCTGCACCATAACAAATTCCAAGTAATTTACGATTATTTTGTATTGAAAAAGTAATAATTTTAGAATTAACTTTGTTAGTTTTTTTTTCATTTTTTCTTCTCCCAGATAAAATGAAAGAATCATAATTTTCAAGGGAGTTTAATTTTAAAAGGTGAGGAGTTTGTATTTCAAAAGAAATTTTTTTTTCATTTAGAAAATCAATTAAATTTTTTGTATATATTGAACCATTGTCTACAACTAAGAGCAATTAGTTGCCTACCTCAATTGATACATAATGCATCTCTGTAATTCCATCTCTAATTAGAATTGTACCAATATTAAGATCATTTCCTTCATGCCACATGAATATTCTATCACTACCTGGTTTTACAAAATTATCAATGAATTGAGATAAGAACTCTTGAACATCTGTACGTTCATTTTCAGTAAAGAAGAATGATTTTCCTTCATTAAATGAAATAGGAATTTGAATAGATGTTGGTTCAGATATTAATAGACCTTTTTCTTCAAATACTGACTTCAAAATATTTATCCTATCACTTCTAGCTAGTTCAACATAATTATCATCTGCTACAATAACAGATGATGTAACACCAGAAACTTTCTTCAAATATGCTTTAAACGCCTCTTCTTGAGTATCACCTAATCCAACAAAGTATTCACCATTAAATGCAGCACCCACTGCAGCAATTGTGCCTAATTGAGCAACTACTCCTCCTGCACCTGCAGTGTATACTGGAATAAAGTAAACATCATGATTTCCAACACGATACAAAATATTATCACCAATTCTTGGATTTCGCAAAAGTGTCTTTAGCTGTGCAAACTCAGGATCTCTATCTAACGCTTCTCTAACTGCAGTTGGACCAATTAATTTTGTTGTTGAATCTAATGGGATCTCATAGAATTGCAAATGTCCCAAATTAGTGAGATCATTTTCAACTACCATGTATCCTGCAAGATTTCTTCCTTGTGAACCTCTTAGCTCTAAGGACAATAATCCTAAGAATTCAGTTTCTGTAAATCCTGGAGGTTTTGCTTCTACATAATAGGTATCTAACCCACGTGGAATTTCATAGAATTCATTTGCTTGAATAAATGTCTCAACATTTGTTACATGGTAAATATTGTACATTTCTGTTTTCCAATTAAATAATTCAACAGGATATCTGATTTGTTCTTCTAACCAAGTAGGCATTGGTTTGAATTGTTCAGAATATTGACTAGCAAACATTTCGGAGAAGAAATCATCTCCAGTTTTTAATAGTTGAATATCTCCATTGTATGAATCAACTAAAGCATAACCTACCAAACGTAAGTATGGATTACCTACGGACCATGGAACATCATGAGTATCAAATCCAATTATTAGTGGAATTAACCAATAAGAATTTGTTCCATCAGTAACAGGTAGTGAATCTAACTCTTGACCAAATAAATCATAAAGAAAATATGGATATAAAATTTCCATTCTGTCATTAACATCTTTGTATCTCATTACGTGAACTGATTCTGTTGGAAATGAAAGCAAAAAGTTTGGCTCAAAAATCCAACTTAATGGTGGGGAAACATCTAATCCACCTTCACCTGCATAAGATACTCCCCCAAGTTCTGCACTTGAAGAACCTCTAGAATTTGGATATGCTGACCAGGTTTCTTCAAACAAGCCACCTTCACCATAGTAAATTTCTCTTTGTTGGAAGAATTCACCACTATCTACTATCTGACCATCAGTTGCTTCAAGAGTAAGAAATCCATTTGGAACGTGAGTATATACAAGATGTTCATTATACCATCTATTTTCAAGACTGACAGATGTGGGTAAAATTGGCTTCATGGAAGCTGTCCAATATAGAGTATCATTAAAACGAAGAATATCATTATCTTCAAAGTCAACATATGGAATTAGACCAATTTCAGGCTTGAGTTTAGCAAAAGCTGCCTCCCAATCCCAAACTCGAATTACATCTAAAACATCACTGTTTTGTTGAATGTAATTATCAATATTATTTAGAGAAACTGAAGTTAATTGGACTTCATGAATATTTTCTTGTATATTATTTAGTTCACCAAGATATCTATTCACTCCAATTTGTTGCGCAGTGTATGGTCCTAAGTATTCAATTTTCTTTGCATCCGCAATACTATTGTTTACTGAAACAACTCCTGCAACAATTATTGCAATTACAACAATTGTTAAAATTCTAATATATACATCTCTCTTAAACATATGAGTTAGAACACGTGCTCTAATTCTGTCAATTAGAGAAAATGCAATTAATGCTGAACCAATTATTAGTGTACCACCAATTACATATCTGGTATTGTAATCAATTTGATCTGTGAAAAATAAATTAAACCCTATCCAAAGAATAGCAATTCCAATAATGCCCTCAATTGTTGAAACATAATTTAGATATCTTGGTTTTCCTTCATTAGAGTCTTGAAGAAATGTAGTAATTACATTAATTATTCTATGAATTCCAACATACAAAACTAAACGTAATCCAATTGCTGCAATTATTGGGGGAATCAAAATTACTAAAGCAGGAATCATAGGAACAATATTTTCAACTGCATAATTTGGATCAGTCTCAGGGGTAACAAATGGCATTAAAAATAATTTTGGTATGTTTTCAATACCAAGGGTATTTCCCTCAATGAATGACACTGCTGCAAATCCAAACATAATATTTGCAAAGAATGCTCCAAAAAGCAAAACTTTGGTAATTTGCCAAATTACAAACTGTGGTGATGATATTTTATAATTTCTAAAATTTGGAAGATTATTTGAGATAGGTTGTCCTCCTTGACCAATAAATCCAATACCGGTACTAACCATATACCAAAAAATTGAAGAACGTGCTGAGATGTTTACACGTACAAGTGCAATAATTGATAGAACAATAGCTGAAACTAGAGTGTAAAATAGAGGTTTGGTGAATTGATCTCCAAATTCAGTGAAATTCATCGATAAAATTACTGCCTGATTTCCAACCATGACAAAAATTACTATTCCAATAATTGCAACAATACCTAATCTGATGAATTTTCCAGTATCAGGAGGGGGCGTTTGCTTATCAGTAGATGCACTATACAAAATCAAGTTTGATTAAGATTTGGTAAATTAATGTCTTACCTGCTAAATCATGATAATGAGGCTAATTTTTTACAAATTAAATAAACTGCTGCAAATCTAGGAATTGTTACTTTTTCATTTAGATATGGTCCAAACTTTTTATTTTTTAATTTAAATTCAATTGGACAATTTGCCAATACCTCAATAGAATCATCTCCAATAAAAGATGCTTCAATATATGGATCAAATTTTTGCAAATTCTCACACAAAATTTTTGCTAGTCCACTTTTACTGTTAATCGATCCAGGCAATCTAAAGATTCTATGTATATCCATTGTTACATTAGGATCAATTTTTACACCAATATTTTGAGATATATTATCAAGAGTTTTTTGAAAGGAAGAATACCCATTTGTTAATAATTCAGAAATAATTTTTGGGCGTTTAGATTTTGTTCCAAAAATATGTTTAGAAAATCTTCCTTGCCATCCTGATTTATCAAAATCAGGAAAAGATGAACGATTTACTTTAAATTTTTTCATTCCAAATGTTTCAGGTATTGCTCCATGAAACATAATGTAATCTACAAGTTCTGATCTTTCTCTAGAACCAATTTGTTGAAATTGTGAATTATACACATAAACATGAAATCCTTCGTTACCAGAAAAATATACATGAATATTTTCTTTATTAATTTGAAAATCATTAATCAAAATTTCAGATAATTTGGATACTTCAATTTTTGATGAATCAATACAATTTTTGCAAGGTAAAGATTTTTTTTCTAATTTTATTGAATTACATTTTATACATTTTCCAGAATTTTTTGAGATTTCATTACATTCGTTACAAATTGAAACCGTATGGTTTTCTCTACAAGATAGATTTAGATCCTTTGCATCAATATCAAAAATCAAATCTGCTTCTTTCCAATCCTTTTCATTCATCGGTAAATTTGGAAAGGAGTAGTATGCATTTGAACAATAAACATCAGAGGGAATATTTTGCATGCATAACAGATGTAATTCTTTATCATTTTTTATGGAAAGATGGCGAGTCATTCCTGAATTGAATTTTTGGTATCCAAATTCTCTTTCAGGCGCACGTTCAAGTACCCTAATTAGTTCAGAATGATCAAAATAGTATTTTTTGAATGATTCTTCTAAAAAATTTATTTCTGTTTCATTCATTGTTTTTTCTTTCCAAATTGTAAAGGATTGATAATATTATCACATTCTGATGTTGCAAAACAAAGACTTTGTGTTTTTAGTTTCTCACATGAAGGACAAGAGTATTGAGTTCCACTTCCAGAAGTTCCAGCCAAGTGATTTAATTGATAAAGTGTAACTCTTGGATTGTAATCTGGAGCATTTTTGAACAATGGTGCTATTTGTTGAATTGTTTGTCCTTTAGATAAAAGAAAAGTTGCTAACATGAATCTGCCTGAATGGGGAAGATTTTCACCTTTTTCTAAAATATTGATTGCATGTTTGATACATGGAGGGTATTCTCCAGTAGTTACAGTAAATGTTTTGAATTTTTTTGATAATGAAACTAATTTATTTACAGAATCTTCAAAACCAGGAATCATTGTAGGGGTCTTTGCATTAACTATTTTTGAATTAATGTATGTTCCTAGTTCTTTTCTGATTAGTCTAACTGTTTCATGTGGAGTAAGAAATACTTGGCCATTTTCGACATGTCTGTTAATTAATTTCCATTCTCTTTCATGAAAATTAATTGAGTGTTTTAGATAATCAGATATGGAAATAATAAAATAATCATCTAATTTTTTTACTTTAACTGAAAATAGATCATCAATTATTCTAACTGCTAATTGATTTTTTGATTCATCTGAAATATTTGCAAGATCTTTTTCAAGATATTTCTCTGCACGTCTCGCTTCAGCAAGTGCAAATCTCTTGATGAGAGTATGCATGCCACTTAATTTTAACAAAACAATCGCAAGTAAAAATGAAAATACTTCTCTTGGAAGAGCTGCTTCTTTTGATACCTGATTATCAATTAAATCAGATTTGTAGATTTTCCCATCTGCTGCGACTTGAATTCGTTCATAGGCTTTAGAAATTAGTTGTTTTAGGTCAGGATCTACTCCAAATTGTTCTAATGTAAACCCTTTATCTTTAAGATACTGACCAGCATCGGCTAAAAATGGATACTTTGCAATTTCATCTTGTCCAAGTTCTAACATGTTAGTGATTAACTTGATTTACATAAAAATCTGGTTTTAGTGTATTGAATACTGATTTAAATTATGTTTTAAAGAAAATATCACATATGCAGCTTGGATGTCACGTCTCAATTTCAGGTTCAATTGATAAAGCAATTGATAATGCAGTTAAACGAAAATGTTCTGCTTTTCAAATATTTACTAGAAATCCAAGAGGATGGAATGCAAAAGAACTAACAGATAATGATATTTCTAATTTTAAATTAAAACTAAAATCAAGTAAAATTGATAGATTTGCAACTTGTGCACATATGCCATATTTACCTAATTTAGCTACTCCAAAAAAAGAAGGATTTGATAAGTCATTAAAAACATTAATTGATGAAACAGAAAGATGTGCACAATTAGGAATTCCATATTTAGTAACACATCTGGGAAGTCATTTAGGAACAGGGGAAGAAGGAGGTGTTAAGAGATTGGTTGAGGGTTTGAATAAAGCAGGAGAAACAAAAAATGACGTAATGATTCTTTTAGAAAATACCGCAGGTCAAAAAAATTCTGTAGGGTATGGATTTGAACAGCTTGGGGAAATTTTTAATCAATTAAAACCTGTGAAAAAATTTGGTGTTTGTTTTGATACATGTCATGCATTTGTTTCAGGATATGATTTAAGAAATGAAAAACAAGTGAAAAAAGTTTTTGATGAGTTTGATAAATTTGTAGGAATCAAAAATCTAAAGATTATTCATCTTAATGATGCAAAAGGAGAAATTGGTTGTAATCTTGATAGACATTATCATTTAGGATTAGGTAGAATTGGTGCAGAAGGGATTGGTGCAGTTGTAAAATTAGCTAACAAGAAGAAAATTCCCATTATTCTTGAGACACCAATTGATGATGATAGAGATGACTTTGAAAATATTAGAGTAGCAAAGGGGTTTGCGTAGAGATTTATTTTATGAGAAAGGAGATAAAATGATGGATTACGAAGCAGTTATGAAATTAGCACTTGAACGTGGATTTTATTTTCCTAGTTGTGAGGTTTATGCGGATGCACAGGCAGGATTTTGGGAATATGGACCAACTGGAGTTGGCTTGAAAAATAAATTCTTACAATTATGGAGAAGGGAACTAGTTCGAAGAGATGGAATGCTTGAAATTGACGGCTCACAAATAATGTCAAAATCAGTTTTTGAGGCATCAGGACATTTGGGAAATTTTGCGGATCCAATCATCAAATGTACAAAATGTAATTCAACATTTAGAGCTGATAGAACTATTGCAGATATTACAAAAATAGAAATTCCTGAAAGTGCAGATTTAGAGGAATTTGATAATGCTATATCACAAAATAACATCAAATGTCCAAAATGTAAAGGTGATTTTGGAAAGACTAAGAATTTTAACATGATGTTCAAAGTTGGGATTGGTCCTGAAGAAGAGGAAGCATATCTAAGACCGGAAACTTGTCAATCAATATTTGTTGATTTTCCTAGACTCTATAAGACAATGAGAGGAAAACTTCCTTTGGGAATTGCTCAAGTTGGAAAAAGTTTTAGAAATGAAATAGCACCAAGACAAAGTCTTCTTAGATTACGTGAATTTTATCAGGCAGAAATTGAGGTTTTTTGTAATCCTACAAAATTAGATGTAGTAGAAAAATTTGTAGAAATTCAAGATGTTGTAATTAGAATACAAACAGATTCAGAACCAATTGCAATGACTTGTAAAGAAGCAGTGGAATCTAAAATAATTCCAAATAAATTTGTGGCATATTATTTAGGAATATTAACTGAGTTTTATGAAAAAACAGGAATTGATGTTACAAAAAGTAGATTCAGAAAACTTGGTGATAAAGAAAAGGCATTCTATGCCGAAGTTGCATTTGATTTTGAGGTTGAAACTACAATTGGTTGGTTAGAATTAGTTGCGTGTAACTACAGATCAGATTATGATCTGACTAGTCATGCTACTAAAAGTAAAGAGAAATTTGAGGTAATGGATGGGGATGATAAAGTTCTACCACATGTATTTGAAATTTCCATGGGAATTGATAGAAGTCTTTACACAATTTTAGAACATTCACTTAAAGACGATAAGGAACATGAAAGAATAGTTTTATCATTAAAACCATATTTGTCACCTACACATGTAGGAATTTTATCATTAGTAAAAAAAGATGGATTAAAAGAAAAAACGGATGAAATTCATCTAAACATTAAGAAGAAATATGATGTATTTTTGGATCACTCAGGAGCTATTGGTAGGAGATATAGAAGATTAGACGAAATTGGGGCTCCATTTGCAGTAACAGTAGATCATCAAACATTAGAAGATAATACAGTGACAATTAGAAAAAGGGATTCTATGGAGCAAACTAGGATAAATATTTCAGAATTAGATTCAATCCTTTCTGAATCTGTTGCTTTTCCTTAGAAAAGTGTAGATTTAAAAAATATTTTGTGACTAAAAAGTTATTAAAAATTAATAACGGTTAAAATTTGCTCACATGATATGTTGGTAAATAATCATGAACAAAAAATGAAAGAACAAATTTCGATCATAATTCCAACATATAATGAATCCCAAAATATTATCAATATTTTAAAATCAATTGGTAGTAATTTACCAAAAAATCTCCTTACTCAAGCAATAATTGTTGATGATAATTCTCCAGATGGGACAGGGAAAATAGTAGAAGACTATTTGAAAAATTTGAAAAAGATGGCAGATTATACTATTGAGATAATTCATAGAAAGGCAAAAGATGGATTGGGTTCTGCTATTCTTAATGGAATTCAACATGCAAAAGGTGATACAATTGTTGTGATGGATTCTGATTTTTCTCACCCACCACAAATTATTCCAAAATTAATAGACTCGGTTAAAAAATATAAATTTGATATTGCGGTAGCATCACGTTACATTAAAGGAGGTAACATTAAGGGATGGTCACTTAAAAGAAAAATAATGAGTAAATTTGCAACGTTAATAGCAAAAAAAGGATTAGGAATTGATGCAAAAGATCCAATGTCAGGATTTTTTGCATTCAAAAAAAATATTCTAAATGGATTAAACATTGATGCAATTGGGTATAAGATTTTATTAGAGATTCTAGTAAAAACAAAAAATGTTACGATAACAGAAATTCCATATACTTTTCAAGATAGAGAATTAGGTTCTAGTAAACTAAATTTAAAAATAATTTTAGATTATTACAAATCAGTTTGGAAATTATATCGTTATGGTAAACCATTAGAAAAACAGGAGAAGCGTTCATCAGTTAAATTTCTATCAAAAGCAGCTAGATTTTACACAGTTGGAGCTTCAGGATTTGTTGTAAATTATTTAATTTCTCTATTATTTGCAAGCGGAATTTCAGATATGTGGTATTTACATGCAACAATAATCGGAATAACGGTATCAATAACTACTAATTTTATTTTAAATAAAGCCTGGACATTTAGTGACAGAGATTTTAGAATTAAAAAAACGCTTACTCAATATGGAAAATTTGCAATGTTTAGCTCTTTAGGAGCATTAGTACAACTAGGAATGGTCTATTTCTTAGTAGATAGTATTGAAATTTCATATCCATTAGCATTGATTTTAGCAGTAATGACTGCAGCATTTGGAAACTTTGTTTTCAACAAAAAATGGACCTTTAAAGAAAAATTAATAGGTTAAAGTAATCAAAAAATTTTTTATTTCCCCATTAATCGTTAACCTAGAAAGTTTTTGTATTAATGGATTTCTTCAAAGGCTTCTTTGATTAATTGACTAAATTCTGAAATATGTTGTCCTTTTTCTATCTGAATAATTTGTACTTGCTCTTTTCTATTTTTTTGAATTTTAATTATAACACCGTCTTTTTCAGGTTGCACATCTGCAAACCATCTAAATGTGATGGATTTACAAAAAACAACTCTATGCATTCTAACATCTTCTATCACATTTTTTCCTAATGTGAAACAATATTCTCTAATTGAATCAAAAAGAGGTAATACTTGAATAGGAATTTGTTTTTTAAAATCATCATAATTTCTTTTGTTCCCAAATGATATAATGCCATCCATAATTTTCCAACTTAGATTTTAATTATAAAGGTAGGTAACAAATTACATTAAATTATACACATTATAGCCTAAATCAGATACAAATTCTTATTTTTACAAAACATTATTTTTTAGTTCATAGTAAATTATATGATGAAGTAGAATTTTGTATTAAAAATTATCCGCATATTCAATTGTAATAATTAGAATTAAGAGTGATTATTTTCCAAATTTATTTAGGATCAAAATTCTGTAATTTTTTTGAGCATTCTAACATTTGTTCAGGGCTGTGTTTTGAGATTAATTTCTTACATAGAGGACAAATCTGTTCATTTGCATCTGATGGATCTGGTTTTGTCATCATTGTTGTAATTAATTAAAAACTACTACTTGTCTTTTTTCATGCAAATTCTAACTAATTATGTTGGTACAATTCAACCTGGGAGGTTTACTAATATTATGATTGCAGTACATACCCCCATCAGAGCATACATGTACTTTCGGTATTTTGG
>Ga0114999_10004577_pt1 | contig 16641 bp, 13 predicted proteins | sample ArcticOcean_MG_C_3_FD_89820 | JGI IMG/M metagenome (GOLD analysis project Ga0114999, IMG submission 89820) | Marine microbial communities from western Arctic Ocean - ArcticOcean_MG_CB8_126 | ecosystem: Environmental > Aquatic > Marine > Oceanic | place: Arctic Ocean: Canada Basin | collected...
GGATATGGTACGACTCCGATCAACACGCTAACCAAGCAGGAATTGAATCAAACATAAACACTCACTACACCATCTATTAAAAGACATGGCATATATAATATTCGACAACGAACAGGAAGCGGAACTCCGAAGCGAACAGGCAGGAATACAAAAAGGGTTATCTTACCATAGGACTGCTTCTGGCTCTCGATACTGGTGGGGATGGTCTATTGAAGGATCTGAAGAGAACCCTCGTGCATTCATTAAAATTAAAAAGAACACTTGGACTGACGAGGAAACTGAAGAGGAACACACAAGCATTCCTGACGAAGCCCTCCTCACAGATGATGATGTCCTTGTAGATGAACTTCCAGAGGACTGGGTAACTGCCAGTGCAAATCCCGATGGTGGTGGTGAAGAGGACGAAGACCCAATAGAAGAAGATGGAAATGATTGATTATCTTTTAAAGTTTGAGACAAAAGAGCAAGCCCTGACATTTGCAGAGCAGATGGGATTCACCACGACCCAAGATGACGGCAACGGAATTGAGGTTACCATCCCGATGACTCAAAGTGGAACTCATGTATTCACTGTTATAGGTGAGCATATCATGCCTACAGGTGAGACTGAAACTATTGTAGATGAAACAGGAATGGAATGGGAGTCCCCCATAACTGTATCAGATGGTAAGCATTGGGTTCTCTTTCGAGATGTCAAAGGAGACATGGATGCCGAGCCAGCAGAAGATTTTATAGAGTGGTCATCAGATCAAACTGAACGTGTTCGCAAACGCGATGAGGATGGACAGTTTATTGCGGATGATCCAGACACTCCCGAAGATGAAGCTTGGGAAGAAGTTCCAGTACCTCGACCTGAGAACGCTCCTAATAGAATATTTTTATAATTTATGAATTACGATTACAAAGAAACAGCCGAGCAGCTATATACAAAGCTTGAAGGTGGTAGAGATAATTACCTCGACCGGGGTAGACAATCCGCAAAGCTTACCTTGCCTTACATACTCACCGAGGAAGGCTTTGGATCTAGTTCCCGACTTAATACACCCTTTCAAGGCATAGGAGCACGAGGGGTAAATAACTTAGCCTCGAAACTCCTTCTTGCCTTGCTTCCCCCGAATGCCCCCTTCTTTAGATTGCAGGTAGACACAAATAAGTTGCAACAAGAGGGCGCACCCGAGGAAGTTATAAGCGAGATAGATTCCGCGTTGAGGAAAGTAGAGGACTCGGTAATGGACGAGATAGCAAAGGAACGCTACCGCATTGCCATACACGAAGCCCTCAAGCAACTTATCATCACCGGGAATGCTCTTTTATATATGCCCGAGGATGGTGGTATGCGTGTCTTCCGTCTGGATCGTTTTGTTATCGAGCGTGACCCGATGGGTAATGTTCTCTACATAGCGACGAAGGAAACAATAAGCTACGCAGCACTTGACGAGGAAATTAAGGAAGTCATCAGTCAGCCCGAGAACTCCACACAAGGATCGGATGACACCGTAAATCTTTTCACGGCTATTTGCCGACACGATAACAAATGGTTAATTAAACAGGACATCAACGGAACACTATTGCCCGATAATGGTGGTACTCTCCCGCTCGATAAGTCCCCCTACATCCCTCTTCGTTTCTCTCGTATTGACGGGGAAGCATACGGCAGAGGGTATGTCGAGGAATACCTAGGGGATCTCCAATCTCTTGAAGCACTTACTCAGGCAATTGTCGAGGGATCAGCGGCAGCCGCGAAGGTTCTTTTCCTCGTCAATCCAAACGGGACAACTCGGGCGAAGACTTTATCCGACAGTACCAACGGGGCAATCGTTCAGGGAAATGCGGCAGATGTTTCGACACTCCAAGTAAATAAATTTAATGACTTCCGCGTTGCTGCTGAGACAATCAATACAATCAGAGATAGGCTCGGGCAAAGCTTCCTGTTAACTAGTGGGGCTATACGCAACGCAGAACGGGTAACAGCAGAGGAGATCAGGATGATTTCTATGGAACTCGAGTCAGCCCTCGGGGGACTTTATAGTTTGCTCTCGAATGAGATGCAACTCCCTCTCGTTAATCGGTTGATGGGTGTGATGCAGAAGAAGAAGAATATGCCCAAGCTTCCTAAAGACCTCGTAAATCCCGTGATCGTTACAGGCATAGAGGCTCTCGGAAGAGGACATGATTTACAGAAGCTCGATGCGTTCCTAGCGGGAGCGGCACAAGTAGTCGGCCCAGAAGCGGTCGCGGCATTTGTAAACATCGATGAATATTTTAAGAGGAGAGCGACATCCCTCGGTATCAAAACAGCGGGGCTTATAAAGACCCAAGAGGAAATTATGCAAGAACAGCAGCAACAACAGATGCAACAGATGGCAGAGAAGCTCGGACCCGCTGGCATCAAAGCCGCTTCAGATCAATCATCGCTTGCTCAAGAGGGGCAGGGAGAAGAACCAGTAGAATAAACTAATATTAACTATAGTGAATGGGAGGAACCATATATGTCAGTAGAAAGAGTAGAGATAAACGAGCCAGTCGCAGGGGAGCAGATGACCCTCGAAGATCAATTAGCAAAACAAGAAGCGGAGGGGATAGGCCAAGTAATGGAAGAGCCAACACAGCAGGAGCCTTCTGGACAAGAAGATAATGTTGCGGAGGAATCAGTCGAGGAGAAACCCGAGTGGTTGCCCGAGAAATTCAAGACCCCCGAGGATCTTGCGAAAGCTTACACTGAACTCGAAAAGGAACGAGGAAAGGAAAGTCAGCCAAATAAAGAAGAGAAAGGGGAAGTCACGGGAGAAAGCCCGGATGTGTCGAAAGCAATTCAGAACGCCAGCGATGCTTTTTTCTCAGACGCGGGAATGACCGAGGAGAACTACAAATCTCTTGAAGAAGCGGGGGTTCCCCGGGAGTTTGCCGAGGCTTACGTGAAAGGGCAGGAAGCTTCCCTCGAAGTAGCCGCATCAGCCATCAGGGATTCCGTAGGCGGCAAGGAGAATTATGATGCCATGATCGAATGGGCGAGTAGTTCCTTACCTGCTTCGGAGATAGATAGCTTTGATGAAATAGTGTCGGGAGGCTCGAAAGATACCGCTAACATGGCAGTTAAGGGCTTATACGCGAGATATCTGAGCGAAGGTGGGGGATCGCCCGTGAATATTGCAAAGGGAGGGACTTCAAAAGCAGCTATTCAACCTTTTAACAGCAATGCCCAAGTCGTTGAAGCAATAAACGACAGGCGATATCAAATTGATCCTGCTTACCGAGCAGAGGTCGAAAAAAGAATTTCAGTATCACCAAATATATAGAAGGAAGTATTATGCTAACATACATCACCGAGAACAGCGCGGAGCTTATAGCTATCGCCACAGCAACCGTAACTCTTGCTAGTCTTATCAGCGCAATTACGCCCAACGAGACAGATAACAAGATTACATCATTACTTGCGAAAGTACTCAACTGGCTTGCCCTCAACGTAGGCAAAGCAAAACCTAAATAGGAACCATGATAAAACTACTCGTCAGTCTACTGATTAACTTTCCTAAGATTGGCGAACTGTTTTACAAAATAGTCGAGGCGCATGAAAAGGAAGTTTACAAGAGGCAGCATAACTCTAATGATGATCTTATCGATGAGTGGATGTTCACTCCTAAACCCTACGCCCCCTCCGACGAAGATCCCTTATTTTATCTCGAAACTGAATCACCATTCGTTCACAACGGAGGAAAAAGGGACAATCGGAGAGATACTGAGGTACGTGAATGATCTAGAACACGGTACTTCTAAATAAAAGATTTCAACACACAGCAATAAAGAACACAAATAAACCAAATAGGTTTGTTTCGAGTGCGACCCCTTGCGAGGGACAATCAACAACAAGAACAATCAGTATAGGTCTTTTAGTTTAAATTGGAGTGCGTTGTTTAAGTAGAAAATAAAACAACAAACACAAAAATAAAAGAAAGGTACATATAAATTATGTCAGACGTAAACAGCCCAAGTAGATTGGGAAGAGCAGAGGCTACAGGAACAGCCTACGATGCTTTGTTTCTCAAAGTATTCGCCAACGAGATTCTCGCTACATTCGAGAAGACTCAGATAATGAAACCGCTGCACACTATCAGAACAATAAGCTCTGGTAAGTCAGCAACTTTTCCGACAATTGGAATTGCATCCGCAAAATACCATACACCCGGAGAGGATATCTTAAACACAGCTGGATATAACACGGACTTCAAAATGAACGAGCAAATTATCACGATTGATAAGATGCTTGTGAGTTCGACGTTTATTGCGAACATCGATGAACTAAAAAATCACTTCGATGTTAGGGGTCAGTTCAGCCGAGAATTAGGAACCGCACTTGCGCAGAGATTCGACAGGGCAGTTCTCAAGACTCTTGCCGCTGGTGGTAAAGACACATCAACTCCTTCAGGTCAGCCTCGCGGTATCGACTTCGACGGAGATGTTTCGACTGGAGCTAAAGTTGTAGAAACAATTATGTCAGTAGCCGAGAAGCTCGACGTAAACGACGTTCCGGATGACGGTAATCGTTTCATCATCCTTACTCCAAATAGTTACTACAAGTTAGTAGGTCAAGATAACATCGCTATCAATAGAGACTACGATGGTTCTGGATCTGTAAGCAAAGGTAACTGCCCGGTAGTTGGAGGAATTAACGTATTCAAGTCTAACAACTTTGATGCTATTAACATAGCAACTCAGCCAGACTCAGATGACGCTGGCGCAAATAACCATCCATTCGACCTTACTGATGCCGAAGACACTGGTGGATATAATGCTGACTTAAGCACTACTGTAGCACTTGCAGGACACCCGAGCGGTGTAGGAACTGTAAAGCTCCTCGACCTCTCAACTGAGTCCGATTATTCGGTAGCTCACCAAGGCACACTATTCGTTGCTAAGTACGCAATGGGTCACAATGTCTTAAGACCGGGTGCTTGCGTTAACATTACTTAATCGTAATCGATAACGACAATAACTCATAAATCACACAGGAGGGGGCGGGGGATTATTAATTTATAGTCCCTCGCTCCCTTTTTATTTTTCACTTATTAAAGAAAAACAAACATGGCAACACTCACGACACAACTTGAAGCCGTTAACACGATGCTTGGCTACATCGGTGAAGCACCTGTAAACAGCATATCAAACACCTCGGAACTTCCTGTATCAGCAGCGAATGCAGTAACAATACTTGATGAGATATCCAGAGAAGTGCAAAGTGAGGGGTGGCATTTTAATACTACCAAGGAGCACAAACTTACTCCTGTAAATGATGCTATAACTCTTCCCTCGAACACGCTGCAAGTAGATCACGAGGGAGGCGATAATATCGATCTGGTCCAACGAGGGCTATCTCTATATGATCGTAAAAATAAAACATACACTTTCACATCGGACATCGAGGTAACTTTAGTAGAGCTTTTGGATTGGGATAATATGCCCGAGCAAGCACGAAGATACATAACACTAAGGGCCGCTCGTTCCTTACAATCCCGCCTAGTAGGATCGAGGGAACTGGAAGCACTTATCATACGCGATGAGTTCTCTGCAAAAGCTAACTTGGAGATGTCCGATAACAGTAATTCGGATCGAACAATATTTGACAACTACGATACCGCTTCACGGGTAGGCATTAACAGAAATCATTCTCTTTACTAATAATGGCACTTATAAATACTTCTCTTCCTAATCTCGTCCAAGGGGTTAGTCAGCAACCCGCTACATTAAGATTTGATGGACAATGCGAGGAGCAGATAAACGCACTCTCGTCTGTCGCGGATGGCTTGAAGAAACGCCCGAATACCCGCTACCTCAATAATTTGACGGGGTCCGAGATAGCTGATGGAGCTTTCATACACTTCATCAATCGGGATAAAAACGAGAAGTATGTGCTCATTATAAATAACAACGTAGCGCAGGTCTTTAATATATTGGACTACGATACAGTCACCACAACGGGATCGACAACTTACTCGGACGGGGATTACCTTTACGTCGCCCCGGGTGATAAACCAAAGGATGTCCTTAAAGCTCTCACAGTCGGGGATACTACTTTTATTCTTAATACAAGTGTAAACGTAGATCGTACGGCTACTAAAAGTGACGCTATAACCGCCTCGTCAACCACGAATAAAGCCCTCGTGTTTATTAAGAAGGGCGATTACTCAACCGAGTACAACATAAAGATTAAGGCTAGGTATTACACGGGCGGTACTTTAACACCCAGTGGTGCTGTCCTTAGTGGCGGAACTATTGAAACAGGTACAGGTTTTAATAACACAGGGCAACTAGAGTATACACTTGATAGCGGGGACGCTAGTGCAGGGAACCCAGACAACTCGGGAACCGATGCGGCTTCTGCGGCAGGTGATGACGCGGGCAGGTTTGTAAAAGCAAGTTCTACTTTAAACTCGGGTACGTATGAATTTAATGCTTCCTTTAAAACCCCCGAGCAACCTTCGGGTAAAACAACACAAGCTGTAAGTTCGGGTTATATAGCAAAAGCTTTAAGGGATGCGATTGATAAAGCTTTAAAAGGTGAATTTTACATTGAAGGGGCTTGGGGTTCTAACGTATCCTACCAATTAAACCCTACACCTTTAACTGTAGGCGAAGTGACTGTAATAGATTCAGCTAGAGCGTTAGCAGGGGGCGGTGAAACTCTTGCAGACCTAACAAACAGAGAAAAAAGAGGTAACATAGAGGGATCTCTTACTAGATCAAGAGGAGGAGATTTTTCCAGTGTTTCCGTAGACAGTGCTAGTACTTTAACTACAACAGGAACAGAAATAACAAGTTTCCAACAATATGTCTTTGAGATATCCTCTGATGAAGCTTTTGAATTTGAGATATCCGCTTTCGACAGTAAATCAGGATCAGCCCTCGGGGTTATCTACAAAGAAGTAGATGCAATTTCTGATCTCCCAACAATAGCACCCAATGATTTCAGAGTTAAGATCCGAGGAAGTGCCGAGGACAGCGAAGATGATTACTATGTGAAGTTTGAGACTGACTCGGGAGGATCTGGTATAGCAAACGGGGGTTGGACAGAAGACGTAGGATTTGGCGAATACACGGCATTAAGCTTTCCAACGCTACCTTATAAACTTGTTAATACCTCTCCCGACAATTTCGATTTATCCGCAGGATCTTGGACAACACGACAAGTAGGCGATGATGATACTAATCCATTTCCCTCGTTCTTTAACGGGGCAACCACAACAGGGGATCGAAAGATATCCGACATCTTCTTCTTCAAGAATAGACTCGGGTTCCTCTCGGAAGGTAGCGTGATAATGTCAGAATCGGGCGAATACTTTAACTTCTTCCGAACGACTGTAAGATCCCTTCTCGATTCCGATCCAATCGATATAAATGTAGCGAGTAAGCGGGTAACTACCCTATCGTCAGCGGTAAGCTTTCAAGAGAACCTCATACTATTCGGAGAGCGGGGGCAATTTGTATTAAAGGGAGGAGACCTGTTGACACCTAAGACTGTCTCGGTAACTCCTATTACGAACTACGAGAGCGACACGAGTACTGCGCCTTTAGAACTCGGTAGCTACCTTTACTTCCCATTCACCCGGGGAAACTTTACAGGCATACGAGAGTTTGCTGTAAACGCTAACACGGACAACTATGATTCAGTAGAAATCACCTCGCACGTCCCTCAGTACATCCCATCAAACGTGATGGATATAGCAGGATCAACCACAGAGAATTTAATATGCCTCGTCAGTAATAAGACAGCAGCCGACACAAAGGATATGTATGTCTATAAGTATTATTGGGAAGGTAACCAAAAGGTGCTATCGAGTTGGAGTAAATTCACATTCCCATTTAGTATCCGGGGGATAGATTTTGTAGACAGTGATCTTTACATCGTTGCCGCTAAGAACGGGAAAACAGAACTCCTTAAAATGCCGATGGAGGAGAAGTTAATTGATGACAATACCACTTTCACTACTTACCTCGATATGCGGAAAGAAGGAACAATCGGGGGAGGATTTATAGCACTTTCTTTCACACCGGAAGCTGGAGACGAAATACAAGTATATACGAGGGAATATGGAAGCACCAAAGCAGGAGCCTTGATACCCTCAACAGTTGACGGAACAGCGGTGACTGTGAGCACAGATTACAATCACACAAATGTTTGGTTAGGCATTAAATACCAGATGTCCTATACATTTTCGGAGCAGATGTTTAAGCAACGAGCCAACAAAAGAACCAGTCCCTCGGGATACCAACGACACTTCCTTAAAGGTGGCACACTATTCTTTGCTGACACCTCGTCGTTTAGAGTAGAGGTCACTCCAAAGGCACGACAGACTTATACAAACACTTTCACAAGCAACATAGTAGGATCGACAACTATTGGTACACTTCCGATTGAATCGGGTTCCTTCTCGTTCCCTATCATGTCCGCTGCAAAAGACACCGCGATAAAGATTGTGAATGACTCAGCATTGCCGGGGAATTTCCAATCAGCAGAATTTGAATCCTTTATCCACTCGAGAAGCCGACGTGTTTGATAGAACGGTAGTAAGCTACAACAGTATAGATGTCATTGATGCACATCCCGATCATGCCGAGTATCTCTCAGGGAAACTACGGGCTATAGATAACATCGAGTGCATGGCATTCGGGAAGAAACCTTTAGATGCTTTGATGTCCGCTTTCGATAACGACCTAGCCACGCTAACAGTAGTAGATAAAGAGAAGAAACCTTTAGCAATGTTTGGTGTAGGGGAAGACGAGGAAATGCCTTATATATGGATGCTAGGTACTAAAGAATTTCCGAAGGTAGCTCGAAGAGATCTCGTAAAGCATTCAAAAACTTGGATTAAAGAGCTATTAAAAATCACAGGGGGAGCAGCGGGAAATCTTGTGCATTGTTATAACCGCCCCGCAGTTCGCTGGCTCGAGTGGCTAGGCGCAGCATTCACCCACAAATTTACAATAAAAGGAGAACCATTTTTCCAATTCATTTTAATCAACAACGAAGTAATCGACGAATATTATGTGTAGCCCATTAATTGCCTCATCGCTCATAGGAGCAGCAGGAACAGCTTCGTCGCTCATAGGTCAAAGCCAACAAGCGAGCGCACAGAAAGAAGCACAAGCAATAGCCTCAAGGCAGGAGAAACAACGCTACCTAGCCGAAGTCTCCGCTATGCGAACTCAGCAACAGCAGGAGGCAATAGGCAGATCACAGAGGACCGAGGAATCAGCTAGGAGAGCTATGGAGGCTCGGGCAACCGCTACAGTCGCAGCGGGGGAAGCAGGAGTGAGTGGGCTAAGTGTCGATGCGTTACTCGGGGATCTCTCGAGGCAACAAGCGGAATATGAATTTTCAGTACAACAACAAGCACGTCTGACGGGTGTGAACCGACAGATGATGTTAAAGGAGTCGGGACTTGGCTTCAGCAGAAATATGCTTCGTATCAATCAACCTATAGCACAGCCCGATTATCTCGGCTCCGTTACTCAGGGACTCCAGTCAGGCTTGAGTAACTACGGAGTGCTATACAACTCAGGAATATTTGAATAAAAGACAAGATGGCAGATAGAAAGCAAGTTAATCTCGATAACCTCGGGAAAGTACCCGTCACTCCCTCAATACAGGCAGTAGGAGGAACTAATCAAGTAGCGGTTCCGACAGTTCTGAAAGACAACAATTATTTGAGAATCTCGAGATCCCTCGCGCAGTTCAGCAATATCCTCGGGCAAACGAGTAACATCAATATGCAACTTGGGAAAGATGCAGCCGAGAAACTCTCAGCCGACGAGATAAACGATATCATCGAAGGTAAAGTTCCCGCTCCATCAGGAGGAGCTTTAGGTAAGCTCGGGTTCCAGAAAGCATTTCATCAGATAGCAGCTAAGAGATGGTTCGATACAACAGGCGTGAAAAAATATGCAGACCTCGAGAACAGGCTTGATGCCAAGATGGATGAATTTATACAAAACTCCACTCCTATCGAGCAAGTACAAGCTTACGTACAGGGCGAAGTACAGGCACTCGAGGGGGAAATAGGAGAATACTTTGACGGGAACTCTTTTGGTTCTCGGGTAAAGAATCTCATCGGTGGTGAACTATCTACCCGAGTACTAGCGGGAGCTACCAAAGGATACGAGAAGAAACAGTTGGCTTATATGAGAGCCGCAAAACTTGAAAGTTTAAGTCCTCAATTTGCCGATGCTGTCCTCGGAAATTCAGGGGAAGAGATATCGGATTTTGTGAAACGAGCAGACACAAACGAACTCGAGGGATTCAGTAACGCGGAAAAGGCTGATTACTGGAAAAAAAGTTTAACGGATGTAATGGGGATATTAGTGGCTAACGCGCAGGTAGAAGGAGACACCACACTTGCCGACGCGCAAATAGAAGAAATAAGCGGAATCAAAGGTAAAAATGGTGCGCTTATTTTTGGTTCTACCGCAAACCGAGCGACTTTAGCCCGAGCAGGTTCTCATCTTAATAGAATTGATACCGAAGATGTAGTAATGAAACGAAGCGAGTTAGAATCTAATTTTAAAGGGGCTGTCTCTAATGCTTACAACACGTTTAAAAGGTTCACAGATAGAGGTGATGAGATCGTAAAAGGAACTACCCCTTATATGGACCTAGAAAATGCTTTAGATGTTTTAAATATAGATGGTGGCTTGGGGGATGATGAGGAAATGGCGGCTGTAGCAGAGCAAATAGCGGCTTCCGATAAGCCTCAAGAAGCGTTAGGTAATTATTTAACTCAAGTGGTATCAGAACGAAAGGACAACCCAGACATAAGGATAAGCTCGTTAATACGAAGCACTCAGGACGATTTAATAACAAGAAGAATAGCAATAAACCAAGCCACGCAGTTCAGTGACCTCGGGTATTCAAGCGAAGCCTTAAAAGATGCAAATGATAAGGCACTTTTATATTTTCTAGATAACCCCAAAGAGGATGCGGAGGCTTATGTAGCAACTACTGAGCTACCCGGCAACGTAAAGCCGACTAAAATTATGCAGAGGGCTCACAACGAGGCGCATAAATTTGACGAAATACTTCCAAAAGAAGCCGACATAGAAAACATACTGAAAGCTGCTTATGATCCGCTACCTAAAAATAAAAAGCTCAAAGCTTTATTCGGATCCTCTAGAGCAGGAGCATCAAAGGTGGATCCCTTAATAAGTTCACAGCTTTTAAGGAATCAAGCAAAAGACCAAGCCGTCCTCCTCAAAAAAAGATTATTAGAAACAGCAAGGAATGAATTTAGTGGTGGCGAGGGTAAAATAAAAGAAGGCGCAGAAGAAGACTTGCAAAAATTGATGCGAGAGAAAGCCGCTAACATGGCTAAAATTTATGCAATGGAATTAGAAGCACTCGCAATCCGCTTAGATCAGTTTGAAGAAGTTAAGGACTTAGATGACAAAGTTCAGATAATGGAGTTGCCCCCTGAACAAAGGACTAAACTTATAGAAGATAATAGAAAGAAAAAAATAGGGGATAAAGATAAAACTTCAGCTTTTTACACCGATAAAATAAATTGGTTTGGAGTGTTTGGTGTCGATGCGGACGTAAATAATGAATTACAAGAATACCCTACACTTAATCGAGAATTTGCTGAAACCCTAATAGGCGACGAATTTACCCCTGATGTGGGAGGGCGCATAAATAAACAAAGAGCTAAAATTAAAGTTGATTACGAAAAAGCGCGAGCAGAAGAAAACACCACAGCCTTACGACTCCTCCAAGATATGTATGGATACGAGGGGATTAATTTCAACAACCAAAAAATCCTCGATGATCTAGACGAATCCGAAAGAGATTGGACTGATGTTAAATTATTTGCAACACCACAGGAGTTAAACAACGCAGCGTCAGCATTTCTAAATCTATTTAATAAAATAGAAGAAACCGAGGGAGCTACTGATCTTACCACAGACGAAGAGAAAGTTTTAGATTACGCGGTAAGGTTAGGGATATTTAGCGAACAAATTGAAGATGCTTACCCATATTTAACTGAATTTTTTAAAGCTCAAAAACAATTTTTACCTAGTATTAAATAAATGCCAGTCACATTAGAAGATCTTTATAAAAGCGCGGGCGCAGCTACACCAGAATCTTTAGCTCCCGAAGAGCAACCACAAGAAACCCGAGGTGCTATAAATTTGGAATCATTAGGGTTAGGCGCGGCTCCTTCTATATCAGAAAGAGTAAGAGATCAACAACAACGCTTTGAAGACGTAGATCCACAAGTGATTGCTTATGTGCAAGACTCTGAAATGGCCGAGAGGGATCAAGCCAACTTTATGGCATCTATTGCCGCCCTCGGTGTGGAAATAGGTGGAGGCACAGCGGGACAACTTTATGCCGCAAAAAGATTTTATACAGGATCAAAAATTTTATCGGTATTAAGCAAAGCGCAGAAAGCCACAGCAATAGGCGTAGCAGGGCCACAAATACTTGAGCCTTGGTCTACTGGTACTTTCCTCGCTACCTCGGGTGCTTTCTGGATGGCTTCAAATGCAGCCGGACAAGGCATACGAAGTGCTTACGGATTACAAGATGGGATATCTTATGGGGAACTTATGGCTACAGGAATCTTCGGGGCGTTAACTGCTCCCATGATGGTCCCGGGGGCTATGACTATAGGTAAAAAAGGAGCCGAGAAACAGCTTCTTAAACTCACAGGCCAGACGGCTGCTGATTTTGGAGCTTATAAAAAAGGCGGTTACCTTATGATTAATGGAGCTAAAAGTTTTGTTAGCGGAGCAACCTTGGGGGTAGCCGAAACAGCTTTAAGACAAGAACTTCAAATTGCCCTAAATGAGAGGGAGAACCGAGCCACTTATGAATATCTATTTGCGGGGGCTTTCGGGGGAGGAGTAAATAGCATCTTTCAGGTTTGGGGAAAAGCCGGGTGGTGGGGAAGAAGACAAAGAAACGAGGTGACTGGAGCCGCTAAGAAAAATATCCACTTAGGAATAGACAAACTAAAACTAGAAGTAAATGAACTTAAAAAAGGGGACGGGTTTGTTCTATTTCGCGACAAAAAGATTAAAAAACTAGAGCAACAAATAAAAGATTCCGAAGGTGCGGTTAACATCATAGATAGCGCAATCAATGACTTTAAAAAATTAGACGACATTCAAAAGAAACTAGAAACAGGACAAGAGACTCCCGACTACTATAAAGAAGTCCCCACTACTGTAGGCCCGAAAATAAAAGCGACAGATGAACCGTCCACTTTGGATGATGTATCCTCCTTAATAAAAGAACGCGAAGAGATAAAACTCAGGGAAGCTCGGATAGTAGAAAGAAACAGGGAAGGGAAAGATATACCCGAGGATTTAGAAGGAGAGCAAATAGCTTTACCCAAATTAAAACATAAAGCGACTGTATTAAGTCGAGATATAGATGAAGAGACAATCAATCAAATAGCTCGGATAGAACAGAAAAAAGCAACAAATGAAGATGCTACTATAGAGCTTAAAAAACTTAAAAATCTCATTCATAATAAGAAAGAGTTGGATGTAGGTCTCATTGCTGAAGTTGATGCAACAATAGCTCGTACAATGTTAGCGAGCCGCAAAGATGGAGGGCAGTTTATAGATAACACCAACAAACTCTCGGCAACCGCTTTAGAACGGAAAAACGCTTATAATAAATTGATAAAAGCTATAGATGAAAAGCTTACTTCAATTAACTCCCCCGCAATAACAGCTTCCACATATAAAAATATTTTCAAAGCCTTGGACATAAAGCTCGATGAAATTAAAAAGATAAACGAGCAAAAAGCAAAAGCCTCTAAAGGTGGCACTAAGAAAACTCCTACTATAAAACCTATATCCGAAGAGGTCACAAAAGCCGAGATAGAGAAACTAGAGAAACAACTCCAACAAGTCAGGGAGAAGGGCGTAGACGTAGGAAAGAAACCAACTTCTGTACCGAAAGATTTAGATAAGGAAAAACAAGTTCTTAAAGATAAAATTAAGTTCTACAAGAAAGCAGCGAAAGAGATTGCGGAAATATCAAAGCTTCAGAAAGACCTCGACGCTATATATAAATTATCACCGAAAGAATTTAAGGAACTAAGCGAACAAGCCAGAGCAAAGAAAGAGCTTCTCCAAGGGAAGAAAGCTAATAAGAAAATTACAGAACTAGAAGCAAAGATAAAAAAGGCTAAAACAAACTTAAAAAGGATTGCCAACAAAGCGGAGAAAGCGGAGAAAGATGCGGCCATTTTGAAGTATGAGCAGCAGATTTTAAAAACACTATACGGCCATGAACCCGATGCCTCTGCGCTGGCAACTATAGGGAGATATACCTCTCGGTTCAGTCAGCTTAGAAAACAAGCAATGCTTTCTACTTCTTCCGCGATGGCGGGAATACCCACAGGAATTTATGCGAACTTAGCTGAATTTGCGGGGGCGCACGTAAGATTGATAGGCTCTTTCTTTTCCAGAAAGAAAAACAAGAAAGCCCCTTTAGCCCTGAAGAATTATAACGCAGAAATGTCAGCATTCTTCACAGCGATATTTGATATAAAAGATAATTTAAAAGCAGCATGGATTAGTGGTAAAAATATGAAGTCAGCCACTTTCGACGATGGTGACTATTCAAAGCTAGGGGCTACTGATGGTGTCCCCTCCCGTTTAGAGAAAGGGATAGTGAAATCCGTGGCCTCTAAAGAAAGCCAAAAAACAGCGACAAAAAGATTTTTATATAGATTAAAAAATAATAAGGTAACGGGTTCATTCCTCACGTCCATTGAATTAGGGATGCGAGGTATAATAGGGGCTGATGAATTTTTTAAACGTCCCTTACTTAAAGCTCGTACTGTAGCTGATGCACGTAAAAGAGCCATATTGCAAGACCATTTCGAGCCTAATCCAAATAAGACTGTAGCCGATATAGAGAAAGAAATTTTAGAAGGTGAATGGGTGAAAGGGAGCGACGGAATAAATGTACTCAGAATAACGGAAGATAATGCTTATGATATAAACCGCGTAAGTGAGGAGTTATTCATGGGGTCACAAGCGGACAATATTGAAGACCTCCATAAATCCATAATAGAACTTCCCGTAGAAGGTTTAGAGAAAATAATTAAATATCACCCTATTACGGAATTGATTGGCTCTGTCATAATGCCTTTCGCTTCTGTAGCCCTACGAAGTGTCTATAGGGGATTGCGTATAGCGTCGGGACCAATAGCAGCGGGATTAAAGAGTGAGACTTTATCTAAACTAGGAACCAAGAGACTAGGAAACCCTTATCTTGTGAAAATAAATAAGCTTAGAAAAGACATAGAGTATAAACAAAAGCAAATAGATAACGCATTTGAAGAGCTTGAATTACCCGATGAAGACATAAGGACTTTCGTTCACGCACAAAAAAATGACATTATAAATATTAATGAAAGGCTGAACAGACTCGAAATACGAAAAGCTCAGTATAATAAAGACATACTAACAGACGCAACAATGGGGAGTGCTTTCTTCGGTATGGGTGTCATGGGGAGTTTGACACTAGATGAAAAAGGAGAACGTCCTTTAATAACGGGATCCCTTTCGTTTCTCGACAGAGAGATGCGAGAAAAATTAGAAGAAATAGGAGTAAAACCTTACACAGCTTTTGGTATCGATTATAGCTCAATGCTTCCTTTTGCAATACCTATATTAATAGGAGCCGAAATAGGGAACTACATAGTCTTCGATGAAAAGGGTTACACAAAAGAAAACGAGAGATCCACAACCACAAACTCATTTATAGCAATGCTTTCGGGAATGATTTCTATCGTAGATCAACTTCCTTTCAATCAGACAGGAAAAGTAATAAGCGATGTAATGCTACAAAACGACAAGCAAGACAAAATGAGTGAAAGGTCTGTAAGAGCGTTTGAGAAACAATTAGCAAGGATGATGGGTTCTAACATGATACTCCCGGCAGACGCTAAGAAGATAATGAAGGTTGTTAATAATGGTGGGAAGATCCCTGACTTATACAACGCGACCCCGAAAGAACTTGTTTTCTTTAATGCGATAGGTGGGGGAGTAAAGAATTACCAACGAGATGTATTTGGAAAGCCTAGAAAAAGTCAGGATTCTTTAGTGAAATACTTCTTCCGCTTTGGGTGGGACGTTCCTAAAAAGATTACAAGGTATGAGGAAATAGCCGCAGCGGATGTAGCCGGACACTTAGACAGTGTACTTGCTATAAAAATAAGGAACCTCGACTTAGATAACTTCAGAAATAAAAATGGGGATACTCTTTCTTCCAATTTCGGGGACAGATTAATGAAGACGAAGATAGAGAAAGAAATAAAATCGACAATTAAAAGAGGATCTTGGAAGACTGATTTTGCTGACGGAGAAATATCTACGGACGAAAATGGGAAACAATATAACTTAGGGATATTAGAACTCAGCGAAATAATACGAGGATATCACAATGACGTTAAGTATGAGATAGAGAACGAAAAAAAATCCTTTTTAAAATCATATAAAAATAAAAAAGGAAAAAGCTTCTACGAAATGTTAACAGAAAACCCAGAGGGAGTAAAAAAGATAAAACCTTTTAAAATTAAAAATTAACAAACAACAACAAAATCAATTACTATTATGGCAAATTCATAC
>Ga0114999_10004578_pt1 | contig 16641 bp, 15 predicted proteins | sample ArcticOcean_MG_C_3_FD_89820 | JGI IMG/M metagenome (GOLD analysis project Ga0114999, IMG submission 89820) | Marine microbial communities from western Arctic Ocean - ArcticOcean_MG_CB8_126 | ecosystem: Environmental > Aquatic > Marine > Oceanic | place: Arctic Ocean: Canada Basin | collected...
GAAACAGCAAAAATATGGGTTAAGGTTTTGCGTGAGCAGGAGAAAGTAGATTATTTGATCGGCTTGTTTCATAGTGGAGACAACACGCTGTATGATCTTGATGTTGCCTCAACCAGGGAATTACCTCATCCAAATGCCGCGGGCATGATTGCTGATTTCTTTCCTGCATTCGACCTGATTATTTCCGGACACGCACACAGGATCAGTCCGAAACGTCGCACTCAAAAACTCAAAGGACATCAGACTCCGCTGGTGTCTCCCGGAACTGCGGCGGAAGGACTGAGTACAATCCTCGTAAATTTTGAAGAAAATTACGGAAACTGGGAAATTTCAAAAACTGTTTATGATTTTATCAAAGCAGAGAAAGCTCCGGAACCTAAGTTGCTGCGTAAACTGGATGCACGCCTGCGTAAAGTAGAAAAATATTTGAAAGAGCCTACCTCAGTAATTTTGAAAAGTTTTCCGAAAAAAACTGAATTTCAGGATTGCGGAATCGATTTGTCATATTCTGCCGTAGAAAGAGTGGAACCAAAAACCCTTTCACTTTTACCATGGTGGTGGTTCCGGGAAAAACTGCCATTCACTGATTTGGGACAAGCACTGCGCAGGGAACATCTTTTCCGCTGGCTGCCTTATGACAACCGACCAGTTTTGGTGCGGATATATGGTCGGCAAATTGAAATAATGCTTGAATCTTATCGCAGGAAAAAGCTGGGCTGGTACGCACGCAGCAGTACAATTCTCACGCCGGGTGGTTTTGTAGCAGAACTGGATAATTCGAGTAAAGGCAATCGGCTTTATTTGAAATATCCCCAGGGACAAGCTTTGCTTCCGGAAAAAAAGTATCGGGTCTGGCTGACTAATTTTCACTGGAACGGAGGCGGAGGTCTAGCCGCAAAGGCCTTGCTCCATCCGTCACAATTATTAAAAAAGGAGCCTCTTCATCTGCGAGAGTTGATCTTTCAGTACCTTCGGCAAAGCTACGTTAAACTACCTGAAAAGTGCGAATCCTTCCTTGTTCAAAGTACTCCTACAACTTTAATAAACTCAGAGGCTGGACAGTAAGCCAAAATTATATTATTATTTGATGCAGCGGAAAAAAGCCCTAAAAGCGTGACATCTAGAACGAAAGGAAGTACGGGGGAAACGGATGCTCTAATATCAAAAAGATTTTCCACTAGCTCGAAATGGCTGCGTTTTCCAGCCTGCTGAGGAATGCCTCGTTATCTCAGTTGTAGCAATTTTCCCGGGGAGACGGATCAGGACTGAAAAGTTCAGTCGGTTGTTTTACCAACTGTGGGCAGATTTCCACGGATAGGCAGATGGTTGATGTAACATCCGGCCGGAGCACCTCGATTAGCCGTCTCTTTACATCTTCTCTTACCTTGATTAAATTTTCGGCTGAGACGATAGTTGGTTGTCTGGATAGCAGCGTTTAGTTTTTCACTCAAAATTATCTGGTGTTTACGGTTACACGCGCTGACTGTCCAGTAATCTTTGTAACGGCGGCACTCGCTGGCTTCAGGAAGTTTTTCGTAAACATAAACTTCCTGTCCACTGCACCCAGTAAGTCCGAGCAACCCCAATAACGCAAATTTTGCACAATTGTTGTAACTCCTGAATATATTATGAATCTTAAAATCACGTCGGAAAAACTTTGCCGGGTTCCTCTTATTTAAAACCGAAACAGACATGAAAGCAGACAATCTAAATGTTATTTTACACAACATGGCTCGAAATCCGGATGACTGGAGGCTTGACGATTTTCATGCTCAACACAAAAGCGGAGTTAAGATTTGGATCGGAAATGGTCTTTTTGGCTATCATCTTGAAAAACCTGACTATCAGGAAATCGGTTTTATTGAAAAAATTAATCTGCATAAGCAAATAAAACTTCTGCAAAAGAACAAAAAAACTGAAAATTGAAAAAATCTACTCACTTTTTAGAGGCACACCGGAAACCAACGTTATTATAGGTACTTGTCGGCAGAGCATCACGCCGCATAGCCGAGCGTAAATATTCCGCGGGATCGCTCCATGATCCACCGCGAAGGATACGATACTTGCCTATTTCAGGTCCCTGCGGATTTGCTTTTTTGAGGCCGGGATAGATTCCAAACCAGTCATAGACCCACTCCCAAACGTTTCCGTGAATGTCAAAAAGTCCATTCGGATTACTTATTTTTTGTCCGGTAGCGTGAATTTTGCCGCCGGAGTTTTCACGGAACCAGCCATAATCCTGCAAAAATTCTATACCGCCTTCTACCGAATATTCGCTTTCAATTCCTGCTCGTGCTGCCATTTCCCACTCAGCTTCCGAGGCTAAGCGTTTGCCAACGTAGTTACAATAATGACGTGCCGCATACCATGAGACTTGAATTACCGGTTTTAACTCACTGCCGATTTCCGGCACGAGATCATCCGACCAGTTTCTCAAATAATTACCATCGTGAAATTTACGCGGGAAAGTGCTTTTCCGTAAAAAAGGATGTTGAGCCGCGACGCGTAAATATTGGTAATTGGTGACTTCACATTTGTCTATCCAGAACTCTTCCAATTGCACTTCACGCACAGGATGCTCCCCAGGCAGTCCCTCCGAACTTCCCATTTTGAATTTTCCGGTATCAATCAGCAGCATTCCAGGCTTTGGTGTGTTCTGACTGATGGTGTCAACAAATCCGCAAAGTGTTTCTAAATCTTTAGTTTTGATAAATGTCGCAGTTTGTTCTTCAGGAAACAATTTCTTGTCCAGATTTTTCAGGATACTTAGATAAGTTTTTAAGATATCAGTTTCAAAATTTGTGACGCGTTTAATCATTTTTCTTTCATCACGCCCGCATCTGTATTCTTCATTCAGGCAATTCAATTTTTGTCTTATCCACACCCGAACCGCATCCCGTGCCCTTTGCCTTTCTATTTCATTTAACAATGCCGGTTCTGCGGCTAAATATATTTTTTCAAAGAAAGAAGTTTGCGCAATACTCGTTTTGGCGAGTTCCACCAAGGCATCATAGTCTTCACAAAACTTCTTTTGCGCGGTTGGTACAGCGACCCCATAGGCCCTGTGCTGTGAACAAGCCTTCGTTTCAAGTTTGCGGTTAATCCCCAGTTTTTCCGAAAAAACACGAAAGCGTAACTCAGATATGGTGTGAATAAGAGGATAGCGCTCACCTTTTGTGGTGAAACAGAAGAAATCTGAAATGGCGGATTGCTGAAAATCAAGTACCATTTTTTGAAAATCAAGCGCTGCTGCCCAAACAAGCTGCACGCTGAATAATAATCCAAACAGCAAAAAGATTTTTCCGTAATAACGCCGTTTTAGGGGCAATTTTCTCATTAGTCCTTCTTATGTAGATCAACGCGAGTCTGCAAATTTCGCACGAAACTGATATTCTTGTCCGCGGTTTTTAAACTCGAGCTAAGCTAAAGTTTTTTCAAAATGCCGGTATCTTAAAAACACCACGCATGGGCTCAGAATGCCTCACTAAAACCCGTGACCGCTGAGCATCCGCTTCATCGCTTAAAAAAAACTGGTAGCTCACCTGAAACAAAGTAAAATAGATGCATAGCTGTCCAAGCTGCTAAAGCTAATAATAGAGAAAAGCAATCGATATTCCATCTCTGACAGGAAACCGAATTGTGTTTAATTTTAGGAATTATTTTTGAGAAAAATTAAGTTATGTTTTCGTTAAATTTTCGCACATTAAGTTGGCTGAATCGTTATTTACATTATCGACTCGAAACTCAATTTACGTTGACAGAGCCGTATCTACAGTTTGCAGAGGACGCATTAGGAGCAGAAAAATTTGATGATTGTCTTTACTCAACTGTCAAAGAAAACGGAATCCTCTTTGGCTGCCCGGTTATTTCTCCATCTTTACATGACTTAGCAATAAAACTGTATTTTCCCAAACAACAGGGTGGGACAATTTTGCTTTTCCTGGAAACGCTGTTCTCGGTTGCATTCATCGAAAATCAAAGTTTGACGTCAAAGAATGGTGATGGGGAGGATCATCACCCATATCAAAAGCAGCTACTGAAAATTGTTTTTTTAGTTTTACAATATCATTTGCCCGACAGTTATTATCGCATACCGCAGGATGTAATTCTTTCGGATTTACTGGACAGGAACGAAACATTTAACGGGGCGTTGCAAAAGTTGGAGCTTGTGTTGCTTGACACAGTTACCCTGCAAGGATATTCATCACTGGGGAACCGACAAAATAATTTTGCTTTTGCAAAACTTTATTTTTTCCTGCTCTGGTCACGCGAAAATGCGGTAGGTGATGTTTCTTCTCCGGAAAAGTATCTTGAACTGGACAGGCAACTCCGTGAGGAAATGATCTTTATCTTTGCCGCGCTGATTTGGGCGGATGACTTTGTGGCAACTGCAGAACAGCAGGTAATTGAAAAATACATCGAACAAACTGGACTAAAAGAGTCAAAGCAGAACGAACTCACTCGGATGATCCGTGAACCTGTAAAAATATCAGACCTACATTGTTCCTTCACTGCTGTAATTATCAGCAGCTATTTGGTGGAACAGCTGATTTTGCTTTCATTGATCGATAATCAGGAGGCATGGCAGGAACGCGAACTGATTGAAAATATTTCCCTGCATCTCGGGTTGCCCTCTGAAAAACTGGAAGAGTTATACTGCTCGGTGGCAGAATTTTTTTCCGTTCACAATGAACGTCTCGAATTCTTGAAAAATAATGCCGCATTCACGCAGTTTCAAGATTATATGAACGATACAGTTGTCAAGTTGGTCAAAAAAAATGTGGCCAATATTATGACTGAAATCAAGGAAACTAAAGAACTTTCCGAGTTGCTGCTTAAAGCTACCACACAACCTTTGACCAGTCATGAAAAACAAAAAGTACAGGAGCAGTTAATGGACGTTGCTCGCTCAATTCCTGCACTCGCAATTTTTGCACTGCCTGGAGGAGGCATACTTTTACCTGTGCTGATCAAAGTTCTGCCTTTTAACATTCTGCCGAGTTCATTTCAGGATGAACCCGTTTCCTTTCAATGATTAGCTCAATGACTAGTCGTTTTTGGTTTGCTGTTTACAATCTTTTTTTACTGCCGTTGTTTTTAGGAATTGTAAAATTATTAGCATTTAGCAAAACAAATATCCGCGAGAGCTTAGAAAAACGGGAAGGTCAGTGGGAACGTTTGGCTGATGGTATTTCAAAACGTGATTGGCAAAAGCCCTTAATTTGGCTGCACGTAGCCAGCGCCGGAGAGTTTTTACAGGCTCAACCGGTAATTGAACGCTGTGTGGCTGAAGGTGCTGAGTGTGTTTTGACCTACAGTTCAATCAATGCCTACCGTTGGCTTGAACGTCCTCAGCAGTCAAAAATACAGGGCTTACTCACAACCGAATTTTTACCTCCTGATACACTCTGGAACGCTCGGCGTTTACTTGGTTTGCTGCAGCCGTCACGTCTGGTTTGGGTAAGTTACGATTTGTGGCCAAATTTAGTCTGGGAGGCACATCAACAAAAAATTCCTCAATCTTTAATTTCAGCAATCGTTCATGCTGATTCACGAAGAACGGGTAACATTGCGGGACGTTCATTTTACCACTCAATTTACGAATGCCTGGAGCATATTTTAACCGTCTCTGAAGCAGACCGCCAAAGGATTCTTTCAGCAATTCCGGAGCATCCAAAAGTTGAGGTGATGGGTGATACACGTTGTGACAGTGTACTGGAACGCAGAGATCGTTTGAAAATTCCTGAACTGCCTCAAGCGGCAAAGGACGGGTTTGTGTTTGTGGCAGGCAGTACTTGGCCTCCTGATGAAGAGTGTATTTTTTCTGCACTGAAAGAAGCCTTGACTGAGTTTCCGGAATTGTTTCTGATTCTGGCACCGCATGAACCTACCGAAGAATATTTGGGAAACGCGGAAAAGCATTTTGCAGGAATACCCCTTGTGCGCTGGTCAAACATTTCTTCCTCTCCGGAAAGTGTTCGAATACTACTGATAGATTCAGTGGGAATCCTCGCAGGACTTTATCACTCCGCAAAGATGGCTTACGTTGGCGGCGCATTTACAACCGGTGTTCATAATATCCTCGAACCAGTAGCAATGGGAGCCACCGTCGCCTTTGGTCCAAAACACGATAATTCAACCGAAGCTCTGCAGATGCTTGAACAAAAATTGGTCAACACTGTGAAAAATTCTGCTGAATTCCGGAAGCTGCTTTTTGATTTATTAGCCGATCAGGAGCGTTGTCTTGAATTGGGGCGGCAGTCCATGGCATTTGTTGAATCTCAAGCGGGAGCAGCTGAGTTGTGCGTTCCATTGCTGATGAAAGATTTGTCATAGATTGTTTCTGTTTCAGCTTTATTTCTTGAACAGCTAATTCTGAGAATCCCACATTTTCCTGCACAAGACTAATGCTCCGACTTTGCCTGCGCCTGCTTCTTTGAAGCATCGCGCAGCGGCATTCAGCGTAGAACCGGACGTCATTACGTCATCCAGCAACAATATATTTTTATCCCGGACATCCGCTAAAGCAGAAAACGCATCTTTAAGATTTGTTTTTCTTTCGGCCAGAGGAAGTTCTATTTGAGGAAGTGTGGCACGTGTTCGTCTCAACCAGTCCGGATGAATCTCAGGAGAATTTTTTCTGAGATTTTTCCGTAAATGATACGCCAACAAAAGAGACTGATTGAAGCCACGTTTGCGCAGCCGTGAAGAATGAAGAGGAATCGGAACGATAGAATCATATTTATCCAGCCAGGTGCTGTTTTGAAAACTGAGTGCTAAAAGCCGGCCTAAGAGCGGAGATAAATGTTCCTGTCCAAAAAATTTAAGTTGTAAAATCCAATGCCGAATTATGTCATTGTAGGCAAATCCACTTCGGGACTCAGCTAAATTCCAGTCATCCTCCATACATTCCTGACAAGTGACGCGGTCCGGTTCGGCAGTGTGACTTCCACATTGCCGGCAGTGAAAAACAGGATCTGTCCAGGGAAGCTCAAACAGACAATTTGAACAGAGAAACGGAGAAGCGGGATCGAGATAAGTTTTTCCGCCAAGCACTATACCGCATTTCCAGCAGAGCGGTGGCAGTAATTGACGTGTCCAGCGTAACCATCCGGGTGGCGGAGAGGGATGACGCAGAGATTGAACAAATTCCTTCATTCAGCTTTTCGGAGGGCAAAGTGGTATTTTAGTTTTGCCTAACTTTTTCAGACCGATCTCTTTGGTCGAAATGACATGTTGCGGTTAATTTTTAATATCCTTCGATAATTCAAGACTCACAAGTTCTAAAGTAAATTAACCATAAATCCATGCGCGACACCCTCGCCTTCATTTTTAAGACGGTGTGGAACATCAGTCCTGAAACGCAGAGTTTCGCCGGTACAAACGTCCTGTGTTTCTTCACCGACAATTACACTTAAATGTCCTGTGCAGAGCGTTACACTTTCCAGACTTCCGGTACCATGTGATTCAGAAGCCAGTTCTGCGCCCGGTTCAGCCGTAAACTCATACCACTGTACAGTAGAAACTGAGTTAAGTGTACCGAGGATTCTCAAGCGGAAATGACTGTCTTCGCTGATAACTTCTGGAGTAGCGTTCTGGCTTAACTTTTCAAAACACTTTGTCCCTTCCTTCGCGGCAAGTAAATCCTCCAAAGGACTTTCAAGAGCTTGGGTGATACGCCAAATTGTGGCTAAAGTAGGGTTGCTGCGGTCACGTTCAATTTGGGAAAGAATTGATTTTGAGACTCCGGACTTGCTGGCTAACTGTTCGAGTGTAAGATTGTGTTGGAGTCTTAAACGTTGTATTTCCTGACCGACTTTTGGGGGCGCTTCCAGAGTTGTATTGTTTGCTTGCATGAATTTTCTAAGAAGATAAAAATTAAAGCTTAAGTGTAATCATGTTTTTTTTGCTTGCATGATTAACATAAAATGATATATTCATTTTATCGGATTGTTGTTTAATATAATAAACCTGTCCACTATTTGAGTATAATAGAATTATTAAGCCATTAGCCAGACAAAAAAAGGAGAGTTATGGGAGTAGTCATTGAAATCCCTTCAGCACTGAAACAGTACGTAAATGATCAGGATGAAGTTGAAGTATCCGGAAGCTCGGTTGAGGAGGCTATTGGAGCCTTAGTCGCAGAGTATACTGAACTGAAAGTTAACCTGTTTGATGAAAACGGTAAAATCCGTAGTTTTATCAACGTTTATCTGAACGACGATGACATCCGCTATGCTGATGGTTTAAAAAGTGAGGTTCAGGACGGAGACTCCATCCAGATTGTACCGTCAGTAGCCGGCGGTTGCTCAACAGTAAAAAATAGTTAAATGGGGAAAAATGAAATTAAACAATGAGGAAATCAATCGTTACAGCCGACACTTGACTTTACCTGAAGTAGGAATGGCAGGTCAGTTGGAGTTGAAAGAATCCAGTGTGCTCATGATTGGAGCAGGCGGACTCGGCTCTCCGCTCGGAATGTATCTGGGGGCGGTTGGTGTAGGAAAAATTGGACTGGTAGATTTCGACGTTGTGGATCATACCAATTTACACCGTCAAATCGCACACACGACTTCAGACGAAGGCCGTCCAAAAGTCGAATCACTGCGCGATACTATTTTGGCGGGAAACCCGAACATCGAAGTTGAAATTCACAACATCCGTTTGGAACGTGACAATGTGTTAGAACTGTTCAAACAATATGACATTATCGCGGATGGTTCTGACAATTTTGAGACACGTTACCTGATTAACGACGCCGCTTATTTTTCAAAAAAACCGCTGGTTTCCGCTGCTATTTTCCGCTTTCAGGGACAGATAACCATCTTTTCTCCGGAGGCAGGAGGTCCGTGTTACCGTTGTCTATATTCAGAACCTCCTCCCGCATCCCTTGTTCCCAATTGAGCGGTTGCAGGTGTCCTGGGCGTGCTCCCGGGCGTAGTTGGTTTAATTCAAGCCACAGAAGTTATTAAGCTGATTCTGGATAGTGGCGCTCCTCTGATTGGTCGCTTATTGCTCTACGACGCAATGAAAATGAATTTCAAGGAGGTGCGAGTCCGCAAAGATCCGGAATGTGTCCTCTGCGGAGATAATCCCAGCGTTACAGAGTTGATTGATTACGAGGCTTTTTGCGATGTTCCTCTTCCGGGAGCAGAAGTTCAGGAAGAAATTGATGAAGCAGCTTATGAACTTTCTCCACAGGAATTTAAAGCCGCCATGGATCAGGATCCTTCCGCGGTTTTGGTTGATGTACGTGAAAGTTTTGAGTGGGATATTTGCAAAATAGACGGGGCTCAGCTGCTTCCGTTAAGCAGTTTTGAGCCGGCTACCAGCGGATTGGATCAGGAGGATTCCATTTATCTTTATTGTTACAAAGGGAAGCGCTCCATGCTGGCTCTCAAAGAACTCAAAAAGGCCGGTTTTAAAAAGCTTAAAAACCTGAGCGGCGGGATAGATCTCTGGGCCGAAGAAGTCGATTCAGATATGCCTCAGTACTAACTGGAAGGCGGGCAGATCTGTCCGCCGTGACTCCCAATTAAAACATAGTAATTTTTTAAACTTAATGCGGATTTCAGAACAAATTTTAGCAGAATGTCATGCGCACGGTGTGGAGGCTTATCCGGAAGAAACCTGCGGTTTTATCGTGGGCAATCTAGATGATGCTGAATCACTGGAAACCGTCTACCCAATGCGCAATATAATGAACGAAATGCACAGGGAAGATCCGGAGCAGTTTCCGCGCACTGGACGGGATGGTTATATGATCGATCCCCGTGAACATATGAAATTGGAACGCTCCCTTAAAAAAGCAGGAAAGCAGATCAAAGTCATCTATCACAGTCATCCGGATGTGGGTGCGTATTTTTCAGAAAAGGACAAAGAGGATGCTCTCTGGAACGGAAATGCGCGTTATCCCGGAATTACGTTTTTGGTCTGTGCTACGAATAAGGGAAAACCCGGGGATGCGATTCTGGCCGATTTCAATGCCAATGGAGGCGATTTCGACATTACCGAAATTCCGGCAAGTGCTTCTGAAGAATCTTACGGATTGTTAGGAGGAACTTTCGGAGTCAGCGGAATTTTGCCGACACTGGATTTTATTCACGAATGGAAAAACGGACAACGAGAAGTTGAATACGGATATTTCCGTTTTGTTCCGCCTAAACAAGTTAAAAATTTTCAACAGCAATTAGCTGTCCGGCATCAGGCTCGGCATGCACTCGCTTTTAGTTCGGGAAGAGCCGCTTTGCTGGAATTGCTGAGCTATTTGCAGGACTCCCGTCCGCTTACCAAGTTGAATCTTGCCTCTAGCACAACTTTCATTACGGATGCTCTGCACTCCTTGGAAATTTCCGCTCTGCCTTTTAATTTAAACGAGCTTCCGGCAGCAGAAAATTTTTCCGCAAAAGAGGGTGATCTAATCTTGATTGCTCCAGAAGATCTACAAAATTTTGTCAGTGAAAACGCGGAGTGGCTCGAAAAATTCAAACGACTTCGAGTTCCGGTTATTGTTTATGAAGAAGCTGCTTCTGGATCTTGGCCAGCAGATGTTCAACTTGCATGGCCGAATGGTCTTACATACTGGATCACCGGTTTCGACCTTCCGGAAAGTCATGATCTGCCTTCCGGAATAGCAGGTGGTGTAATTCTGAGTAACAACGACCGGCAAATGGCAGAATTATCAGAACTGCGTAAACGGCGTGGTGCGATACTTTCGGCACGTAATGCAGCACTGTTTTGCGAAAAATTTGCTGGAAATACTGAAGGTACCAAAAAGAACTACGCAGACTACTCTGGTGCCGAAACTGAGCCTGACTGCGTTCATGAAGAAGCGGTGACGAAACAACTTTGCACATGGGAGAATGCTGCTTCCGGATTCCTCTTTCCTTCAGGAATGGCAGCTATAATGGCGGTGCTGACTCTTTTGCAGAAAAGGGAAAAACCGCGCTTGATCGTGATCGGGTTACTTTACAGTGAAACATATTCCTTACTGATGGATTCCGGACGATCCTCCACGTGTGAAGCGATATTTATAGGACTTCATGAGTTGGAACGTTTAGCGGAAGTTTTGACGAAGGACACCGCGATGGTGATCACGGAAACGGTTACCAATCCCCTCTGCGGAGTTCCAGATTTGGAGCGTATCGGCAAATTAGCTAACGCGCAGGGAGTCCCGTTTGTAGTTGACAATACTCTCGCTTCACCTGCCAATTGCCAACCTATCGATTGGGGCGCGGATTACGTGATTCACAGCACAACCAAATATCTGAGCGGTACCAACGATCATGCGGGTGGAGCAGTACTGGTTAAATCTCCTGAAAATGCGAAGGCCTTAAAGAAATTTCAGCAAAATTGGGGGTTGGGAATCTCGCCTCTTGAAGCAGAAGTTTTGCGGAAAAGGATGCATGATTTTGAAGAACGTATGCAGCGTTTTAACAAAAACAGTCTGGCTATTGCCCATTTTCTGGAAGCTCACTCAGAGGTCGACCGTGTTTATTATGCTTGTTCTCCAAGCGACGTCTCCAGTTCTCCTGCTCCAAAGTTGCTTTCCGGAAACGGAGGTGTAGTTAGTTTTGTGCTGAAGAATAATACCGAAGATAATTTACGGAGATTTTACGACGGCGAATTTATTTCCATCCTTAAAGCGCCGACTTTAGGTTCCAACCAGACTCTTGTCTGTCCCTACCCACTGTTGACACATTATCACGCCAGCGACGAAGATCTTCTGGAAATTGAACTTCCACGCTATTTGATCCGTATTGCCGCAGGTTCTGAAAACAATATTGAGCCGATAATCGCGGATTTGAATACGTCCCTGGCGCGGACTACTCAGTAAGATAATCAACTACGATAGAACTGGAACACAAAGCACGCATCGTGTCAAGCACCGGTAAATGCTTCGGATGTGCCACGTATACAGCTAATCCTGCTTCATCGTCAAAATGAGTGGTCAGTACAATGTCATAGGCACGCTCTGATTTATTGCAATCCAGCCCAACCTCGATCATCCGTAAAGTCTCAATTTTTCCTTCCAGTCCCTTCAAAGTTGAAAGAACAAGATCCAGATTTTCAGGACTGTTTTCCTTGAGTTTAAACATTACAATATGCTTAACCATATTAGCTCCTAATTTTCTATAATCAAACGGTGATAACGCTTTTTACCTGCTCTGAGCAGAATTTCACCATCCTGCAGATCAGTTTCCCCAAGACAATATTCCGGATTGTCAATCCGTTCGTCATTTACATAAACACCACCTTGGACTTGTAAACGCCTTGCCTCTCCTTTTGATTTACAGAGTCCTGTCTGCAGAAAAGATTCAAAAATATCAAGGCCTGAGGAAAAATTTTCTGCTGCGATTGTAGTGCTGGGAACATTAGAATTGTCACTTTTCCCATCTCCGGAAAAAAGAGACTGTGCCGCCTCTTGAGCTTGAAGAGCGGTTTCCTTACCGTGAATGAGAGCAGTTGTTTCAAAAGCCAGCCGCTGTTTTGCTTCACGGATGTCTGCACCTTGAAGTTGGCCCAGTTGCCGGACTTCATTCATGGGCAGAAAAGTAAATAAGGCTAGAAATTTTTCCACATCTGTATCTTCTGTATTGACCCAATACTGATAGTACTCATAGGCAGAGGTACGTTTCGGATCAAGCCAGAGTGCGCCTTTTTCCGTTTTCCCCATCTTTTTACCGGATGATGTTGTCAACAGTGGATAGGTCCAGCCGAAGGCGTCTTTGCGCTCCACGCGCCGAATCAAATCTGTTCCGGAAATAATATTTGCCCACTGATCGTCACCACCCATTTGCAGGGTGCAGTTATAACGTCGATTCAATTCGAGAAAATCAAAAGCCTGTAAAAGTTGATAATTGAATTCCAGGAAGCTTAAACCTGTCTCAAGTCTAATTTTATAAGTTTCAAAAGATAGCATCCGGTTAACCGAAAAATGCCGACCGATGTCCCGCAGAAAATCAATATAATTTAAGTCCCGCAGCCACGTAGAATTATTTACGAGAATCGCGTCTCCACTAAAATCCAGGAAACGCTCCATTTGCGGAAGCATGCCTTCAATATTCGACTGCAGTTGCTCTTCAGTCAACATTTTACGCATTTCAGTTTTTCCGCTGGGATCGCCGATCATGGCCGTCCCGCCGCCCATTAAGGCTATTATCCGGTGACCTCCACGCTGCATGTGCGCTAGTCCCATCAAAGGAATAAGATGACCTACGTGCAGCGAATCCGCGGTTGGATCGAAACCGACGTAGCAGCAAACTCTGTCCTCCTTAAGTCGTTTTGCCAACTCTTCCGGATGTGTGCTTTGTTGGAAAAAACCGCGTTCTTTAAGATCTTCTAGCATAATAATCAGTTATAAAATTTGTGTCGTCCGGAAAATGCTTCCATCAACGTAACATCGTCCACATATTCCAGGTCGCCTCCTGCCGGAATTCCGCAGGCCAGCCGTGTGATTGTTGTAATTTCTCTGGAAAATTCCTGCTGTAAAAACAGGGCGGTCGCTTCACCTTTGACGGTAGGGTTTGTCGCAATTATCATTTCCTTTATTGCACTTTCTTCCACCCTTTTTCTTAAGTTTTTAATATTCAATTGTTCCGGTCCTATACCATCCAGCGGAGAAATTGAGCCCATTAAAACGTGATAAACGCCTTTGAAAACGCCACTTTTTTCAATTGGGAAAATATTATTTGGCTGTTCGACAACACAGATCTGTTCATGCTCTCGTCCGGCGTGACTGCAAATCGCGCAGGGGTCAATGTCGGTAAATCCGGAACAGACGGAACAATAGCGGATTTGCTCTTTTACCTGTGTGAGAGCATCTGCTAGATTTTGCGTTTCTTGCTGAGAATAGCGGAGAATACTAAAGGCGAGACGTTGTGCAGTTTTGCGTCCAACTCCAGGAAAACGAGAAAATTCGTAAACCAATCGTTCCAGGGCAACAGGGATTTGCATGAGCAGTCAGGATGAGTCTACTTCAGGAAAGTGAAGATTGGGTTGGCGTGCTTCTGTGAGGATCAAACCCAGTGGATCAAGAGTTTTAAGTTTCATTTCAAGTGACTTTTCATCCCACTCATCAGGATAAGGATTTACAGGACCGTTAACAATATTTTCCAGCCGTTTGCGGTATTCTACTTCTGCTGCATGTAGATTTTCTAGCATCCCGATTCCTTTTTTTGCCAGAGGTTTGAGAAATGCGGGAATTTTTGTTTCTTTAAAAAGCTCGTCCAGACGCTTTGAATTACGTAGGGATATAGTGTATTCTGCACGAACATCAATCTGTACTTCCTCTTCTTCCACCAGTGTTCCACATTTTTTGTGGACTCTTCCATTCGGCATTTCTAATTCTGAATATTCCAGTGACTTGCATTTTGGACAATAAAGCCAGGTGATCCAACCGGTGACTGGAGCATTACGAGCTTCGTCTTCTTTCTTTGCACGTCTATCAGCAAGGTTAATAACTTTTGCAGAAGTATTACTCATCTTTTTAAATGAAAGTTACTGAATATTTTTAGCAAGATACCATATTACAATCGTTTTGTCTGAAACTGCCCTAGATTTTCACTTATTTTACTAATTAAGTCAAAATATTTTAAAGCTGTGTGGATCTGTAGAATCGTCAAAAATGCAAAGCGTTTAGACGCTCATTTGTATGTCAGGAGTAAAGTTTTAAATCAAGAGCCCGGCAAGTATATTTTTCGAAGTACCAGAAGATAAAAGGCCAATAACATTATTTTTATCACTTTCTTTGCTGGAAAGATTAAAACGCTGTTGATGGTGTGTGTAGAGAAATGCTTCAGTCCCTCTTTTTCGTTGTTCAAATAGTGGATATTTAAACGCCTGTAAGCGTGTCCTCACTAAGAAGTAGTCTGAAATGCTCATTCATATCATAACTTTTTCCTTGACAGAGAGCGTATGATGTTATAATTTCATCACTCATAAATTATTTTCTACATAGGACTTCATAAGTCGCTGAGATGGGGAAATTCTAAGCCCTTATTCAGTTGAACGATTTTTCAGTAAGTGCAGGCACAAAGGATCTGTCTTCACAAACTTCCTCTTTTTCATAGCCAATGGAGCAAAAGATGAAAAACATTCTCTTCGTTTTAGTTATAACATTTATAAGCATTTCCCTAACTTCTTGTACTAAAACTTATTCAAAAATAACGGATTCTAAAACTACTAATTTAATTATTGAAAATTCAACCGCAACAGGTTCTACACTTGAAAACTCAACAATTGAAAATTCTCATGTTGCTAACTCAACGATAACCAAGTCTGAGATTAAGGATAAGTCTAAAGTTACTGAAAATTCTATAATTATAGATTCAATCATTGAAAATTCGATAATCACCAATTCAACTATTATCAATCGAACAATAATTAATCAAACAATAGTAAATTCAAAGATAGGTGGAGGAGGAGAACAAGAAAAAGAATAATTAGTTTTTATTTCGACAATTGAAATTTAACTCCTTGTTAAATTTACTTTCCCAAACTCCTACCTGTCGATTGGATCTGGTATAGTTGATCGGTGCACAGTCATCCCTAGGTTCTTTCCACAAACTAGCCAAGCAGAAGTTAAATCACTTCCCAACAAAATAGATAAGTGTTCCTGCATGGGCGAATGCGTAGTATGCTATAAAAATATACACTTAATATTGCAATAAATGTTTTAGAGTTGCAAATAGTCTCTGCAAAAAAAAATCTGACTGAAGAAGTTAAACTGGATTTGCTTCTGTGAGTACAGAGATCTTTTATAATGAATAAATAATTGGCAGTCTGGGTGGTTTAATTAAGTACATACCCTCTTACCGAACTCATTAATTAAAATTACTTTCTGTAATATAAGAAGCTTACATAACTCCTAATTCATTTTTATTGAACCCTTCTACTTGAAGGTGTAACTAAATTTGGAAGAACCGTTCCTAATTTACCCCCTTCCATAAATTACAACAAGTAAAACCCCCATTCCTTTTAAAACAAAACTATTTGTGTTATGGACCGCTGTGAAAGTAATTAAATAAAAGTGAAATTTAATTAAATAAATGTTAAAGTTATTCAGCATTGTGTCGATAATATAGTATTGACAAAACAACGCATAGTCTCCAAATAATCAACTTTTAGGAAACCTTGTGAGACAGATACTTATCATTCTCTCCATTATTTTAAGTTTCACGGTCAGTTCTTGTAGTGGGGAAAAAGAGGAATCTACCACAGACACAACAATTCCAACTCCAATAGAAACTGCCCCTTACGACAACACTTCAACTGACGGAGACAACACCTCCATCGCCACCCCTACCCCCGATACAACTGCACCAACAGTAACCTCAGTTTCTACAATATCAGATAATAAAAGTAGAGTATTAATTACTGATAACATCACGTTGACATTCTCTGAGGTAATGAATACAGATAATTTCAGAACTAATACTTCTGACACAATCTGTTCAGGAACATTAAAGGTGTCTTTAGATAATTTCAGTACTTGTATTAAAATGTCTTCATATCCATTAAGTTCTAATTCAAACAAGACATTTACACTAGACCCATATGATAATTTTTCATATTCCACTACTTACAAAATAATAGTCACAACTGGAGTCAAAGATAAAGCAGGGAATGCATTGAGTAATC
>Ga0114999_10004582_pt1 | contig 16637 bp, 15 predicted proteins | sample ArcticOcean_MG_C_3_FD_89820 | JGI IMG/M metagenome (GOLD analysis project Ga0114999, IMG submission 89820) | Marine microbial communities from western Arctic Ocean - ArcticOcean_MG_CB8_126 | ecosystem: Environmental > Aquatic > Marine > Oceanic | place: Arctic Ocean: Canada Basin | collected...
CCAGTCAGTAACTGAAAGAAGTAGGACTCAGTGCTAAGCACGAGCTTATCTTGCGCAGAGAACGCAACTTGGTAAGATTCCAGTTTTCTATTGAAACTGTAAAACTCAGGATCCTGAGACAAAGCCTGTGCAAATATCGCTATTGCAGCAGCATCCCCCTGTCCCCGAACCTCTTCAGAAACCCTCCCCGAACAGGCCATCATCACAGACACCAGTCGATCGGTCTCTGAGGTAATCTCGTTAGCTGCCTGCTCGCCCTGGGCACGATATCTGTCAGCTTCGACTTTCCTCGCCGAGGCCATTCGCATATAAACGTTTTCTTCAACTTCCGCGGGTAAGTCTGCGCGCTTTGTTCGCACATCCACGATTCCGATCCCTAGTCCGGCTTCATTAAGCCGCCCCTGCAAATTTCTCTTAACCACTACCATCATCGTGTCGCGTTCGGCAGATATCATAGTATCGTAAGGATTCTTAGCGACTTCTGATCTCAACTCCGCCAGAACCAAAGGCTCAAGCCTACTTTTTCCACCATCTTCGGTTCTCGCTGCGACGTAAAATTTTGCCGGATCTGTTATCCGCCATCTTGTTATCTGATCAACAACAATACGTTTTTCATCAGATGTTAGATACTCCTGAGGCACAGTATCACTAGTGACTATTCGATTGTCGAGACGTGTGACTCGCTGAATAAAAGGCGATTTTGTATAGAGACCTGGCTCAGTTACAACCCGCTGTATCTGTTCAAACTGCAGAACAATACCATGTTCTGTCTCGTCAATGATATACAGCGATTGAGTAACTATAATCAAAGCTGCTAGAAAAACTGCTACTAACCCTATGGGTCCAAACTTACGCATCTTAATCCAACTATCTCCAAAAAATATTACAAATTAATCCAGGCCTGCTAGGCCAAGCAATGGCACAGCCTCAATATGGCCGTCAACTATAATTTTTTCAACCGAGTTCAAAACTTTCTCAAGGCTCTCTAAATACAGTCTCTCCCTGGTTACCTGTGGGGCTTGACGATATTGTTCAAGCAATGCTAGGAATCTTCCCGCTTCACCAGCGGATCTCTCAACCTGCTGCTGGTAGTAGGCGGCCGATCCTCGTATTTTGACCTGCACTTGTCCCTTTGCCATGGGAAGTTGCCCTGCTTTATAGGCTTCAGCAACATTTATCGTGCGCGTTTCGTCTTCTAAAGCCCTGACAACTTCCTGAAAAGCATCCTTCACTTCTTCCGGGGGATCAACAGTGAGCAGTTTCACATCAGTAATCTGAATACCGATTTCATATTGGGCAAGCAACATTTCCGAAAATTCTCTGGTCGCTAATTCCACCTCGCCGCGACCTACGGTCAGCAAGTGCTGCAACCCGGTCCTACCGACCACACTGCGCAATGCTACCTCTGCAGTGGTACGTAGAACGTCCTCCGGATCACGAACGTTGAACACGAAATCCTTTGGGTTACTAACTTTATATTGCACGACTAACTGCGCCTCGACTATGCTGTTATCGGTAGTGAGCATAAGAGCTTCATCCAAAACCCTAAGCGTCTGGCCTTCTTGGCTCCGAAACCCGATTTGAGCAGTTCGAATCGCTGATACATTCACTTTACTCACAGTCTGTACCGGAGCAGGGATTCGGAAGTTCAAACCAGGACCCGCAAGGGAGTGGAATGATCCGAACTGCCTCACAACCGCCTGTTCTCCTGCTTCGACAGTGTAAACACCAGTAGATAACCATAGACCACCAGCGACCACCAACGCAATTATAAAAATCCGGCGAAAGCCACCACTGAGCACCCCTCGGAGCTTACTGTTTGGGCCGCCAATATTTTGTATAGTGTCGGCTATATTCGGGCCTCTAGGTCCATCATTTTGAAACATGTTCAATTTTCCCTAATCCACATAATTCTAAAGCATTATCAACTGCGTGACCATCAAAAGAGGTCACCAAGTACCAACTGCGCCACCGGCTACAGCAGGAACTATACTCACTTCATCGCCATCTTTCAACTTTGTATTCAATCCATCCAAGAATCGAATATCCTCTCCACTAGCGTAAATGTTGACGAATTCTTTCAGTCCACCCTGATCATCCAGCAATCGATCTCTTATACCAGGGTACTGTTCATCCATTCTATCTATTCCTTCACTTATTGTCGATGCATCCACTTCCAGGCGATCCAGTCCATTCGTAATTCGTCGCAACGGAGTCGGGATTCTTATTTTGATACTCATATACAAGACCTCTTTTCTTCATATCGATAATCGCAGCGAGCCATTTGCTAGCATCAGTCAGGGTCCTATTTCATACCCATCGATCGCCGGAACTAGCCGTCAATAACGTCTCCCGATGCCAAATCCACTCGCACCCCCTTAGTGCTGATCCATTCAAGCCCATTTTGAATCTCTTCCTGATCACCCTCGAGCTCCAAAGATACCCACCCGACATGCTCATCAACGTTAGCTTGCCTGATGTTGGTAATGAGGTTGAAATCACGACCTAGAGTGTAGATCAGCGGTTCTTTTATGAGATTCTCCGGGAATGTCAGACGAACCTTCGCACTCGCCATATTTACCTCCAGACAATTCCAGTTAAATTACCGTATCAGTCTGATTATATATTACCAGTGACTTCTCGGAAAGATTCTATCGTGGGATCAATAGTCATAGGATTCACTAATGTTTCTACCGCTTCTTGTGTTTTCAATCCATTACCAGTGATATAAGCAACCGTGACTTCATCTGGTTTTATTACACCAGTCTCTGCCAAATGTTTCAACCCTGAAATCACTACGCCTCCTGCTGTTTCAGTAAATATCCCTTCAGATTCCGCAAGCAAAGAGATCCCGTTGACTATTTCTTCTTCAGGAACGGCATAACCACTGCCACTGGAATTTTCAATTGTCATTAGCGCATACGAACCATCAGCGGGATTGCCTATCGCCAAAGATTTAGCAATTGTATTCGGTTTCACTGGTTTTATGAACTTTGACCCTGCGCTATATGCATTAATTATTGGTGAGCATCCAGCAGCCTGAGTCAGGTGCATCCTGGTATGAAAGGGATCAATCAATCCCAAGTCAAGAAATTCATGCAACCCTTTCCATATCTTGGTAAATAAAGCGCCAGAAGCTCCCGGCACGATAGCGTGATCCGGGGCCTTCCATCCTAGTTGTTCTGCAACCTCATACCCCAGAGTCTTACTACCTTCTGCGTAAAAAGGGCGCATATTCGTATTCACAAAGGCCCAATTATAGCTGTCACTAAGTTCACTGCATAAACGGTTTACATCATCATAGGTTCCTCGTACGGCTATGACATTGGGGCCATATACAGAGGCACCAACCACTTTCCCCTTTTCTAGGTCCACGGGTATAAACACGTAAGCCTTCATGCCCGCACGCGCTGCATGGGCCGCAACACTGCCAGCCAAATTCCCAGTAGAAGCACACGCGACCGTATCAAATCCAAACTCGACAGCTTTAGTTACTGCTACAGATACCACACGATCCTTAAACGAGAATGTTGGATTTACTGAATCATTCTTAATGTAAAGCTGCTCAAGTCCTAATTTTTTTCCAAGGTTATCGGCTTTCACTAAAGGGGTGTAGCCCGCGCTTATGTCAATTATCTTATCGGTATCGATCGGCAGTAAATCTTTATACCTCCACATAGTGCGAGGTCCGTTTACTATTGCCTCACGGCTGACATTCGGGCGCATAGCCTCGTAATCATAAACGACTTCCAACGGCCCAAAGCAGTAATCGCATACGTTATACGGTCCTACTTCGGTTTCCCGAGAGCACCCGCGACATTTAAGGCTAATCACATACCCCACGTGAAACACGCCCCCTTTTACACACCAACCGCCTTCACCGCCCTAGTTAACTAGATGGAGTATCTGGCAACCAAGACAACGGCCAGTGTAGCTTCGCCTGCAGGTTCAACCGTTGCAGACCGGGGCATTCTACCACAAAGCTGCCTAGCATGCGACTCCACAGGTGCATCAGTGAAAATTCTCACGCCATCAGTTTATTGATAACTTGAGGCAAATAGTTAGCAACATCCGAAGCGATCACCCCTCGTTGCCCAACAATGCCCCCAAGTTCCTCACCTGCTTGACCATGAACATACACAGCAAGCTTCACCGCCAACAATTGAGGCAACCCCTGAGATAAAAAGCTTCCTATCAAACCAGCGAGCACGTCACCGGTACCTGCCGTAGCCAGTACTGAAGTAGCATGTGGGTTCACGTACGTATTGCCCTCTCTATCAGCAATCACTGTAAAAGCGCCTTTAAGAACAGTTATTTGCTTCACTTTCTTAGCCAACAAATGTGCGATATCCAAGCGTTTTTTCTGGACATCGTCTGTAGCCATAAGTACGAGCCTGCCCATTTCACCAGGGTGAGGGGTTAAAATAAAGTTCTTGCCTAGGTTTTGCCACCAAGAATCCATACCTGCGAGACAGTTAAGCGCATCTGCATCTACCACCACAGGTATGGAATTGCTACCGTTACCAATGAACTCAATAATTTTCTTGACGAAGCTAGATTGAAAACTTCCACTCCCTAAGCCACATCCTATTACGATCGAATCATAATTACCTATTTCCAAGGTACGTATTAGTCGAATTGCCTCTTTCGTGGCTCCATCAGACTCCAAATCAGGATACGTCACATGAATCGCTTCTGGAAGTTGGCCTGCAATAACAGGGAATATTGAAGCAGGAGACACCAACGTAACTAGCCCACATCCAGCACGATAAGCTGCCATTGCAGCTAAAATTGACGCTCCCGGATATGCGGATGATCCAGCTATTACTAGAACATGGCCCTTGGTGCCCTTATGTGCATCTATTGTTGTATGCAGAAATTCTTTTGCGTTTTGAAAGTCCGCAATGCCGGTCAACTCGCACTGAATAGAGGCTCCCTCTTCAGGGTTTATCCCTATATCAAGGAATTTGACGGCCCCGACGTATCGGTATCCCGGACTCACGAAAAAGCCGCGCTTGGGATTACCCACAGCCAACGTGTGGGTTGCTCTCAATGTAAGATCGTCAACTTCACCCGTGTCGGCATCCATACCACTGGGAATATCTATTGCTACGAGCAATCTCTCAGGGTTTGCTTGAAATGATACAGCAACATCGTGAAGCACCTGCGCCATAACCCCCTGAATTCTTCTAAGCCTACCAATACCCAAAAGAGCGTCCACAACAATATCAAATTGGTGGATTTCTTCCTCGAAACTCTCTAGCCCAGTTTGTGTCAAATCCGTACATTCAACACGCTCTCCAAGTGCACCAATCAACCCTTGATCATAACGACCCTTGTCAGCACACAGGAACACATCCACAGAGAACCCGGCCGCTGCTAAATGCGGAGCAGTTACGAGCCCATCAACTCCGTTGTTCCCAGGGCCAACCAGAATTGCCACGTTCTTGGTGTCAGGAAATTCAACCATTTCTTTAAGTTGCTCACTTATGGCAATCCCAACCCTACCAATGAGTGCCTTAGAAGTGATGCCCCGCTGGTGCATCGCTTCTTCCAATCCTGACATTTCCCTACGAGAAACTATCTTCAAGGCCGCTCCCCCACCACTACTGCAACTGCATAGTCCCGAGAATGGGATATGCTTAAGTTGAGTTGGATAATATCCTGGCGTTGGTAAATGGCAAGCGCTCGGCCGTGGATTTCTATCTCAGGGCGCTTCCCTCGCAGCCGAATGACTTCGATGTCCTTCCAGCCTAGACCATATAAACCCGTGCCAAAGGCTTTCATTGCTGCTTCCTTCGCGGCAAATCTTCCAGCCAATTGGGGAATTCTATTTCGGCAGTATTCCCTTTCTCTTTCGGTATAAACCCGCTTTAAAAATCTATCTCCCCATCGGTCAAATGCGTTCGATATCCGGTCTAACTCAATGATATCGACACCAGTGATTATCATGATTTACTCCCTTCATATTACGCAGTTTCGATGCAATCCACCCCTCCCTGAAAGACACCATAACTGTCTAATTAGGAGCGTCAAATATAAATATACCCACACACAGTTCCTAGCGCAATCAACTAATTATCCAGGTACACCGCCATACGTGTTGCACGCATACACGAATCATGTATACTAGTTGTTCGCCCGATCATGAATAATGCTACCGCGATTGGAACTATCAATTTGGAAAGCTTAGGGACCCATTTACTACTAGATCTCAGGGAATGTGATAGCACACGGCTTGACGATCTTGAGTTTATTCAAACTACATTAGTGGAATCAGCCCGATTGGCTAACGCAACAATAGTCGGTCACACATTCCACAAGTTCTCTCCACAAGGCGTCACAGGAGTCGTTGCGATTGCTGAATCACACATATGCATCCACACATGGCCGGAATATAACTATGCGGCAGTAGACATATTCACTTGCGGAGAAACAGTGGATCCACAATTCATCGCAACATATATCACTGAAAGACTAGGCTCCAACAACCCTGATATCCGCCAATTAAGTAGAGGGTTCAGTACCCAATCAACTGCTCCCTCTCACACATAGACTAGGAACGGTTATGGTAGAAAGCCACTCGCAGTGGTTCGCGGAAACAATAAGCCCTGACCTTATACAATTGTCCTCCATTAAGGCCAGTTATTACAGTGGAACAACTCGCTATCAAAAAGTTGAAGTTCTAGAACTTGGCGGTTTCGGTAGGTGCTTAGTATTAGATGGCAAAACCCAATCTGCTGAGTCAGATGAATTCATGTACCATGAAGCACTCGTTCATCCTGCACTCATGGCACACCCAAATCCAGCAAATGTATTCATCGCGGGCGGAGGCGAGGGAGCCACATTACGTGAAGTATTGCGGCATGATACCGTTGTAAACGCCACAATGGTCGATATAGACAAAGAAGTGGTAGACCTGTGTAAACAATACCTCCCCAATCATCACCAAAACTCCTTTGAGAATCCCAAAACCACCTTGATCCATCAAGATGCCAGACAGTTCCTAGAAAATACGACAACCACCTACGATGTTGCCATACTAGATTTACCGGACCCGTTGGAAGGTGGTCCAGCTGCTAGCCTTTATACGCAAGGCTTTTTGGATCTTGTAAAATCCCGACTAAATGAAAATGGATTACTAGTGATGCAATCCGGGGCTTGCGCTCCAACTAACTACCATGAAGTTTTCCCCGCAATTCATAACACTATAGAGACGTTGTTCCCCATCGCAGAATGCTACCAGGTATATGTGCCTTCGTTCGCAGGTCCTTGGTCGTTCGTAATTGGATCCAAAACTCACTCGTCTGCTCGCTTGGAAGAAAAATATATAAAGGGCGAATTCGCCCGACGCAAGATCAATGGGCTGCAAATGTATACTGAAACTTCTCACATCGGATTATTCGCGCTTCCTCAATACCTTACCGAAGCGATCAAATTAGAAGAACGAATCATCACTGAACTAACTCCAATATACATAGTTTGATAGCAGCAAACTGTAGCATGGCAGAAATCAATTGGAGTACGATCCCCCCAAGATGATCACTCAATTACTCGATGAACTTAACCCCGAACAACGTGCTGCCGCTGAACATGTCGATGGCCCGATGTTGATCCTCGCAGGGCCAGGCAGTGGAAAAACCAGGGTGATCGTGTATCGTACGGCTTATTTGATTCACAATGCCGGCATTCCCGCCGAAAACATCACTGCCCTTACTTTTACTAACAAAGCAGCAAAGGAAATGAAGGACCGCATTTCATCGCTTACCGATCAGTCATCTTCTCAAGTCACGGCTAGCACCTTTCATTCTCTTTGCTCCAGAATCCTGCGCTCGTATGGAAGTGCCATTTCTGTTGATCCAAATTTTTCCATATATGACCAACAAGACCAACTTCGCCTAATACGAGAATGTCTGAAAGACATAATTGGTGAGACTAACCGAGCCAAACGCATCAGCCCAAATGCTGTTCTATCTCGTATATCCAAGCTCAAAACCTCTTTCGTCAGCCCAGCAGAATTCAAATCGAGCCTCGAAACAATGTTCGAAGAAGTCGTTCAAAGAACGTATGAAAATTACGAACTGCAGCTACAGCGGCAACATGCCTTGGATTTTGATGATCTACTCATCAAAACGCTGGACTTGATGCATGCTAGCGAAAGCACACGGAATTTATTAAATCCGAAATTCACATACTTAATGGTAGACGAATTCCAGGATACGGATCCTATTCAATACGCTCTGGCAAGGGTATTTTCCGGTACCCGTGAAAATCTAGTAGTAGTCGGAGACCCTGACCAATCAATTTACTCATGGCGCAATGCAGATATCACAAACATCCTCAGTTTCCAAGAACATTACAGCACCGCAAGAGTAGTCGAGTTAAAGCAAAATTATCGTTCCACACAAAACATAGTGGACTCTGCTCAGTCTCTCATCACCAACAACTCAGAGCGATTCAAAACTGAAATGATCACAGCAAAGGCAGAGGGCTATCCCGTGGTTATCAAGGAACTGACAAACCCAAATTCCGAAGCAAACTTTGCCGTGGCTGAGGTTGTAAGACTTTGTGCCTCCCATGGGTATTCACTCAATGATATGGCTATCATGTACCGCACAAATGCTCAGTCTCGAGTCTTTGAAGAAGAGGTCATGCTTCAGAACATACCTTACAAGCTAGTTGGCGCCTTGCCATTTTTTCAGCGAAAAGAGATCAAAGACTTGCTCGCATACCTCCGGGTAATATCAAACCCGCGTGATGACGTAAGCATCCAAAGGATAATCAATGTACCGCCACGCGGCATCGGCTCCAAAACCATTGCAGACTTATCGAGCTTTTCGGTCGAAAATGAGATGGCTATGGGAGAGGTTCTTCAACAATTAGACCAAATACCAACGGTACAGGACATCTTTCAGGGCAGGTTGGCTCGAGTCCAGATTTTCTCACAACTGATGCAAGATCTCCGAAATTTTTCCACTGAACATAAGATAAGCGATCTAATTGAATACCTTATCAGTAAAACCCAATACCTAACCTATCTATCAAAGGACGAAGAAAATGCTCGTGATCGATCGGAGAACTTACAAGAACTACTCAATTTAGCAAATTCTTTTGACGATCTTACCGGTGCCGATGGGTTAATGCAGTTCCTAGAACATAGCTCACTGGTTACAACATTAGATGAACTCAATGAGAATGACGATGGGGTAACCCTTATCACGTTGCACCAAGCTAAAGGGCTTGAATTCGGCGTAGTATTTCTAGCAGGCGTTGAAGAAGACCTACTACCGCATATCAGATCAATTCAGGAATACGACGAAAATGGCAACAGCAGTGCTATAGAAGAAGAACGTCGACTCTGCTACGTGGGAGTTACTCGAGCTCAGGAGCGTTTATACGTAACATACTGCAACCAGAGACCTAAGCCATGGGCAACCAATAGATACCTAGGTTTTGCTACGGACAATTCAACTTCACGGAGTACAGTTCGACCGTCACGATTTATTGATGAAATGGGACTCTCCCCTTATAGAACAAAGGAGGAGTCCCCAGTAAGAACCTTAGATATTGATGATAACTACCAGATAGCAGCGGAACAAGGGGAAGTGGGAGATGCGGTTGTTCATTCCCATTTTGGAGACGGCATTATCCTTAAGAAAACGACACTGCCTGGGAACGATGCAGAATTCGAAATCTTCTTCTCTGGCCTTAACGAGACGAAGCGCTTGCTGTGGAACTCAGCAAATCTTGTTATCGTGGAAGAGTAGAACCCGCTATCTCTTGATTGCCTGCGCTGTGACTCGACCTACTTTTGAGATACCAGCCAATCGCTCTTGCTGATTTCCATCCGAATAAAATCGTAGCCTCCTCGGTTGACCGGACCAATTTCCCTAAACCCACACTTTGCGAAAGAAAGGCGCGCCCGTGTGTTCCACTCCAACGTATGTAGATATATCATCTCAATGACTGAATTCGTGAAAACATAGCTAGTTAATACGGAAAACGCATCAGACCCGTATCCTTGACTCCAATAATCCTTATTGCCTACCATGATGCCAAATTCAGTCTGCTTCCGAATCAGATCGATATCATAATACATAGCGTTTCCGATATGCGTGCCCGCCAATGTATCAATAGCAAGACGATGCGACCAAGGACTAGGGAATTCCAATTCCTCTCGAAAATATCGAAGGAACTGGTCATATCGCATTCGCAAAGGGTAACTTGCATCTAAACTGGCCAGTTCATCGTCGCATCGCCATGCATATTCTTCCTGACAATCGTCCTCCACACGCTCGCGTAACACTACTAGCTCGCCCCTAACTATCTCAACCATCTTCTTTGAGTCCTCTTGAAGTGAATGCTGCAATAGCTCTCTTCAGGATATCCGTTTCAGTTTCAAACGATATTTTCTGCAAAGCACTATCCGACTTACACCATTCCACTAGGTCGAATTCGTGATCATGCTCGCTAGTGCTACCCCCCAGAGGCTCCATCAGATAAAAATAGACTCGCTTTAAATAAGCCTCTTGGTTCGCTTTGAATCTGTATTCAATATGTCCCAAAGATTCTAGGATTCCTACCTGCAACCCCGTTTCTTCTCGCACTTCGCGTACTGCCGTTTCCTCACGCGATTCTCCGGACTCTGGGGTTCCTTTTGGGAGTCTCCATTCCTTTGGATGAATGCGTCCACACAGTACCACTTCAGTATCAGCTTCCCCCTCACGAATAATTACACCACCAGCTGATTCAATACGCCGGCCCGGAGTCTCATTGGTATCACCACTCATTAGAACCCTCCACAATCCCGGGAACGAACATCCACGGTAGCTGTTTCCCATCAATAGACGATCATTCAATTCACCTTCTCATATACCGTCCCCGTGACTACTATAGCATCGTATCTTCTTCAAAGCCTTCCCCGCTCAACACTCTTTTAGCAAATTCCGCCACATCCTCGTCGTCCGAATCCTGTTGTTCCGAAAGTATCTTGTTCACAAAATCTCCGCCGATAGTTGCTAAAGATCGTAGTGCCGTCATCCTTACTTCTTCATTTTCGTCCTGTATCAATGGCAGTAAATACAGAACCGCTTCATCCGTTTCTAGTTCTCCACAAGCCTTTGCGGCGTTGGTCCGCACAGAACTTTCCGAATCTTTGAGATGGGGCAAAATTTGTTGAAGCCACGACTCCTTAGAACTGCGGGAGGCTGCTTGCAATCCGCTTATTCTAAGTAGGTAATCGCCTGAGTTAAGCGCATACTTAATCGAGTCCTCAACCCCCCTGGCATTGTATGGAGCAACTGCCTCCAAACAGTGCCGCCACAGCTCTTCCGCTGGGTCTGTGGCGTTCATTATCTCCATTAGTGTTAGTTCAATACGATCGTTATATTCTTGCTTAAGATTTCCATTTGCTCCCAACATCGTGAACCTACCCAATGCAATTGCCGCAGATATTCTAACGGTATCTGACTCATCATTCTTAATCATTCCAATGAAATCTGCTATGAGATCCGATCGTTCACACTCCCATAACCCTGAGATAGCCAAACTACGAATCATGTAGTCTTTATCATGTATAAAGGCAGTAAACACTTGGGTGAAATCCATAGCCACATCATCACCAGCTATGTCGATCAAGTGAAGCAGGAACTCTCTCCGTCTTTCTAAATCCCCACCGGCTAACTGCTGCAGTACCGAGTTAGCTTCTTGCAGGGATAAATCGGAAAGCACGGAATAATCATCATGCTGTGGTTTATCGCCAGATTTTATTCGCGTCAGTAGTGGTTCAAATACCATGAGTTCAACAAATTCTTCTCTGATCGTGATAGTATCCACTCGATTTGTATCACAGAGTTGCCCTCTATGCCAACAGTGAACTCGTATTCATAAGCTAAAACAAACAAGCCATACGAGAAGTAGCACGAAAACCTTAGTGTCTAAATAAGGCACCTTCTGGAGTTCATACCGATGGGAAATTCCTCCCACATGCAGAAACCGATGGATTGCGCATCAGTACTTTCCGTCCTACAAGAAGCTTATGGCCCTGCCAATTGGAGAATAGGGTATGAACCAGTATCAGAGCTTGTATTCACTATCCTGACCCAAAATACTTCGGATAGGAACGCCGAAAGGGCATTTGCTAAACTAACTGCCCACTTCCCCAACATGAATCAGATCCTTCACGCCAGTGTCGATGAGATTAAGTCGTTGATTGCTGAAGCCGGGTTATCCAATATTAAAGCACCTCGGATAAAAAATGCCCTCATAACGATAATGGAGAGACGTGGCTCTCTCGATCTATGGTTCTTAAAAACCATGACGCCACAGCACGCCAAAGAATGGCTAATGTCAATTGCTGGTGTTGGGCCAAAAACAGCCTCCGTTGTTCTGTGCCTCAGCTTAGGAGTCCCAGCCCTCCCCGTAGACACTCATGTGCTCCGGGTGTCCAAGCGATTAGGGCTCATCGAACCTGGCATCTCTGCTGAGAAGGCACACCTCATCCTTGAGGCGTTGGTTAGGCCTTCGGACATGCTCGAATTCCATATGCAAATAATCCGGCACGGTAGAACCATTTGCCATAGCAGATCTCCACAGTGCTCAGTATGCCCGTTAGCCTTCAACTGCACATACGCCACTGATATGTCGCTCAAGGGCTGAGTTTCGAAAGAATTTGTGCCGCTACTTGTTTCCCACCGGTGAGCACGCTATACTCCTACGATATGTCATAAATTTGACATAGTCACACGTAAAATGTGATTAGCAAGAACTACGGCACGTGGTGAGTCACGGCAAACAAAATTGCAACTGTCAGGGAGGAGGGCGAGATGAAAGCTGGCATTATCAATGTCACCGGATACGCAGGCGTAGAGTTGGCACGACTATTAAGGCACCATCCCGAGATTGAATTGAAAGTTGTAACGGGAAGGAGTGCTGTCGGAGAGAAACTCTCGGATTTCTTCCCACACCTTGATATAGACCTAACCATTGAAGCAGAAATTACTGAAAGCGTCGATGTGGTATTTTCTGCACTTCCACAAACTGCAAGTGCAGAAGCTCTTGGTCCCTTGGTTAAGCAAGGAGTTAAAGCCATCGACATAAGTGCAGACTTTCGACTCAAAGATATAGCTGAATATGAAGAGTGGTACGGGGCAAGTCATCCTTACCCTGACCTTGTTGAGGAAGCAGTATATGGGTTAACAGAGCTGAATCGAGATCCAATCTCAAAGGCACGCCTGATCGCAAACCCTGGTTGCTATCCTACTAGCGCGATCCTTGCCTTAGCGCCGGCTATATCAGAAGGGCTTATAGACGGAGATATAATTATCGACAGTAAATCCGGGGTTTCTGGAGCAGGCCGAGGGGTAAGTCTCAACACACACTTCTCAGAAGTAAACGAGAGCGTCAATGCATACGGAGTGGCTGGGCACCGACACCTTCCTGAGATATGGCAAGAACTCCAGCAAATAGACCCAAGTCAAGATATCAGTGTCACATTCCTGCCTCATCTTATACCAATGACACGAGGCATATTGAGCTCTTGCTATGCCAAATTCAAAGATGGTGCCCTCGCGTCAGGCCCTAAGGGATCCTCCGAGTTACTGGACTTATACCGGGATTTTTACAAAAATGACCCTTTTGTTAAAGTGGTTGACAAAACCCCTATGACAAAACACACACTAGGGAATAATAACTGCATAGTCTTCCCCAATATCGATCCTCGAACAAACCGTCTGATCAGTATTGGATGCATAGACAACCTTGTAAAAGGTGCAGCTGGTCAAGCCATAGAAAATATGAACCTAATGCTCGGGTTGCCTGAAACGCTAGCGCTGGAAAACCTCGCACTGTATCCATAGAAACGCACCATGTTGCAAGGTCTAAAGCCGCATGCTTCGTGCCCGCATCGTCTAGTCTGGCCTAGGACGCCACCCTTTCAAGGTGGAGATCAGGGGTTCAAATCCCCTTGCGGGCAGTACCCTTCCCATTGGAAGCAGCGCCTGTAGGAATTATCGCCTTGTGCGACATACCAAGACAACAGCATAGGAGTAAAGAATGAAAGCATGTATTTTCCACGAGGCTGGAAACGTTAAAATTGAAGAGATCCCAACACCCGACGTTCTAGATGGTCAGGTTTTAATAAAGACTAAGGCAGCTTCTGTCTGTTATTCAGACATACGAGTGTTCCGTGGACTGAAAAGTGCTTCATCGGGGGTCGCTATTGGGCATGAAGCAGCAGGAATAGTGGAGTCAGTAGGAAAAAACGTGTCATCTGTAGTGCCTGGACAACTCGTCTCCGTGTGTCCAATAATCCCATGTGGTGGTTGTTACTTTTGCCTTCGTGGTCTGCAAAACCGCTGTGAACACCGACAGACTTTGGGGTATCAACAGAATGGTGCTTTAGCAGAGTATATTTTAGCACCTGCGGGGCTCGTGACCATGGGGCATCTTCTACCTCTTGATGCTTCTATCAATCCAGAAGTTGCCGCGATGGTAGAACCTTTTGCCTGTGCATTATATTCTCTTGAGACATGCAAACTACGCCCAGGCGGAACTGTGTGCATCATCGGATGTGGCCCAATGGGATTAATTCACCTTCTAATAGCAAAACAAATGGGGGCATCGAAAATCATCATGACCGATCCTGTGGAGGAAAGGCTGCAAACAGCTAGAGCATTGGGGGCAACTATAGCCATCAATCCACAGAAAACCAATATCAAAGATGTCGTAGATGAACTGACTCTTGGCATAGGGGCTGACCTATCAATAGTGTCTGTCGGCGACGTATCTGCGGTTGAAGATGGCATACGTGTTACGCGCAAACAGGGATACATAAACATCTTTGGAGGATTACCCCCAGGAAGCGAACTGGTGGTCGATCCCAATAAAATTCATTATGACGAACTCTTTCTTACAGGGACACAAAACGCACCGACTGAGCACTACTCACGAGCAGCATCATTATTGGCAGTTATGCCGGAGGCCGAAAAACTTATCACTAGTAGAGTCCCACTTGCCAACGCTCCCGATATCTTTACCCAACGAATCGCCCTTCAAGGATTGAAGACAATAGTGCAATTCCCCGAAGCTTAATGATTATCCCAGTCCTACGTAAATTGCATGTGACTAAAGATGTTGAAGCAGCATGTTGGTTGCTAGCAAATCAACTATTTGCTAGCATTGATTACCTGAAAAGCGAAGTAAACGGCAACCGTAATTTGCAGGAGAATCTGAATGGCATCTGACGAACATTTGATCGCCCCTCTAAGCTTGTATCAAAGCAAAGCCTCCGCTCGTGAGGTTAACGAGGAGGAACGATTAGAGAGTCAACACTCTAGGGGCAAGCTTGGAGCACGCGAGCGCATCAGCCTGCTACTTGACTCCGAATCTTTTCAAGAACTAGATCGCTTTGTATTAGATAAGGGTTCTTTAGCCAGCAATAGAGAAATCCTTGGTGATGCAGTCATCACCGGATATGGCACTATTGATAGCAGGCTAGTCTTTGTTTATTCACAAGATTTCACCGCATTTGGAGGCACATTAGGAGAAGCCCATGGCAAGAAGATTTGCAAAGTCATGGACCTAGCTTTAGAGAATGGGGCCCCTCTCATAGGGCTAAATGATGGCGGTGGAGCCAGGATCCAAGAAGGTGTTGTCGGACTTTCAGGGTATGGAGAGATATTTTATCGCAATGTGAGAGCATCCGGTGTTATACCACAAATCAGTTGCATCGTAGGTCCAAGCGCAGGAGGTGCTTCATACTCCCCCGCGATCACAGATTTTATCCTAATGGTTGAAGACATGGGGCAGATGTTTGTTACAGGCCCCAATGTCATCCGGGAAGTCACTGGGGAGGAAGTAACCGTAGAAGAACTAGGCGGTGCCACTGTCCACACAACAATAAGTGGGGTCGCACAGTTGAGCTACGAGTCTGAAGAAGAATGCTATCAAGGTGTTCGGGACCTGCTTAGTTACCTTCCTCAAAACAACAAAGAAGATCCTCCTTTTATAGAGCCAACAGATGCTGTAGATAGGATGGATCAGGATCTCGATACGATTATCCCAGAAGACTCAACTAAAGCATATGATATGCAGCTAGTCCTAAGAAAAGTCATCGACGACGGAATACTCTTTGAAATACAGCCACAATATGCCAAAAACATTATAATAGGTATGGCACGAATGGGTGGCAATGTAATAGGAGTCGTGGCGCAGCAGCCTATGCAACTTGCTGGAGCACTCGATATCAATGCATCAATCAAGGGGGCACGATTCATTCGGTTCTGCGATGCTTTCAACATTCCAATTGTAATGTTTACTGACGTGCCTGGGTATATGCCTGGAAGGGATCAAGAATACGGGGGTATCATCAAACATGGGGCAAAGCTTCTGTATGCTTATGCAGAAGCCACTGTGGCGAAAATAACAGTGCTAACTCGCAAAGCCTATGGTGGCGCCTACATAGTCATGGGAAGCCGCCATTTAGGGGCCGACATCTATTTCGCATGGCCTACAGGAGAGATAGCAGTAATGGGCCCTGAGGGAGCAGTCGAAATTATATCACGAAGGGCGCTCGATCAAGCAGCAGACAGAAAGGCTGAGAGGACTCGCCTAGCAGACGAGTTCCGTTCTGAATTCTC
>Ga0114999_10004583_pt1 | contig 16636 bp, 15 predicted proteins | sample ArcticOcean_MG_C_3_FD_89820 | JGI IMG/M metagenome (GOLD analysis project Ga0114999, IMG submission 89820) | Marine microbial communities from western Arctic Ocean - ArcticOcean_MG_CB8_126 | ecosystem: Environmental > Aquatic > Marine > Oceanic | place: Arctic Ocean: Canada Basin | collected...
CATCACCAGGGATCTCCGGCTGTTGAAGGAGATTGAGCGACTTGACCGCGTAGTTGTCGCCACCGATCCCCTGCGTAGCGAATCCGATTGCCTCTCTGGTATCGGCGCCGGTGTTGGTGAGACTCCAGCTTGAATAGCCATCAAGCAGGTAGACCGCCTTCCGGTCGAGCCCCGATACCACCAGGATCGCCGTGAGGAAGTCTTGCTCCGGGTTGCCCGTGGCGGGGACTCCCTGCCGCTTCCCATTAGCAACGTCCTCGAATACCACTGCGGGCCAGCGAGTAACTTCTTTCTGGTTCGCGATGTCGGGGTACCGCTCCGGATCCACGACGCGGTAGCTGAAGTTGCCGCCAGATCGACGGGCAAACTCGCGCAGGTACTGTTCCATGCGTTCCGTGAGCAACACCTCCAAAGGATCCTGGTCATCATTGGGTTCGATGAAGAACGCGGTGGCCGTGACGGGTTCCTTGAGACGGTCAGCGAGAACGCCTAGCGTCTGCGGCGCTAACGAGAACTGTCGGCTGGCTGTCATATCGACGAGCACGTTGTTGTTCACGAAGATCAGGTTGACCAACGCGACGATACCCACGAGGGCCACGACAGCGACGGATGCCGTGCCACCGTAGCGCTGGCGCCGACGCGCCACACGGTTGTGCGGACGTAGGAGCCAGAGAATGACTAGAACCAAGAGCAGGATGCCGCCGAATGCGAAAATGCTAAACCCCAATCCACGCAACTTGGGGAAAACTAACACCACCACAGCCCCTACGACGACAGCGAGTGGCCCGGCGACCCCCAAGATGCCTTTGACTGAGCCGAGCACTGTGCCGAATGAGCCCAGGCTTACTGCGGGACGGCTCGCTTTGCTAGTGCGCTGGGAATCAGAAGGTGATGATCGCGGTCCTCGTGTCATGGGGGTGAACCCTATCTCCAGCGCCGTAACTCAAGGGTTCGGATCGCAAGGAAAAGGAAGAAGACGACGAGGCTGAGGTAGTACACGATGCCCCGTAGGCTCAGTGCTCCTCGGGTGAAGTCTTCGAACTGGAATACCATCGACGCCTCTTGGAGCACCATTGCCATTCTGCCACCAACCTGGTCGGCGGCGAGATGAATCACGGTCAAGAGAGTCAGCAGTCCATAGGAGAGGACTGCCGCTACGATCTGGTTGCTCGTTAGGGCCGACGTGAACAGGCCGATCGCTAGCGCACCGGCGCCGAATAAAAAGAAGCCTAGGTATGCCGTGAAGATGGGCCCTCCGTCAGGGTTGCCGAACCAGAACAGCAACGCAACGTAGACGAGCGTAAGCGCAAGCGCCGCTGTCAAAACCAATAGGCTGCTAAGGAACTTCCCCAGAACCACTTCCCAGCCTTGTACGGGGGAGGTGAGTAGTAGCTCGATGGTGCCGAGCTTCTGCTCCTCTGCGAGCAGCCGCATCGTTAGCATGGGGCCCACCAGCGCCAAGATGAAGATGGAGCGCCCCACGTACGGGTTCACGGTCGCTTCGGGGAAGGCTGTAGCCGACATCGAGTCGACGAAAAAATAGCCCGTGAGTGCCACGAACACCGCCGCAACCACGTAGGCGACCGGCGAAACGAAATAACTCCGAGTCTCTTTGCGAGCGACGGCGAGCACTCTACGGGCTAGCAATGGAGTTGTCCTCGGTGAGTTGCATGTATACCTGTTCGAGGGTCAGTGAAGCGGGCTGCAGACGTAGTAGCGCCCATCCGCTTACCACAATCACGCGCGCGACTTCCGCGACCACGTCCGTTCCGCGTTTTGCCTCTACGAAATAGGCGCTCGCGTCGCTCCCAACCCCGTTCGTCACGGCCACCACTCCGACAACGCCGGAAAGCGCCTTTGCCACCTGGGCCTGCGGCCCCCTCACTTGCACCTCGATGCTGACATTTCCGGTCAGTCGTGCGGCCAACTCGTCCGGGTTGCCATCAGCGATGATCCGGCCTTGGTGGATGATGATGACACGGTCGCATAGCAGGCTCACTTCGGACAGGATGTGAGTGCTTAGGAGGACTGTGTGTTCAGCGCCTAGGCTGCGAATGAGTTCGCGCGTCTGCACGACCTGCGTGGGGTCGATGCCGGCGGTTGGCTCGTCCAATATCAACACCGGGGGCTCCGGTAGGATCGCTTGCGCGATGCCGACCCTCTGGCGGTACCCTTTCGAAAGCCTGCCGATTACGGTATCCAAGACGCGACGGGTTTGTACGGCATCCGCGGTCGCTTCGACTTGGCGCCTGAGGTGCGGGCCGCTCATCCCATTTAGGGTACCCATGTATTCCAGGTACTGGCGCACCGTCATGTCTGTGTAGAGGGGCACCGCTTCGGGAAGGTAGCCGACTCGCCTTCTCGCCTCCCCCGACTCTTCCACTGTGTCAAACCCGGCGATCCGGGCCGCGCCCGAAGAGGGGGACATGAACCCCGTGAGCGTGCGCATCACGGTCGTTTTCCCGGCGCCATTCGGACCAAGTAGGCCGACTATCTCGCCCTTGTTCACCGAGAAGCTCACGTCTTCTACGGCCACGAAGTCTCCGTAGTATCGCGAGATATGATCCGCTTCAATCAGCGGTACCTGCCCTTTTTCGCTATTCGATGCAGACATTCAGTGGCTCGCTGCGCGATACGTTACTTCCTGGCCCGAGGCAAACCGCAGTGTTGGTGCCAGGGCCGGAATCATAGCAGAGGCTTGGCATGCTTACGGAGACGGCGTGACAGCACCGCCAGGATTGTCGCGAGTGCGGCTGCGCCACGATCAGCCTGTTGATTGATCACGACGCGCCAACTCCTCTCGACTCGTGTGCCGATGACTCCGACGAATCGTTGACACCCGTGGAGTGCTGTGATATTCAGTGCACACGGGCTTGAGAAGCGAAGGCTGGTGTGCCACCTGGTGGACACGGAGCAGAGTTCGGGGCGTCTTGAATGGGGCGGCCCGGAAGCCTCAAATCGAGCGCGACGAAGGTGGGGTATAGCAATGCGGATGATTCTGATTCGGCCGATACTGTTGGCGATTCTCGCGCTAACTTCCGTTATGGCGTTTGCTGCATGCTCGGACGACGAGCCCACTGCTACCCGGGGGCCTGAAGCCACGGCGACGGCAACTACACCAGCCGCGACTTCAACACCGACTTTGACTCCTGGTACGCCGACTCCCACGGCAACTGCGGCCCCGCTACTTCCGACGGCAACGCCGACGGCGACACCTATGCCGACGCCAACGCCGATTCTAATCACGCGTGGTGGCATCCTCCGGGTCGGTCACCGTAAAGACCCACCGGCTGCCTGGGACACCATGCGCAGCACCAACTACAACCTGACCCCGCTGACTGCGGCAATCGCTGGCGAAGGAAACCTGGTTCAGCCGTGCTGGGACGATGAGACGACCATCTGCCCCGCGATCGCCGAGAGTTGGGACGTCAACAGCGACTTCACCTCTTACACGTTCAAGATTCGCGATGGTGTGAAGTGGCACGATGGTGAGCCGCTGACTGCGGAGGACGTTGTTTACTGGGTGAACCTCTTCGTCAACGGCGCGAAGGTTGGCGATTTGGAGCGCCTGCCTGGTGTCGCGAAGGCTCAGTTCGGCGACTTCAAGAGCGTTGAGTTGCTCGCAGGCAATAGCATGCGGATCAACTTGAACAACCCGGACGCGTTCTACCTGGATGGTTTGGCGATGCACCGCGTCCCGATCTTCCACCCGCAGCACTTGTTTGATCCCGCGATTCAGGCGGGAAATATGGACGTTACTCCCTTGGAATTGGGGAACATCGCCGCAGGACCGTTCAAATTCGTTTCCTATGAACCTGGAATCGGGGTCGTTACCGAGCGAAATGACGAGTACTGGGAGAAAGATGGAGTTGGCAACCAACTCCCCTTCTTGGATGGTGTTGAGTACTTCATCTTGCCGGATGCTTCGGCGTACCACGCTGCGTTCCGGACCGGTCGCCTCGACAGAGGCGCCATGGGGCGTGGTTACTACGTCGCGCCTTCAATGGTGCCGCAGTACCGCGAGAGTCTGGGCGACGATGTCTACTTCCTAGAGCGTGCCGGTGGCGCGAGCTCGGGGCTCGGCTTCAACACGCTGAAGGCCCCTTTCAGCGACATCCGATTGCGGGAAGCCATTTCACTCTGGATCGACAGGCAGACTGCGATCGACACCCTCAACCAAGGGGCTGGCAAGATTCGCGCGGGATTCTTGGATCCCAACTCTTCCGATCCCGCCTACCTGACATGGCCTGGATACAACACTGACACTCGTGAGGCGGATCGCGCGAGGGCCAAGCAACTTGTCGCGGACGCAGGCGCCGAAGGACTTGAGTTCACTATCATCCTGCCCAACACCATGGGAACAGCGATGGAGTGGTGGGCAGGCGCGATTGACGGCTTGGGGATCACCGCCAAGCTGCAAGTGATGGACGTTACTGCGTTCGACGAGCGGAAAGCTGGGACTGACTGGGACGCGACTTGGACCGGCGGGAATATGGATCAGGGAACCACGGCTCTCATCAACTTCTCCTTTGGTCAGAAGGCCGATAGCCCGTACGCGGGAACCGTCCACGATGACCCGAAGATCGCTGAAGAGGCAACCCGCCTTGGATCGGTGAGGTCAAACGCCGAGCGGAACCAGATATTACGAGAGCTTGAGAAGTACATCTTCCTAGACAAGGCCTACATCCTCCAGGCGAGTGTTGGCGTGGATCTGGTTCCGGTACGTAGCTACGTCAAAGACACGAAGATGTCGTTCATCCTGAACCCACCAACGTTCGCATCGTTCTCGCGAACCTGGATACAAAAGTAGATACGCAACCGCAAAGGGTGGTGAAGGGGACGGGATGAAGGAATACCTGGTTCGGCGGTTGCTTCTCTTCGTCCCCACACTGTTCTTCGCATCGCTGCTCATCTTTGGCGCGATGCGCGTGCTTCCCGGTGACGTAGCCGCACGAATCATCTCCGATGAGGAAGGCGCCTACGTCACCGAGCAGCAGTACGAGAGACTCCGGGAGCAGCTCGGTCTGGATGAGACGCTGCCCGTTCAGTACGGCAAGTGGATCTGGAGCATGGTCAACGGTGAATTTGGCGGTGAGTCGCTGGTCACCAAAGAACCCATCGCCGACATGGTTTCTCGACGCCTGACGGTCACCGCCCAGTTGGCTCTCTATACGATCTTGCTGACGATGATCATCGCGGTGCCGTTGGGAATCGTCGCGGCGATATATCAAGATAAGTGGCCGGACTATCTGATCCGAACGTTCACCATTGCTGGTGCAGCCATACCCAATTTCTGGCTTGCACTCATGGTTCTGTTGATGCTTGTTCTCTATTTCAATTGGAGTCCACCGCTGCGCTATGTGCCGCTGTGGGACGATCCCGTTGCCCACTTCCAGAAAGTCATTTGGCCCGTGCTCATCCTGGCGTGGGGGTACACAGCGTTTATGACACGTATCACCCGCTCCAATGTTCTTGAGGTACTGCGGCAAGACTATGTCCGCACCGCTAGGAGCAAGGGGTTGCACGAGGCGGTGGTTCTGACTCGCCACGTTTTGCGAAACGCGCTGATTCCCGTTGTTACCGTCGCTGGCTTCTACCTCAGTTTCCTTATGAGCGGCAGCCTGATTCTAGAGAACATCTTTGGGATTCCCGGCATCGGGCAGGGCATCATCGCAGGAGCGACGGAGCGCGACTATCCGGTCATCCAGAGTCTGACTCTCTTGATGGTGTTCTTCCTACTTGCAGTGAACCTTTTGGTAGATGTCCTGTACAAAGCCATTGATCCACGTATCGACTATTCCCACTAGCGCAGAGGGCGTGAGCAGGCTGTGAGCACCGAAACGATTGAAGCGGAATCGAAAAACTCCTTTCCGTACATATTCCGTCCTGGGTCGAGGCTTCGCGATGGCTCATCGGCCATCCTGCATTTCTCCCGGCGTAAGCCTCTTGGTGCTTTCGGAGGATTCATCGTCGCGCTCGTTATATTCGTGGCGGTCTTCGCGCCATTGATCGCCCCGGCTGATCCGTACACCCATAACCCTTCTGACAGCTTCAGTGCTCCGAGCTTGGAGTATCTTGCAGGTACCGATATCTTCGGCCGCGACCAACTCAGCAGGATCATCTACGGCTCCCGTGTCTCCCTGTTCGTCGGCTTCGCTTCAGTCATCATCGGGACATCGATTGGCATGTTGATTGGAATCGCATCGGCGTTTCTAGGCGGGAAATTCGACCTCGTCGTACAACGTTTCGTCGACACCATGATGGGGTTCCCTGGGCTCGTGCGCGTGCTGGTGATGGTTGTCGCCCTCGGCCCGTCATTACTGAACGTGACATTAGCGATAGCGTTCAACTACTTCGATAAGGTTATCCGCCTCGCACGCTCCAGCGCGCTCAGCGTGAAAGAAGAACCTTATATCCTTGCCGCAACAGCGGTCGGCGTAAGCACATGGCGCATCATCTGGCGCCACGTCACGCCCAACTCTCTGGCGCCTGTGTTCGTGCTGGCCACTCAACAATTGGGGACGGCCATCGTAATCGAGGCCGGATTGAGTTTCTTGGGGCTCGGGGTACAACCCCCTAACCCATCATGGGGCAACATGCTGCAGAGCGCCGCTAGGGGGAACATGGAGTTGACCCCGTGGCTAGCGATCTATCCAGGGGTGGCCTTGGCTCTCGTTGTGTTTGCCTTCGCCGTCTTCGGTGACGCGCTGCGAGACGTGTTGGATCCTCGCATGCGGGGAACCTAGTCCGGGATCTGTTCAACAGTCTGACGAACATGCGTAGCTCATGATGGCTACGTGCAAGGAGACTAATCGATGACACTTCCATTAGAAGGACTGCGGATGCTGGATCTCACCAGACTGGTGCCCGGCCCTACCGCCTCTTGGATGCTGGCCGATCTGGGCATGGACGTACTGAAGATCGAAGATGTGGCGGATCGTAGTGCCTACCGCGACCAGGCAGCTGCTCGTGAATCGAGGGAGCGGGTCGGCATCGATCCGAAGGTCGCCGAGGCTGAGTTTCGTGGAAACGCCTGGGAGCACATCCATCGGAACAAGCGGAGCATCGCCATCAACCTTCAGAAGCCGGAAGGGCAGGCCGTCCTTCACAAGCTCGTAAAGGAAGCCGACGTCTTCTTTGGGTCGTTCCGACTCCCCGTCTACAAGCGTTTGGGCGCAGACTATGAGACCTTGAGCGCGATCAACCCTCGGTTGGTCTACGCGACGCTAAGTGGTTGGGGCTTCGGCAACAGCTTTTCTGATTGGCCGGGCAACGAGCGCAATTCCCAGGGATATTCTGGGTTCACCGCGATGACCAGCGGGCAGGACGCGGAACCAGCCGACATGCTCTTCACCCCCGTGGACAGCTACACCGCGGCATTGGCGGTCATCTCCATCCAAGCTGCGCTTATGGCGAGAGAAAAGACGGGCCGTGGCCAGCAGGTCGATGTCGCGTTAGTAGAGGGCGGCACGACCATCCTGAATGGCGTCGTTCCTGGTTACTTCAAAGAGAAGAGTTACCGCAAACGCGGGTGGCCCAGCATCGGCAATCTGCGGTGCAAGGACGGCAAGTACATCAGTAATGCAGCGGCCTATCAGAATCACTTTTGGGCACCATTCTGCGATGCAGTCGGCCTTCCTGAATTTCGAGAGACGCGTCCGGATCGTGATGAGGCGATGATCAAGAAGGTGCGCGAGCACATGCTGTCGAAGACGAGAGACGAGTGGATGGCGCTCATCCCTAAGGAGATCGCCGTAGTGCCCGTCCTTGAATTCGACGAGGTGATGGAAGGATCGTATGCCAGTGAACGGGGCATGGTCTGGGAACTCGATCATCCGGTTGAGGACGGCGTCCGCCAATTGGGTTCGCCATTCCACCTGTCCGATACTCCACCCACCTTTCGCAACTTCGCCCCCCTGTTGGGCGAGCACACTGCCGATGTGCTTCAGGGCATTGGATACAGCGATGCCGACGTAGCAAAGTTAGAGGACGACGGCGTAGTTCGCGTGAATCATTGGGCGCCACCCAGTGGTCAGAAATAAGAAGGAGGGTAGCTATCATGGCTAAGACGATTGATGCAGACACTCATGTCGATGAAACCGAAGAAACCTGGGAATATCTAACGCCCGATGAGCAGGAATTTAAACCTGTCGTGGGCTACCCGAGCAATTCAGACCCGAAGCGGTTGACTCAGCATTTTTGGGTCATCCAGGGAGATCGACAACCAAGGCTGAGTCGGGATGACCAGAGAACGCACACCACAGTGGGAACGCGGGAATTGCTTGATGTCCCGGCGCGGCTCCGAGACATGGACGAGCTCGACGTGCAAACGCACGTGATGTACCCCACTCTATTCTTGGTGCAGCCTACGCCAAGCGCAGAGGCTGATTTGGCCCTGAAGCGTGCATACAACCGCTGGCTGGGTGATCGCAGCGACCAATCCGGGGGCCGCCTTCGATGGGTCTGCTTGCCACCACTGGCCAACATGGAAGAGACGAAGAACGAGATGCGCTGGGCGAAGGAACACGGTGCCGTCGGGGTTTTCAAGAAGGGAAATCGGGAGGCCAACCACAACATCACCGACGAGTATTTCAACGAGTTCTGGCAAGAGGCCAACGATCTTGAAATGCCCGTGTGCATGCACATAGGGAGCGGCATCGCTAATACCCGAGAGAACCGGACTGACGGCGACACTCGTGGCCCTCGGGTTCCGTTCGCCTCACTGCCAGACGCATTCACATCTCTGGTCATGAGCAAGGTGCCCCTTCGCTACCCGAAGATCCGTTGGGGCATCATCGAAGCCGCTTCTGGTTGGGCGCCTCACGAGTTGTACCAGATCCGGAGAAGGCTCGATCATCCCGGCTCCCAAGGCCCGTCAGCGACCACGTTGAACTTCGACGACATCCCTGAGGGTTTCGACATCCTTAAGGATCTGTTCAAGGCGTACAACATCTTCGTCACCTGTCTGGTAGATGAGGACTTGCCCTACATCCTGAAGTTCATCGGGGAGGACAACATTCTCGTGGGTTCCGATTACACCCACGCGGACCAGTCCCAGGAGGTCAACTTCCAGGCGGCCCTGCGGGCGCGGGCTGACGCGGGAGAGATTTCTCACGCAGCCGTCGAAAAGATGCTTTACGACAACCCCAAGCGTCTCTACGGGCTGTAAACGATCAATTAAAAGGGTGGGGCGCGGGAATCGCCCCCGCCATTTCGGCTAGCAATAAGCGACGCACGATACCAGCATGCGCCGTTCTTCTTCTTTGGAGGATTAATGGGACCCGCTCTTGAAGGACTGAAGGTCATTGACCTGACCACCGGCATCGCAGGACCGGGTACTGCGGTATATCTCGCGGATCAGGGCGCAGAAGTGATCAGGATTGAGCCCCCGCGCAGCGACGCTAACAGCGATCTAGCGGCCGATGGCGGCTCCGGGTTCGTGGTGCAGAACCGCAATAAGCGGAGCGTAACGCTGAATCTCACGACCCTTGAGGGCAAATCGGTTTTTCGCAAATTGGCTGAGCGGTCCGACGTGGTCATCTCCAACATGCGTGCCGCCGCCGCAACCAAGCTCGGGGTGGATTACGCAGCGGTCAGAGAGATCAACCCGCGATTGATCTATGCAGCGATCACTGCGTATGGACCGAAAGGCCCATATTCGCTTAAACCTGGGTACGACCGTCTTACGCAGGGGTTCTCGGGCGCTCAATACAGGAAATGGGAAGACGGGACGCCCGTGAGCACCGGTATCTTCTTGTCGGATCCTTCCGTCCCCATGATTTTGGCTTACGGGATCACGTTGGCCCTCCTCCAACGCGAGAAGACAGGAAAGGGCCAACTCGTCGAGACATCGCTGCTTCAGGCGGCTATCGCGATGCAGATGACCCAACTGGTGAAGTTCGAGAACTCCCCTGAGCCTCTGCGGGATCTCGACATGCCTACGTACGGGATATACCGCTGCTCTGACGATACCTATGTGAACGTTACTGCGCTCCGGCCCCAGCAGTTCCGGCGGATGTGCGACGTGCTGGATCTTCCGCACATCAGGGACGATCCCCGAGCCAACAACCCAACCGGCAACAGAGAATTTCGAGAAGAAGTGTTACCGATCATCCACGCGATCTTCGAGACGAAACCCGCTGCTGAGTGGCTGCAATTGCTTGACGCGGCGGATGTGCCGGTGGCGCCTGTTCTCGAACGCGATGACGTTTTCTACGAGCCGCAGATGGTCGAGAACAACATGTTCATCCGGGTCGTCCACCCAGTCAAAGGCCCGGTGTTGTCCTTTGCGCCGCCGCTCACCCTGTCTGAGGCTGAAGCCGTGACCCACAAGGCGCCGCCCTTGCTTGGTGAGCACACAGTCGAAGTGCTCAAGGAACTGGACCTCACACAGGACGAGATTTCCAAGCTTCAAACCAACGGGATCGTTTAGGGATATTTGAATGAACGCGACCCACACACGACCTGATCAACGCGATCTCTGGACACAGGTGTAGCTTATGGAACAGGTCCATTACGAAGTCCGCGACCAAGTAGTGATCATGACCATGGAGGGCGAGACCGATCTCAACCTGGGCATGGTCAGCGGAGGATTGCACGAGCGAATATCCGCCTACGTACAAGACGACAACCTGCGCTGCTGCGTGATCACGGGGGCCGGAACCCGAGCCTTCTCGGCCGGTGGCAACCTCAAGAGCGCCGCAGAATCGGGTAGGGTTGGCGGGGCTGGCTCTGTGTGGAATCCCTCCACGCTCACATTGATCAATGGATTGGATATCCGCAAGCCGCTGATAGCAGCGGTGAATGGCTTTGCCGTGGGAGCCGGGTGCATGCTGGCACTCGCGTGTGATATCCGGGTAGCGTCGGACAATGCGGAATTTGGAATCCCGGAGATCAAGCTGGGAATCCCATCAGGGATGGGCGCCCCGCAGCGACTCCCTCGACTGATACCTTTCGGCGCGGCCATGGAGATGTTGCTGACTGGCGATCGGATCAAGGCTGACCAGGCTTTGCAATGGGGGTTGGTCAACCGTGTCGTCCCCCAATCCGAACTCCTGGACACGGCTTTGGAGATCGCGAACCGTATCGCTGCCAACGCACCCATGGCGGTGCGGACCATGAAGGAACTCGCGTACCGATCTCGCGAGATGTCCTTCGCCGAAGGAATCCGAATGTCGGAACTCATGGGTTACATCGGCCGTGGCACGGAGGACGCGAAGGAAGGCCTGCGCGCCTTCGCAGAGAAACGCAAACCCGACTTCAAAGGACGCTAAGCCCGGCTCGCTATTTTCCGGTTCGGAGGTGCAGTGTGTCTATGGAAACGGAACTTTCGCTGCATCAAGCGGCCGCGAGTTCAGGGACGTCGGTCGTCGACTCGCGGGAGCCGGTCAGCAAGCGCGTTGATGCAGGCGTTAATTTGCACTACCTCGACTGGGGTAGCGAGGACAAGCCCTGGATGCTGTGCGTCCACGGTAGCGCGCAGAACGCGCACATGTGGGATTTCACGGCGCTCGCGTTTTGCGATCGCTACCACATCGTTGCCCTCGACCAGCGCGGACACGGTGACAGCGATTGGGCCCCCAACGGTGAGTACGAACGTGCAGCGTACGTTGACGACCTCGCGAATGTTGTCGACAACCTAGGTATGGACAAACTGGTGCTTATGGGCCTTTCGCTAGGCGGCAGCAACTCGGTCGCCTACGCATCAGCGCACCCTGATCGCGTTAGCGCGCTCGTGGTCGTCGATGTGGGACCTGAGCCAAGCGGCAGCGGAGAGCAGGGCGCCAACGCTTTCGTCACCCAGAAAGATGTGCTCGACACCTTCGATGAGTTCGTACAACGCGTCGTAGAGTACAGCCCGTTCCGACCGGAGTGGCAGATTCGTAGTAGCCTTCGCCACAGTCTGCGCCAACTCCCTGACGGGCGATGGACCTGGAAATACGATTCCGCTCTGCGCGATCCTGCGCGCCGGGCACAGCGTCAAGCGCAGCGACCGGATCCGTCCTCGCGATGGGAGATGTGGGAGAGCATCCGCTGCCCCACGTTGATAGTGCGCGGAGCCAATAGCAACATGCTCAGCCGTGACGTGGCTGATCGGATGGTCGAGCGGAATCGGAACAGCACCCTAATTGAGGTTCCTGACGCTGGGCACCGCGTGCCGGGTGACAATCCGGTAGCGTTCGAGAACGCTTTGATGGGATTTTTCGATAGTCTGGATAGCTAAGCTGCTGGCCGTGCCTCCCCAACTGAACCAAGGTGAATCTGAATTGATTGCGACGATGGGAAAACGCTTCGAATGCCCTGATATGGGTGGCCAATACATGGTCACGAAAGGGGGCGACGCAGAGTTGTCATGCGACGGAACTTCGGAAGCCGAGCCAAATCGGCTCGGTAAGCGGTACTTAGACGAAGCGACGGCAGTGACCGTGCTCTGCATCAAGGCTGGAACCGGCAGGGTCTGCTGTAACGGCGTCCCCATGACAGAGATGGCCCAGAAGAAGCTTCCTTCTTCTGATTGACCGGGGATTCAACGCAACACCGGCCAACGAGAGAACGTCGACCTCCGGGTCTTGATTTTTTGAGACTCATGTAAAGAACGAGCGAAATACTTCTCGGGGATGCTGAGGAGTTTGGGGGAATTGGTGCATGTCTTACTTAGCTGTAGACGGGGCTAGTCTCTGGTATGAGGACAGTGGCGGCAACGGCACGCCAGTGGTCTTCCTGCACCCCTTCACTGGCACCACAGAGGGATGGGTGTACCAACTCCCGGCTTTCACTGCCGCTGGTTACCGGTGTATCACGTATGACCGTCGTGGGTGGGGCCAATCACGTGAGGCAGCACCGGGGTCGGTAGCGACCTGCGCGACCGATGACCTTCACGCGCTGGTCGAGCATTTGGGCGTCGCCGGATACCACCTCGTCAGCAGCGGTGGTGGTGGTTACGTGGCACTCGACCACGTGGTTAGCCACCCTGAGGAGCTACTGAGTCTGGTGGTCGCGTGTAGCGGGGGCCCACTCCAAGGCGACCCTGAATACATGGCCATCGGGAGCAAGTACGGACGGATTCCTCAGTTTCAATCGCTGCCGGCTTGGTTCCGCGAGCTCAGCCCGACCTATCGAAACGCAAACCCCGACGGCGTGGATCGCTGGGTTGAGATCGACAAAGCGAGTCGGCAAGGAGAATCAAGCCACGAGGGGATGAAGAACAAGTTCACTCTTGCGTTGCTTGAGACGATCACTGTGCCCACGCTGATGATTGCAGGCAGTGCCGACCTGTACGCTGCACCACCCCGGATGCGGGTGATGGCAAGCCGGATCCCCGATTGCCAGTTCGTTCTTATGCCAGAGGCCGGACACGCCGCCTACTGGGAGCAGCCAGAGCAATGGAACAAACTGGTCTTGGACTTTATCCGCACGCATTGAGCACGCGCAGGGGTGGCAGCAACCAGATAAGCCGACGGACATAACGAAGCGGGGGAACAACGATGAAGATCACGAATGTTGAGCCGATCTTGGTTGCGCTTCCTTATGAAGACGGTGCGCCAAAACGAGAATCTGCTCCAGGCCACAGTGCGGAGACCGTTCTCTCGCTGTTCGTTAAGGTCGAGACGGACGAAGGGATAACCGGCTGGGGTGAGGCCTTTAGCTTCGCAACTGTGCCAGTCACGATCCCTGCTATCGCGGACGCGGTCGGACCGCTGGCTATCGGGCAGAACCCGACAGATATCGAGGCGGTTAGCGAAGATCTGCGCCGACGCTATCAGAACATGATGCGGGGCGGGCCCGCGCGTTTCGCGCTTTCCGCGATCGAGATCGCTATGTGGGATATCAAAGGCAAGGTCGAGGGCAAACCCATCTGGCAACTTCTAGGAGGTGCACCGAAGGAAAGCGTCGAGGCCTATGCCAGCATGTTTCGTTACCACGAGCCGGAGATCGTCAAGCAGATCGCGGCTACCGCCCATCAGCGTGGCTATCGGAAGATTAAACTCCACGAACGAACCGTCGAGGCGGTTGCGGCAGCGCGTGAGGCGCTCGGGCCCGGAGTGCCGCTGATGGTCGACGTCAACTGTGCCTGGTATCCGGACGAAGCGATTGCGATGGCGCAGCAGATGCAGCCCTACGACATCGCGTGGCTCGAAGAGCCGATCTCGCCCCCAGACGACTACGACGGCCTAGCGCGCGTGCGTCGCGAGGGCGGAGTTCCAATCGCGAACGGCGAAAACATCGGCAATCCCTACGATGTCAAATGGATGGCGGCCCGGGGCGCCGTCGATATAGTGCAGCCCTCGGTCGTTAAGCACGGCGGAATCAGCGATGTTATGCGGATGGTGGAGATTGCGGAAGATGCCGGGATGCAAGCCGTTCCTCATTGCCCCTTTGTCGGGCCTGGTCTGCTGGCTACCATCCACATCATCGCTGCGATGAAGAGCGATGTTCCCTGCGAACATCGCTACTGCGATCTCGGCGCAAGCCCGCTCGGCGACGCAGTGGTGGCCAGGGACGGTCGTTTGAGCGTCCCGCAAGGCCCTGGCCTTGGCGTTGACCCCGATCTCGAGATGCTGGAACGCTACAGGGTTCGGTAGCAGCCACGCGTGGCGTGGATTTGGTGGCAGCCGCTCGCTAATGACGTTTGGGCCGATTGGAGGGTGCCGCCTCAGGCACTGGACGGACATCTGCGGGGTACCTTGCTACGCGCACAGAAACGAGCAAAGTTTAGGTGAAAACCCCTCAGTGACTGCTTCGGGCCGTGTGTCAACTCTTAGTCGCTCAACGGATGATTCACTCGACTTTGGTGGTACTCATCGCGATGGCGAGACGCCACGATTTTCTGGTTCAACACGCCGTTGGCAATCAGTCCGATTTCTTCTCGTTCACGGTTGGCGCGACGGGGCCGATTGTGGATGGCGATTACCTCGCCTCAACTTCGCTCCTCAACTCTTCCCGTGCCACGGGGGCCAACCTTGCGTCGCGACGCGCATGAGGAAACTCCTCACGTTGCTGTGTTTGGTTCCAGATCAGCAGCATGAGAGAGGCCGCTCGCTCAGAAAACGACCTCTTGGGAAGAGCTTGGCGGCGTGCAGGTGCCGCGGGCACTCGCTGATCCACGGGACGGTGAACTGAGTTCAAGTGCACCGTCCCGTCCTAGATGGATGAATACATCTGGGCGACCAGTTCGCCCGCGGGGCCGTAGCGTGAGGCTGAGCTAGCGAAAGCATCTTTCCGGAATGCTCCCCGGTTGTACTTGTTCTGTTCCTGAGGGAGCGTGATGTACTCGTTCAGCGCAGGGTCACGAATGATGTTCATCGGGTCACCGCCGTCTTCGACGATCTGCGCTTGCTCCTTGAGCAGTTTGCGCAGCAGGATGATTCCCCGGTCGGTGACGCCGAGGTGCTCATGAGGCCGGTCCGAGACGGGGCCTTGCCCGACCCACGCCATGATGTCTTGGTTATTCGCCGTGTCTACGATGAAGTTGCCATCCTCGTCCCATATCGGCTGCCAGAAGTATGGCACGGACTCCTGTTGCGGCGCCTGCACACCAGGAGGTGCAAAGAACGCGGTGTAAAACATTTGGAGGGTGTGGTGATCGTCGAGAGGCGTGCGAATCTGGAACGTATTAGCACCGCCCCCGCCAACGCGGAGCATGCAGGGGAACACTAGCGGGTGCCCCACTGCCCAGTTCTCGTCCTCTCTGGTCTCGCCCATCACGAGCCGACGTTTCACGATGCCGTGCTCGAATACGTCGAACGCGATCTCCTGATGCTTCTTGGTGAACGCTTCAAATGTGGCTTGCACCGCGGGATCTGGGTCCGACTTCTGACCGAGGACGTACTTCCCATACCAGCCGTGCAGCCACTCGACATGAACAGGATCCAGTGCGTTTTCCACGATCTGAAGCCAATTACAGGGGATTATGGACAAGCCCACCTGTCGGACGGCATTCTTCTCAACGAACAGATCCCACCGAGGCAGCAGAGGTGCGGGTAGGGGGCCCATGTAGGCAAAGACCAAGCCTCCGATCTCCTCGACGGGGTATGCCTTGATCTTGACCTTTTCTTTGAAGCGACCGTCCGGGTGTACGGTCTCCTCGAAGGGCTGCTCGATGCACTGGCCTGTCTCGTCGAACATCCAGCCGTGGTACATGCAACGAAGGCCTTCCTGCTCTGGAATACCGTAGGAGAGGTCCACTCTCCGGTGCGGGCAGAGGCGGTCGATCAGCCCAAGAGTGCCTGATCGGTCCCGGTACAACACAAGGTTCTCGCCGAGCAATTGCACCGGCAAGGTGAGGCGCTCGTCGAGTTGGCCAGAGGCCGCGATAGGGTGCCAGTAGCGCCTCAGCAGTTTGCCCATTGGCATGTCGGGACCAACGCCCGTGAGTAGTCTGTTCTCCTCAACTGTCAACATGAGCGAGCCTCCATCGAATCTAGTCTTGCCGCCGGCTAGGTCTTGTGCTTAGAACGGGACGGGAACCTGATGTTCCAGGGTGATCTCCCTGTGTTCGTTTAACGACTGGCGGATCGCGAGGATGACCTCAAGGCTGGCCATGCCCCAGCGCGCGTCAGGGAACGTGGGACGATCTTCACTCAGCGCGTCACGCAACTCGGACAATTCTCCATGACCACGGGAGTTGGCTTCCATG
>Ga0114999_10004587_pt1 | contig 16627 bp, 15 predicted proteins | sample ArcticOcean_MG_C_3_FD_89820 | JGI IMG/M metagenome (GOLD analysis project Ga0114999, IMG submission 89820) | Marine microbial communities from western Arctic Ocean - ArcticOcean_MG_CB8_126 | ecosystem: Environmental > Aquatic > Marine > Oceanic | place: Arctic Ocean: Canada Basin | collected...
ATATCCCCAATCGCGGCGTGCCTCTGCGTGTAAGTATTCGGCAAACGCTTCGGCCAAACGATCTGCCAATGATTGAAGCAAAATGGCATTGTAATCGTCTAAATCTTGCTTAAATGCTTCGGCACGTTGATCAACACCCAAACCGGTCGTGAGCGCAAAACCACCCACATAATCGGCAACCCCAGAACCAATCGGCGCCACAAAATCGGCCAATGAATAATAGGGTCCGCCCGTCCGTTTCTCTTGTTGTTGACGCAACATGTGCAACCGAACCAACTCATCACTCCGCGCTTCGTCGCGATACACAACAACATCGTCGCCATCACTATTTGCGGGGAAAAACCCATGAATCGCTTCTGCTTTTAACCAACCTTCGGAAATGGCCTGCTCCAACATCGTTTGCGCATCGGCAAACAGCTTGCGGGCAGCGTCCCCTTTTAGGGGGTCATTGAAAATTTTGGGATAACTGCCCCGCATTTCCCAGGTGTGAAAAAACGGCCCCCAGTCAATATAATCCACGAGATCTGAAATCGCAAAATCCTGCAAACGACGTGCGCCAGTAAACGTTGGTGTTGGCACACCAGACCAGTCCAAAACGGGTCGTTTGGCCAGCGCGTCGCCATAATCTACCAAAGGTCTGCGGGGTGCGCCTCCTTCAAACTCGGCCATGGCTTGTTCTTGCTCCGCGCGATTTTTATCAACAAAGTCAGTCTTTAAATCGGCATTTAACAAGGTGCCCATAACACTGGCAGCGCGTGAGGCGTCTTTAACGTGAATGGTCGCGCCAGAATAAGCGGGTGCAATTTTTACGGCCGTGTGCTTGCGGCTCGTGGTGGCCCCCCCAATCAACAACGGAACAGAGAAGCCTTCGCGCACCATCTCTTTGGCCACATGAACCATCTCACCAAGAGACGGTGTGATCAACCCACTCAAACCAATAATGTCGACATTTTCTTCACGCGCAATCTTCAATATTTGATCGGCAGGCACCATCACCCCCAAATCAATCACCTCATAATTGTTGCAGCCCAACACCACACCAACGATATTTTTGCCAATATCGTGAACATCGCCCTTCACGGTGGCCATCAATATCTTACCCCGAGAGCTGCCACCGCCTGCCTTTTCAGCTTCGAGCAAGGGGTTCAAATGGGCCACCGCCTGCTTCATAACCCGCGCCGTCTTCACCACCTGTGGCAAAAACATTTTCCCGGCCCCAAACAAATCCCCTACCACATTCATGCCATCCATCAACGGACCTTCAATGATCTCAAGCGGTTTGTAGATCTCCAACGCATCTTTCAGATCAACTTCCAAATGCTCACCACGCCCATACAACAGCGCGTGTTTTAGCCGTGCTTCAACCGAACCTTCTCGCCACGCATCATCCTTCTCTCGGGTTTTGCCTGTCGACTTTACTGACACGGCAAACTCAACCAACCGTTCAGTGGCATCTTCGCGTCGATTAAACAGCACATCTTCTATAAGCTCCAATAGGTCTTTTGGGATCTCTTCATACACCATTAATTGACCGGCATTCACAATGCCCATGTCCAAACCCGCACGGATGGCATGATACAAAAACGACGCGTGAATCGCCTCGCGCATATAATCATTGCCGCGAAACGAAAATGAGACATTGCTAACGCCCCCACTCGTTTTGGCACCCGGGCACACTTTCTTAATCTCGCGAACCGCTTCAATAAAGCTCACAGCATACCCATTGTGCTCTTCAATGCCCGTACCTACGGTCAAAATATTGGGGTCAAAAATGATATCCGTGGGGTGCATACCCATTTCTTGGGTCAAAATCTTAAAAGCCCGTTGGCAAATGCGCACCTTATCTTCACTTGTTGTGGCCTGACCCTTTTCATCAAATGCCATCACCACCACAGCAGCGCCATACCGGATCACCGTTTGGGCGTGTTGGCGAAAGACCTCTTCACCTTCTTTCAAACTGATCGAATTTACAATGGCTTTGCCTTGCACGCATTTGAGCCCGGCCTCAATGACTTCAAAATCAGAACTGTCGATCATAATCGGAACACGTGAAATATCGGGTTCTGCAGCGATCAAATTCAAAAACTTGGTCATCTCGGCCTTTGAATCCAACAACCCTTCATCTAAGTTCACATCAATAATATTGGCACCGCCCTCCACCTGGTCGCGTGCCACCTCCAATGCGGCTTGATAATCTTTGTCTTTAATCAATCTTGCAAATCGCTTAGACCCTGTAACATTGGTGCGTTCACCTACCATAGTGAAATTGGAGTCTGGATAAATAATCATTGGCTCCAAACCACTATAACGCGACAAATCGGGTCGTTTGGGCGACGTGCGGGGTGCTTTGCCCTCTACAGCCTCTGCAATAGCCTGAATATGGTCTGGCGTGGTGCCACAACAGCCCCCCACCATATTCAACCACCCTTGCTCGGCAAAATCACCTAAAACACCTGCCATATGCTTGGGGGTATCATCGTATTCACCAAACTCATTGGGCAACCCCGCATTGGGGTAACAACTCGTCAATGCCGAAGAAAAGTGAGACAAAGTCTCTATATAAGGGCGCATATCGCCAGCACCCAAGGCACAGTTAATCCCCACACTCAGCGGGTTCATATGTGCAATAGACAACCAGAAAGCTTCAATGGTTTGCCCAGACAACGTGCGCCCGCTTTGGTCGGTAATCGTGCCAGAAATCATCAAAGGCACACGCACCTTATGTTCGCTGAAATATTTATCAATTGCAAACAACGCTGCTTTGCCGGTGAGGGTATCAAATATTGTCTCGGTGAGCAACAGGTCTACGCCACCATCCATCAATCCGCGAACTTGCTCGTAATAGGAAGCCACCACTTGATCAAAGGTGTGGGTGCGAAATCCCGGGTCATTCACATCGGGTGACAAAGACAATGCTGCACTTGTGGGCCCAATGGCACCCGCAACGAATCGAGGTTTATCAGGTGTTTTGGCCGAAAACCCATCTACGGCCCGTCGCGCAACTTGTGCAGCAGCCAAATTGAGATCATAAATGCAGTCTTGCAATTGATAATCGGCCATTGAAATAGACGTGGTATTAAATGTATTCGTCTCAATGATATCGGACCCGGCGGCCAAAAACTGGCAGTGCACCTCTTCTATCAAATGCGGCTGCGTCAAAGACAAAAGGTCATTGCAGCCTTTCAGATCGACAGAATGACTGCGAAACGCACTGCCCCGAAAGATGGATTCGTCCAACTCATAAGCCTGAATCATTGTGCCCATTGCACCATCGAGCAATAAAATGCGATTGGCCAATGCGTCTTCTAACGTTTGTTTTTGCACATTCATAAATAAATTCCCTACGAAAAGCATGTCTATAGAAAGAGGTGAAAGATGTTAAAAATTAGGCCAATTGCCCCATTCACGCAATCAAGACATCGTTGAATCTGCTGACGGAAGGGTTCACACAGCATACAAAAAAGCCATCCTCATCTTCTCGGACGGCTTTTTTGTTTAAATCGCTAAATGGACTGTAATAAGAACATCACCCCATTTGGTGGATAGGGAGAAATGGCATTGTCCATTACCAACTATCCATTGTCCATTGCCTTTTCACCCTTGCATTTCCTCTCGTTTTTTGGCTTCACGCCGTTTCGAAAAGGCTTTTTTTAAGTTTTCGTCCACATATTTGCCCTTCGTCTCTTCCCGTCGATTCTTGATAGAATCTTGAACCGAAGCCAGCTTATTTTTCTCTTCATCTGGCCGCGAGTCATCTTTCATTCGCTGCCCCAAGGCCACCATCATCTTACGATAGGTATTGTGATCTTCTGGGTTGGGATGCAACGTAAACGGCGGCACAAATTTGATGCCCGGAAACTTCTTGCGCCGAGCGGGATTGTTCTCTTGCATCAAATCCCGTGGGAATATCTGGAACAACAAACGCAATTTGCCCGGTTCGGCATCGGTCATTTGCCCCAAAGTGAGTGGGAGCCATATTTCCACTTCTTTCCCTATTTTGGCGGCACACGTGCGCATCAACAATTCTTTGATCTCTTCGGCGACCTCAAACTTGAGCAAAAAACCCAGTGCCGTATTGATCTTTTGCAAATTGTCATTGGGTTTTCGAAGCACAGAAGGAGCTAAAAAGTCGTGATCAATACCGGTCAGCGGGTTGATCGTGACAAACATCGAAATTTCATCCACACCAAATTCAATCAATGTAACGGGCGAAATAACCTTCTTTTCCTCTATCTTTTCAATGTACTTCTCCAAAACATCTGGAATACCCTCAAAATAACCATTTCCACCGCGTTTGGCCCACACACCCCCACCGCCCAAAATATGAAGCTCAGGTGAAAACACATACGGGGCAATCTGATCTGCAGTAAAGGATTCAGGTGGATTGGGGAATACCGTCAATTGATCCACACGCAACTGCAAAACCTCTTCCCCTTTGTTTACACCCGCTTCACCATATTTCTTTTCGGTGGCATCTCGTGACCCCACCCACGGTTTGCTGGGATCATCAAGGTTGGGGATAAAAAGGGCGGTTTGAACATAGGTGGCTTTGGCAGTAAAAAAGAGCGTGCTGCCATCGGCTTCGGGCAATGCCATACTATAACTAAACTCAATAGCCTCACCCGGATCTAAAGGATTATCTGCCGGGACAAAGTTGCCACCTTTGGTCGATTTAGGAAACGTCATCACCAGAACGGGTTTGGGACCACTTTTAAACTTGTACATACTATATGTATGAATCTGCGCATCTCCACGCCCACTGACCAACGACGCGGCTTTGAGCTTAATGCGACTCACCTGCGCAGTGACGCTTTCTTCTCGCACACCCTTTAATAAACTGTTCAAAATTTCGGGCTTAGAAACCACCTGTATGCGGGTGAAATTGGGCTTTGTGCTTGGGGCAGCTGTTTTTGCAACTTCCTTCTTTTTGCCCCCAAATAGATTCAGCATAATTAACACCTCATAGGAATCTCTAGCTTTTGAGTGTAATAACACAAGGTTAAGGAGTATGGCACACAGAGTCAAGCGAAATAAGCCTTTTTAGACCGACTGGTACGCGCAACCAAACACCCCTAGATATCTACGCCATAAGTGCCAAAACCCACTCGTGAAAACAAGAACTAAAAAAGAATAGCTGAAAGACCACCCCACAGCACCAAGGCCAATGCCACCCACCGAAACAAGCGTGCATCAACCAAAGACCGAAGCCAAGTACCCAAGAAAAATCCCACCACCAGTCCAGGAAATGCAGCACCGGCAAATTGCACAGTGGTGGTATTAACCAAATCCATATGCCAATGAAAAGGCAAGCTCAAAAGCGACTGGCATGTAAAATAGGCCATGAGAGTCGCACGAAAGTTTGCATATGGCCACCCCTGTTTGAGCCCAAGCAACACCAGCGGTGGCCCAGACACCCCAGTGCTCGTCGCTAAAGCCCCAGAGACAAACCCAGTTCCGATACGCGCAAGTAGATCGCGCTTAAAAGGATTGCCTGGGCGCAATTGCAACAATAAGACCATAAGAACCATCATCGCGCCAATACCTGTACGCATGGTTTCCGCATCGGCCTGGCCCAAGATATATGCACCAAATGGCAGGGCAAAAAATGCACTGCCAAGAAAAGTTCCCAAAAGTCGCAGATCAATCAGATGCCGCAATTGAACCACCTGCGTCAAACCCAGCGGAATGTATGACATCAATACCCCAGGGACAACAACTTGGGGTGGATAAACCAAAATCAATGCAGGCACTGCCAAAAGATTGAATCCAAATCCCGTAATCCCTTGTAGGGTTGCGGCAAACATGATTACACCACTGATTAACAACACCGTTTCCAACGAAAATTCCGCCACCCAATCTCCTTTACAGTCAGGAATGCAGGAAGAACATATTGGCTTTTGTCTTCTTCCTGCTCTCTTCTAGCTTCTATCTTCTTACCACGCAAATGGGCGAGACAAGGTCACAACCCGTTCGGCTGGTTCATACCATCCTTGAGGTGCATAATCGCTGGTATGCATATAACATTTTACACACAACTCTGCGCTGCCGGGTGTAAAGGTCAGATGCCGGCTCATCGCAATTGTGGTTCTGCCCGCATGATATCTACTCATCGACGCACAGTTGATAAACGTTGTGCCGCCCCACTTCTTCTCTATGTGCGAGCGCCCGCCCCGTGTATCGTCTGGGTGGGTATGCGTATGCCCGCCAAACCACAGATCGACAGCCCCAGAGTTGGATTCCAAAAAGGATTCAAACTTTCCCGTATCTCTTTCTCCTTCAACCCAATAGAGATATGATGCTCCAATAGGAGCACCGTCTTCAAAGCGTCCGTGATATTGGCCTTCCATACCTTCCCAATCACCCGAACCGACCGTTGTTTCCTTTAACATATGATGATGTGCCGTAATCACGATTTTATCACGATTTGCGAGCACTTGTGTTTTCCACCACTCAAATGTCTCCAATGAAACGGCCCCTGCCGGATATCCACCCCGTTCACCGCGCCCCACTGGCGGGCCACCATCGTTGCGATCTCCCATACACAAAAACACCATATTCCCCACCTCAAACTTATACCGTGCCCAATTGCCCTCAATCGAATACGGGCGTTTGCTGGCATCTATCCCCGAAAACTGCGCGCTCTTACCCAGGGGATCAACCCACTTTTGAAACCACCACTGCGTAGGTTCATTGGGCCCGCTGGCATCATGATTGCCCACAATATTGTAAAAGTGTTCGCGCGGATGCTTGGTCGACACACAGTATTGGGCAATGACCTCTTCACCTTCTTCATCATCAGGTGGTGTTTGTGACCCAGACAAATCGCCCACATCAAACATAATGTCCCACTCAAAAGAAGGGCCCCCTTCGTCACCCCCATTTTCGGATAACAAAATGGCCTCGGCTAGACTTTTACGGCCATTGCGTAAGTCTGTGCCAACATGGGCGTCACCGCCCAACCACAGTTTAAATTTTTCCAAAAAAACCCCCTATCTTCTGTGTTGCAATGAATTACGGCCTCATGGTGATGTTTAGAGATAGGGATCAGAGATCGGGTTTGCCAGCCAAGTTCAGCGTTGCGTGATTGTTCCGATTTAGCACCCCCTCAATATTGAGCCCCAACAAGGCCGTGAGAGGCTCTAACACAGTTTCTTCACCTACCATTTCACGGAAGATCGAATCTCGTTCTAAAAGGCGTGATAGACGCACCACACGACCTTCTGCATTGCGTACCACTACGGTCTAATGGATCTAAGCCACATCAAACTGTGCATAAACCAATCGTTCATAGGGTCCTTCATCGCCACGGCCATCCCTACGTCCTTCGCAAAAGGCCAACAGTGTATCTTTCGTCGCCTTCACCAATGCAGGAATACGATAGGTGCGATAACTTCCTTCACCACTTGCCCAAATCACATTTTCTTTCAACACGGCCACGAAACACTCCCAACACTTTATATTATTCCCACAAAACACGCTCTAACAATAGATTGCCGACATTCACCCCAACAAGTCCGAATGATACCTCTAGGCCACGCCTACCCAGCCTGACAAAGCATATCCCCACAAATCCCATTCAAGCAACCTTGCCCAGTTTCTCTCCTGCCGATGATCTACCTTTGCACTTTAAACTGAAACGAGGGACACTTGACAACAACGCCTACTCCGCTTACCCTTAGCACTTTCTAACCTCATTACAGGAACCCCATGAACGCCCTCATTCGCAATCCGCTCATCCTCCCCGTCTATGTTCCAACATTCCTGCTGTCTTTTTGCAGGGGCCTCATCATCCCCATTTTGCCATTTTATGCCAAATCTTTCGACATATCTTATACGCTCGTGGGCGTTATTTTGGCAGCCGAAGGCATTGGCAGCATTTTGGGTGCCTTGCCCACCAGTATTGTCATTAACAAATTAGGCCGTAAAAATGCCATGATTTTGGGTGTGCTCATGGTCGCTTTTTCTGTCGCAGGGCTGTTCTTTGCACCTTCTGTTATTGTGGTGTTACTCCTACGCCTCATTTCGGGCGTAGGTGGATCGATTTGGAACATCTCCCGCCATGCCTACCTTACCGATGTGACATCCCCAAACCAACGCGGCAGAGCGCTCTCTATTTTTGGCGGTGTAAACCGTATTGGCACGTTTGCCGGCCCTGCAGTGGGTGGCATTCTGGCCGCCGCGTTCACTTTGCGCACCCCATTTTTGGCGTTTGGGGCCATTGCCATAATAACAGCCATTGTGGCAGCCTTTACAGTTGAACGGCGCGACACACCCGTCGTCATATCCTCAAAAGGCCACATCCACCACATCGCAGGCATATTCCGCGCACATTACCGCATTCTCTGCACAGCAGGCGTAGGTCAGCTCTTCGCGCAAACCATTCGCAATGGCCGCTATGTGTTTATCCCTTTGTTTGGTGCAGATGTGCTTGGGCTTGATGTAGATGATGTTGCCTATATTATGAGCTTCTCAGGTTTTATCGACATGCTCGTGTTCCCTGTTGCCGGCGTTATCATGGATCGCTTCGGTCGCAAGTTTGCAATGATTCCTTGTTTTGCCATTCAAGCCATTGGCATGGCCTGCATTCCATTCACAGGCAATTATTACGAACTCCTTGGAGTCACTTGCCTCATTGGGTTTGGCAATGGCATTGGCTCGGGCACCATGATGACACTGGGTGCCGATCTTGCGCCAAAAGAAAATGTGGGTGAATTCTTAAGCTTCTGGAGACTCATTGGCGATGGGGGGCAAATGGGCGCACCCATGATTGTGGGGAGAATCGCCGACATGGTTGGTTTATCTCCGGCAGCCTTTGTGATCGCAGGCATTGGCCTTGCCGCTTCGGGCATCTTCCTCTTCTTTGTACCCGAAACCCTCCAAAAACCTCCCCCCCAGCCAAGCCCCTCGCAGAACAAACACCCAACCTGAACCTTCACCAGGCTTTCGTAGAAACCCATTATCAATTATCCATTGCCGCTAAAAACGCCACGGCATCAGGGAAATAGGCTTCTAAGTGCGCCACAACCTCATCTATTGGTGCGTGACACCCCAACGAAGCAAATGGGAAATCGCCGATATCTCTTAGCAGTTGTCCATTGCGCTCATGAAACCGTCCAACACGGTCCATAAACTGGCCCCAGTGCCCCATGCCAAACCCAGACCGCAAACTGGGGCGGGCACTATCGTGCCAACTTTTGGGAAACATTTCCTGAAAGGGTTCAATAGAATTCATCCAACTACCGCATCGCACAGTTATGACTTCGGGCCGTCTCTCTTGTGTATCTCGTAATAATTTCAACAACATAGCCACAAAATTGACCCGTTTCTCACTCAGCGGAGATTCGGGTTGATAAACATTGGCAATATGAATGGCGACATAATCATCACCATCATCAAATGTCCAACATTCATACGGACGCGCTGTTTTTGGCGGTGAAGGATCGGCTTTTTTCGGGCGATATCCTTTTTGTACGCGGGGCCACAGATAAGCCAACCCCTCACTTTCCAATTGTTCAGAATCTTTAGAATCTGGATAGCGGTCATAAATAGCCTCCAACCCCACCAGAAATTCATTCCACTTAGCGTCTGCATGCCCTCGCGCAGGTATCTGGTTTCCACCTTCATAAAAATCGGTATTGCGATAAATATTCACACGCCCATTTACCGCATCGTTAAAATCTGCCCCTTCGATATCCATTAACTGCCGCACATACCACAAACTCAGGTTCAAAAAATGGGTGGCATAATGAATGCGAATCTCATCTTGATTCATCGCTTCTCCTCCAAATAACGACCTTAAAAGAGTGTTGGCGCGCCAAAATACCACATCCCTTAATAATATCAAAGTACAAAGAAAAAACGGCGTGGTGAAGCATCACGCCGTTTGGAAGAAAACTGCCGGCCAAGTTATTGCAACAGCGTTAGAGCACTTTGCGGAAGCACATTGGCTTGCGCCAAGATCGAGGTACCCGACTGTACCAATATTTGTGCTGTCGTAAAGCCCGAAACTTCTTCGGCAATATCTGCATCCCGAATAGACGATTCGGAAGCCTGGTTGTTTTCGATTGAATTCTCTGCATTTCTAAGGCTAAAACCCAATCGATTTTGATAAGCACCTAAATCGCCACGTGTTTGCGACACATTGCCAATGGCCAAATCAATCGCCGAAATAGCCGTTTGAGCCGACGGCAAAGAAGACAGTGACAAACCACCCGTATTCAAAAACGCACCAGACGAACGCATATCTCGAATATTGACTTCGATACGATCTGATGCCTTGTTATCTGCCCCTACTTGGAACGTACCACCCGTGCCTGAATTAATAACCAAGGTCGTGGCATTCAAATCACCATCTCGATAACCATCGGTGGCAGGGTTAACACCCTCGGCAACCTTTTGACCCCACAAAGTCAGCCGAATGCCCAATCGGTCGTAGTTGGCCACAATCGCACTACTTGTAGCCACCACACCGCTTCCAGCACCATCGATATCCAAGGCAGACCCAATATCAATTGTTTGGGTTGCCACACCATTACCTAAGGTGATCTGGTTATCGTTTGTCCCACTATCAATAAACACATAGTTACCAGATTGCGCGCCCGACACTTGAACATTAGCGACACCCATCGTGGCTGAGGCCAGTGCTGTCGATGTAGCCGCATTGGTATCTAAATTGTTTCCATAGCCCGATAACAGTGTTGAATTGTTATACGATGTTACGGCTGCAATGCGATCAATCTCATTGTTGAGTTGCACAAACTCTGCATTGATCGCTTCGCGGTTGCCATCATTTACCGTTGAAGAAGCTGACTGAACCGCCAACTCGCGCATCCGAATCAGCATCGCGCTCACTTCGTTGAGGGCGCCTTCTGCTGTTTGAATCAGGTTGACGGCGTGTTCTGTATTACGAGCACCCTGACGCAAACCGCTGAGTTCGCCCCGAAAGCCTTCTGAAACACTCAACCCCGCTGCATCGTCTGCCGCACGGTTGATTCGCAACCCACTCGATAAACGCTCGATGCGCATCTTCAAGTTGTTGTTGTTAATGTGCCCAATGCGCTGCACATTTAGATTCGGGATATTATTATTTATCCTAAGTGGCATCTTAAACCTCCTTGTTCAACTCACTTGGCTTCCTTGCCAATAAAGTTTAGGATTGGGATTTATCCCTAAACCTGACACTACTTAGTATGTCCATGTATTCAATTACCAATTGTTTTTCAACAACTTACACCGATATTATCATCACCTTTTCAAAGTGCTTTAGCCTTTTTTATGGCGCGATAATTCATGAGATGCATGAACCAACTTGATTTTGCTTGGCGTTTATCTTAAGTTTTTGTAACGATTTGACCCAAGGAGGAATGGATATGGCCGACGATACGCCCGATGAAAATGATGTTGAAGCCGAAATGATGCGCATGATGCAGGAAGAACTATCAGGCGACGATACAGAATCGGAGGAAGATGATGCCCTGGCCGAAATGGCTGCAGCGATGGCCGGCGGAGATGATGGTGGCAATATTGATGAAATGCTTGAACAAGAAATGCTCAAAGCCATGCAATCCGACACCGGCGATGCATCAGGCGGCGGGTTAAGCTCGCTACCCGCTTTTGGAGGGGCAGCTGCCGCGGCTGAAACACCCGAAGGCATTGAGCGGCTTGCCGATATAGACGTGAATGTGACCGTCGAACTTGGAGGCGCCTCTGTTGAGATCAAAGACATTATGCAATGGACCAGCGAGTCCATTGTTGAGCTCGAGGCACAAGAAAGTGACCTTGTTGATATCTTGGTCAATGGCCAATTATTCGCTCGCGGAGAGGTCGTGGTTGTGGCCGATACGTTTGGCGTGCGGATTTTAGAGCTTGTCAACCCATCAATAGAACCTTCTTTTAGGCATGGATAAACGACCATAAATAACGTAAAAAGGCGGTACGATCTTCAATCGTACCGCCTTTTTTAAAGCCAAAATTGTATCTGGTGCCTTATTCGCTTTTGTAACCTGGTAAAGCTTGCATAATATATTTGCTGAAATAAATGTCGACCACCTGGCCCTCATACAAGAGTTCGTTGATACGCGTTTTCAGTCGGGTTTTAACAATATCGCGGCCATCTCTATGAGACAGTTCAGCTGGGGTTGCATGGCTCAATTCGTAAAGAACTGCATCTTTCACCTGATCTATTTTGGCATCATCTTCAATCTCGCCTTTTGCATCATCAGGTGCCACGGCCAAAGTCACCTCGGCGGTTAATAACAACCGCATATGTTCAGATCGCGGATTGGCAACAAACTGGCCCAAATCAATACTGTCTTCTGGCTCGTTGCTGTCAGGAATAACCCTCGGGCGCTCACCATTTTCACCCCCACTCCCCAAACCACCCTTTTGGAACAAATATTGTTCAATGCCCATGTAGACCCCAACAGCCTGCATCGCAAGAATGATCAATACAATAGGCAAGTACCGCAACAAACTGGGCTGTTTGATAGGTCCAACCGGTGTTGCCGGCTCGGGCGTGCCTTCTTCCTGATCTTCTTCTTCGGCCATAGATCTATATGATCGCTTTCTGAAATTAATCTACCAGAACAACCAACATCTGGCCCAAACGACAAGCTATTCAGTACCCTCATCTAGGTCAACACGATGCCGTGTTGGACGGCGGGAAGCCTGCTGCTGTCGATATTGACCGAGTTCTTGCTCCAAACCTTTTTCGGTCTTTTCCAATGTGTCAGATTCTGCTTTTAAGTCGGCCAACTGTTCGGTCACTTCTTGGGCACGCTTTTCAAACTCTTCGGCTTGTAAAATGACATCTTGTTGACTGGTTTGCGTGGCGTCAATTTGGGCTTCTCTCTTGTCGACCTGGCGGTGGTAGACCAGATAAATTTGAACTGACCAAGTTAAAAATGCAATGATTAAGACGAAATATATCCACTCCAAAACAGCTCTCCCAATAGATATTTATTTAAGCCGACACCTTTTTTGTGGCAATTGGAATACGCACCAAAAATGTAGCCCCAATGCCGGGCCGATTCTGCAATTCGATCTCTCCAGTATGGGCATTAACAATACGTTGGCAAATGGCCAGCCCCAGTCCTGTACCTTTTTCTTTGGCTTTTGTGGTATAAAACGCCTTAAAAATCTCGGCTTCCTGATCGACAGGAACGCCTCCCCCCGTATCGGTAACCTCCACTTCTACCCAGCGCTTACTTACAGTGCCTACTTCGCGAGTTCGCAGCGTCAATTCCCCACCTTGCTGGTGTTGCATAACCTGAGCAGCATTCTGAATCAAGTTCATAAACACCTGCTCCAACCGATTGGCATTTCCCAATACACGTGGCAAGTCGGTTTGCGTCTCGCGGTTGAGCTGAATATGAAATTTGCTCAAAAGCCGCTCGGTGAGCATCAATGCTTCGTCCAGCACGTGATGAATCTCTATTTCGCCAAACGAATCGGCATCGCCCCGAGCGTAGTTTTGAATACTACTGACCAGATCGGAGATGCGCTCTGTTTGGCGCACGATGATATGGGAAGCGTCCTGAACCCCAGAAATCTCAGGGAACCTGACCCCCAAAATTTCAGCATTACCCATAATAACAGCCAGTGGGTTCTGGATATCATGCGCAACAGTGCCCGCCAATAACCCCAAGATCGACAATTTCTCGGTCAACAACACCTGATCGTAGGCTTCTGAAAGCTTGTGATTGGTTGCTCGTAATTCGTCAACCAAAAGGGCATTTTCCAAAGCAATAGCCACACCAGCGGCCATGGCTTGTAACAAGGCTTCATCTTCTGCATCAAATTGACCAGACCGTTTGTTAAGAACAGCAAAAGCACCAATCACCTGCCCCAAACGGCCACGCAACGGACAACACAACATAGAAATTGTGGTATACCCATGTTTTTGGTCCCAAGTGGGATCAAACTGGGGCATCTCATAGGCATTGACGACATTTACTATTTCACCCGAAGAGATGACAAGCCCAGCAATGCCTCTATTAGAAGGCATCCGGATTTCATCTATTCCTTGCGCAACCCGTGTCCATAGCTCATCTTTAACCCGATCGACCACATAAACACTACACCGATCAGCATCCATAACCTTTACAGCTGCCTCAGCTATGAGTGCCAATAGCTTATCTAAATCTAATTCTCGGGCCAATTCCCGATTCATATTCAACAGCGTTTCTAATTTCTCCAAACGCTGTTGAATAGGCAATTGTTGATCCATATATCCACCCACTCAAACCAAATGATGCCCGCCAATGAAACCACGTATATCTGTTATAATTCCAGTATTTAACGAGCAAGATGCCATTGAAAAAGTCATAGGCGATATTCCGAACGGACTTATTACTGAAATTTTGGTTGTTGACAACGGATCTACAGATCAAACGGCACGCTTGGCAGCCAAAATGGGGGCCAAAGTTATCAGGGAAGATCGCAAAGGCTACGGATGGGCGTGTTTGGCAGGGATGGCTGCTGTCGACAATCCTGACATTGTCGTTTTTCTTGATGGTGACTACAGCGATCACCCCAATGAAATGTCTGACCTAGTTGCCCCAATTTTAGACAACCGAGCCCATTTGGTAATAGGGTCACGCGTTTTGGGAAACCGTGAACCGGGAGCGCTCTTGCCACAAGCCCGTTTTGGAAACTGGCTGGCCACGCGCCTCATTCGCTGGTTTTATGGGGTTTCACACACCGACCTGGGACCTTTTCGTGCCATTGCCTATCCTGCATTGTTGCACATTGATATGCAAGACAAGACTTTTGGCTGGACCGTTGAGATGCAAGTCAAAGCAGCAAAACTGGGGATGAAAGCTGAAGAAATACCCGTGAGCTATCGCCGACGTATTGGCGTTTCTAAAATAACGGGCACGGTAAGCGGAACCATTAAAGCGGGGTGGAAAATCTTATACACCATCTTTAAATACACGATAATACGGGTAAAATAACACGTGCTCACCAACCCATATCCTATGCGTTATTTTTGAGACTGCAACATAAAGCGAATGGTTTTTGCAAATGCTTCAGCACCTTGCTTGCTGATTTGAAATTTCTCTTGGCGCCGCACAATTTCACGCAAGGCCAACATACACCGCACCTTGGGTGAACCGTTTACCTGCACGGCCTCTACCATCACCCGCCCGGGTTTGAGCGCTGGTACAACAACGGTTGGTCGCATCGGCAGAGGTGCTGGACGCTCATCTTCTTCGGGCCACCAACGGATAAAGAAATAAAGCGTAAAAGAAACCAAAAAAATCGACATGAACATCGAACCAACAGGCAGCAAACCAAAATAAAAAGCCACCCCCCCCAAAGCGCCCATTGCCAAACCCAACATCAAAATCCAACGCGACAGATTATGCGCCACAACCTGCATAGGCCCGGCCATATCGTTGATCTGTTTTCTTTTGTCGTTAAGCGGCTTCTCCATCCTTGTGTACCCCATCCATCAATTGTTCTAAACGGCGAACGGCGGCAATGGTGCGTTCTTGTTCACTATCTTGAGTCGCGCGGTGCTTCAATAAACGATCTGCAATGTCTAAAGCAGCCATTATCGCGATTTTTGCAGTATCTCCGATGTTCATCTCGCCTGCAATCTTTTTCATCTTCAGATCGACATACCCGGAAATTTCTTGCGCATAAGCATCTGATTCACTGCTTTTGAGTACATACTCTTGACCAAAAATGACCACGCGCGTGGTCTGTATATCAGAATCGTCCATTCTCTGCATAACTTAACCCACAAAGAGAAGTGAAATGTAACGGAGCACACAAGGTTAAACCTTAATGCTGTGGGGCAATGCTCAGCGCCATCTCTTCTCTGTTAAATAAAATTAAGGAGTGTGCTTAAATCTAAGTAGATTCGCTTTGGATTGTCAAGCATCATAAATTTTAATAAAAAATTCAAGAAACGATAGACGCCCGCCGATAAGTAGAGAGAGGGGGAGTTTTTTTTATTTAAACAGATTTCCACTTCGCCATTTGGCCGGCAATGTTTAACTCCCTCTCTTTACGCCGGTTTCTCATTTCAAGGTGGTCTCCATGCCCAGTCGCGTGACATCGACGACATCTGCCATCCCAAGCCCCCCCCAAAAAAGTTCAACGACTCAGACTTCACAACAGTCTACCCCTCAAGATATTGTTGACTTATCTGTAAATGGCGCCCCTAATTCTGGAACATCTGGCCTAACCACATATCAAAGTTATGGCCCGAAAACCGTGAGAGATCAATTCAAATTCGATATTGAAAACGGGCGATTTGGCAATAACGGGCGTTATACCCCTTTGCATTCTCAGTTTGAATCTGTAGCCAGGTCGACCTATTACTCACGGGCCGGCATTGAAGGACAAGTCAATGCCTTTTCAGGTAAAAACAGTGCGCAATCGGCATTGTTTACTTTGGGTTACCTAGAATCATCCCCCAACAACACCCATGCCTCAACCCACATGGATGCACGCACACAACAAAATCGACGCATAGACAGAAACTTAGATTTACTTCATATGCTTTAACCGACATTGAGCAGTTGTAAATAAAGAAAAAGGGTTTTATTTTTCTTTGAGTGAAGTCCTTCATTCAAAGGAGAAAAAGATGTCTGACTTAGTCATAGAGCGTTTGGAC
>Ga0114999_10004591_pt1 | contig 16622 bp, 17 predicted proteins | sample ArcticOcean_MG_C_3_FD_89820 | JGI IMG/M metagenome (GOLD analysis project Ga0114999, IMG submission 89820) | Marine microbial communities from western Arctic Ocean - ArcticOcean_MG_CB8_126 | ecosystem: Environmental > Aquatic > Marine > Oceanic | place: Arctic Ocean: Canada Basin | collected...
CCTCCTCGCAGCGCTGGGCGAACGCCACCATCTCGGCGACGGGGTGGGAAGGTGGCGTTCGCAGGTCGACCTTCATGGCGGCTCCTGGCGGGGGTTCGCGCCATTGTAGACGACCCCGCTGACGACCGCGGTTCCTCGGCCAAACCAGCCGCGGCACGGTAGTTGATGGCCTTCGTGCGCCTATACTTCCTGGCGAGCCGCACACCCATGCCGAGGTGGCGGAATGGCAGACGCCGCGGACTTAAAATCCGCTGCCACGAAAGTGGCGTAAGGGTTCGAGTCCCTTCCTCGGCACCACTTCTACTGGGTAACGGCCTGGAAAACGACAGGCCTTTGCTGTTCATAAGCGAGCTTCCACGCAGCTGCGCAGACCCTTCTTGGGTGTTTACACGCTGTTGGTAGCAATCCCTTAGGTTCTCCCGCCAGGTCGTTTCCCGTTCGCCAGTAGGCTGAGCTAGGTCGGTGAGACCTCGCGAATCTTCGGTTTACTTTTTAGCGAGGTGCTCGCCGTCGATCCTCTTCTTGGCTTCACGTTTTTCACGTTGAAGCTTCCTCAGGATACCTTCTGGGCAACAAACCCTGACGCACCTTTACCCTTGGCGCGACGAACAACATAACCCTTCGCTCCCAGCTTGAATCTCTTGTCGTTTTGGAGGTCTGAGAGTGCAGCGACCAATGCGCCTGCGACAGGATCACGTACTTCCTTGGCGGTCTTGGACTGCGTTGATAGCCACTTAGTGAACGCATCCTCGCCGATCTCATCGCCGACGCTCTTGCGAAGAGCATTGAGTTTGCGGAGTTGACCTTTATTGAGAATAGATTGGTCGATGGGCATGTTATTTCTTTCCGGTGCAGTGGAGATCCACTTAGCATTTCCTTTATTTCTTATGAACGAACTATAACGCAAATCTTTGTGCTTTGCATCACTGGGTTTTCAGGGCAGGTTTTTTCAAAATAAATTCTCACAACATAAAAACAGAATCCGTGATTTCTTATCGCTTTTATGCTTTGGTTTATTGATGTTATTTATTCATAGTTCATACCTTCCAGTCATGTTTATCGAGTGACAGGCGATAATACGGAAAGTATGTTCCTCGGCAGTTCCTATTGCAGTAAGTGAAAGGGTTTTCGTGATGAAAAAATACTCAGTCCAACAATATGACTCATAGGTTTCTTTGCTCTTAGTTTCTTAGCAACAGGGCCTGCTCAACTCCTAAGTGCTCGAGGTTTTGCAGAATAGGGTTGGGGCAAAGAAAATGTGCTCGGGCACGACGTATATTACGAAACGCCATATGATTTCATTCTTGCTTGCTGGAATAAGTGTGATTGCGGCCGGTCTCGCACTCCTGACCTCAGACGTCCAACGAGCTTGTATGCCTGCGTTGTTTGGCGCCACCATGCTGGCTATGGTTGTCTCATCGGTGCTGTATGCGAACGCTGAGGGCTATTCATTAGGTGGGCTTATGGTCCTCGTCCCAATCACGATCACGCGCGTGATCGGTGTCACTCTAAATGGTATTTTGTACTTGAAAGACGAAAGGTAGGCCGCAACTAGGAATCAGCTTAAGTTCAAATAACCCAGACCCCCAGCCACCTAGGAACCAGCACATGCCTTAGGCAACGCACCGGAGCAACCGTGTCTCCGATGCGTTGCCTTATTGTTTTTGGTTCGGAAATCCAATCGTTTGATTTCAAAGTTACAGGATGAACGCACCCGTCGACCCACGCTAACCATGGCTCAGTTGACCACGCAACCACGTGCGACTAGCCTGCCCTCATCGATACGAGGAGGAGGCGAACATGGCAACGGCGGATCAATTGACCGAAGCAAGCACGAGCAACTACGTCGAGGCTGGCGGCATCCGGCTGCACTACAACGAAGCTGGCACCGGCGAGCCGCTAGTGGCCATCCACGGTGGCGGTCCCGGCGCCGGCGGCTGGAGTAACTTCCAGCAAAATCTGCCTGCCCTCACGGAGCACTTCCGAGTTCTGCTCATCGACCTGCCTCAGTACGGCAAGAGCGACGCCCCGGAGATACACGAGCCCACCGGCACGTACTATGCGCGGACCATCAAGAACTTCATCGACGCCCTCGGCCTGGAGAAGGTCCACATTCTGGGCAACTCCCTCGGCGGGATGACGGCGATGAAATTCGCCATCGACTACCCCGATAGCATTGGCAAGCTCATGGTCATGGGCGCACCGACTGGCAGCGCGAGCTTCACTCAGCCCATGCCTACCGAAGGTCTGCGCAGGCTGATGGAGGCGTTCGACAATCCCACAAAGGAAACCATGCACGCCATGATCAAGGTCTTCGTGGACGATCCGTCGTTCGTGACCGATGAGTTACTGGAGCAACGCGTCGCCTCAGCGACGAACGAGAAGAAGCAGGCGGCCCGGCGTAATTCGACGGGCGGCATGGTCGACCTGACGCCAGACCTCGGCAAGATCAAGGCGAAGACGCTGATCCTTTGGGGCCGGGACGACCGCATCGTCCCGCTCGACTTCGCATGGCAGCTCAATTTCCGTATCCCCGACTCTCACTTGCATGTGTTTCCGCACTGCGGCCACTGGGTGCAGTACGAGGGCCGCGACGCGTTCAACCGCCTGGTCATTGACTGGGTCAAGAACGAACCCAACTAACGATTGTTTTCGGCTAGGGCCCTGGCCCGGTTCAACGACGGGGCCAGGGCCTAGCTATCGCCACAGAACCCCGGCTAGGAGGTCTCGTCATGCCGCAGAGCATCTGGACCGCGCTGCTCGGCGCGGAGGTCAAGTTCGTCCAGGGCAAAAAATACCGCACGCGCATCGTCGAAGCGGGCGAGGAAAACCCCGAGACGCTAATCATGGCGCACGGAGGCGGCGGGCACCTTGAGACCTTCGCCTACAACGTCATGCCCCTGGCCCAGCACTTCCACGTCATCGGCATGGAAATGGTGTGCCACGGCTTCTCGACCGTGCCGGACGTCGTCGACGATTTCAACGCGCTGGTGTCCGACCAGGTGCTCGACGTCATGGACGCCCTGGCGCTCGACAAAGTGTGGTTGCACGGCGAGGCGGGGGGCGGCTCCGGCATCACACCGTTGGTGATGACCCACCCCGAGCGCCTCAAAGGCGTCATCTTCGAGTCCGGCATCGCCGTCAACCTCAAAAAGGGGACGTACGCGCCGCCGCTGCCTCCGGTCGGAGGGATGACCATGGGTGAGCGAACCATTCAGCTGCTGGACAACCCAACATGGGAAGGCATCCGCGCCCGCTTACTCATGGTGATGCACAATCAACACCCGGAGCGCGTCACCGACGAGCTGGTCGACATCCGGCTGGCGCACTACTCGCGGCCGTCGACGAACGACGGGCAGCGCAAGTACTACACCCGACAGAACTCGGTTGGCTACAACTACAGCGAGGAGGAGATCGCCAAGATCAACCTGCCAGTCCTCGTCCTGTGGTGCGACGGCAACAGCGGCCTGGGGCCAGACGCCGGCGAGCGCGTCGCATCGATCATCCCCGGCGCGCAGTTCAAGCTAATGCCAGAGACGGGCTGGTGGGCGCACTGGGAGAAGCCGGAGTTGTTCAACTCCGCGGTGACCCAGTTCATTCACGGCGATCGGGTTACCTAGGCCTCATGCCCGCTGGGCGGTCAGTTGCCCTCGGCTGAGTCCGAAACTGCCACGAATCGCTGTCTCGTTGCTCGTGCCAAGCCCTGCCTACTCTGCGAGCAGGAAGGGCAGCACCTGCGACACGTATTCATCTGGGCGCTCGTACGGCGCCCAGTGCCCTACCCGGTTCAGGATCACCAAATCAGCCTGCGGCATATAGCCCATGAGCATCAGCGCCTGCTCCACGGTCACCATGCGGTCAAAGCGTCCGTGGACGATCCGCACAGGCACCTTAATGCCCGGGAGCAGCCCGAGGTTGCTGTGGGAGACGCTGATCGACTTGCCCTGCGCCTCCTGGTGAGCTTTGGCGTTCGTCCACGTGCTGTAGACGTAGTCGACCAGCTCCGGGTCCGTGGCCATCGCCTCGTCGTACAGGTGCGCCTTCAGGTAGCGTATGAACTGCTCCCGCGATGGATCGGCGTAGGTCTCCTGCGTCGCCTTACTGCCCTCTGACGGGAAGTTGGCAATGATGTAGGGGTCGCCGCCGGTCGAGGCGTGCGAGCCACCGAGCACGATCTTGCTGACGCGCTCCGGCGCTTCTATGGCCTGTACCAGGCATGTCGTACCACCCATCGAGTTGCCGACGTACATCGCTCGCGGGATGCCGAGGTGGTCCATCAGGGCGCGCGCCGCCCTCGACTGCACCGAGTGACCGGGCTCGTTGTAGACCTCAGGGCCGCTCTTACCGTAGTTCACCATGTCCATGAGCACGCAGCGGAAGTGCTTCGAGAACTCGCCGATGACCTTGTGCCACGTCAGCCATGCCGTGCTGCCGGGACCGTAGGTGTGCAGGAAGATGATCGGATCGCTAGACCCTGTCCTGAGCCCGGCCGAAGGGCCGATATCGTGATAGTGGATCGTCATTCCTCTGCTGTCTTTGAAGCTCTTACCGGTGCCCTCTTCAGTCAACCCGTCTGGTGCCACGAATGCCATACTTGTTCTCCTTATCTAGTGATCCCCCGGGTCGCGCTAGGACGGCGTCCTAGCGTCTACTCTAGCCCATGGAGACGGACTGCAAGGACATACGGCTTGCGTCCGCGAACGGTGTCCAGGCACCTGCATTTTGGCCGAGGAACCCGGCGGAGCGCGAGAGGCCCTAGGGGCGCCAGCAAGCGCGGTAGGTAGTAGGTCGCCCTGGCCAGGGTCAAGATCAGCAGGCCCAAGGCCGTGGCATCTCAGCGATGACTACAAGCCACGCTTGTCGTGGACATGGTGTCGCAGGGAACTCAACAGCCGCTCCCTGGCATCCGAGTACCGCATGCTTTTCCTTTTTCGAAGCCAGCGAATCGCATTCGTTTGTGACGCAGCGAACGAATACTTCTGTTTGTAAGCCATAAGCTGCTGTTTTAGCTGTGGTTGACGGCCCTGACTCCAAATTGTACGCTACCATCCGCTCCCTCGACTGGTGATAGAATCTTATAGATTTCTATAGGTTTTCGTGGCAACCCAATCGACCCCCGCCATCGGTGCCGACAACAGGCAATGGCTAAGCCTGGGCCTAGCCCGCACGCTGCTTGGCGTGAACGAGGCGACGCTGCGCCAGTGGGCCGATCATGGGCTGGTCCGCGCGTTCCGGACACCAGGGGGCCATCGCCGCTTCTCCCTCGAGGATATCCAAGCCCTGGTCCAAGGCGCGGGTGCGCGGCCCAACGAACGCGTCGGTCCCGAAGGCGCAGCAGTGCTCCCTCGCATCAGGCGGCGCGTGGACGAGGCGCGACCGGCACCTCCTCGCTGGATGACAAGCTTCGACGACGTGGGGCAGCAGCGGATGCGAACGCTGGGCCGCCAGTTGCTCGAGTTGTGCATGGACACGGTCCACGCCCCGGAACGCCGCGATCTGGTGAAGGCGGCGACGGCGCTGGGGCACGAGTACGGGGTGGAAATCGCGGGCCGTGGCGTCGCCCTGCCCGAGGCGGTGGAAGGGTTTGTCTTCTTCCGCCACATAACCGTGGATGCCATCAAGCCCGCGCTCCAACAGAGCGGAGGCCCGCCCGCTGTCGTGAGCCGGGTTTGGCAACAGCTTGGCCGGCTCACAGACGAGGTGCTGTTGGGACTTACGCGGGCCTATGGCCCTATGGGCGGCTCACGCAGGACCATGCGACGGTAGCCTTAGAGTCCCTTACCTGCCGGCATGCATCGGCGGCTCTGGCCCACGATGCATGCTGAGTGGGCCATGGAGTGAAGTTATAGCGACGAGAATCGACATTGACCTGACGGACAAGGAATTACTCAATATCCTGCAGTCGTCGTTCCCTGTAGCCGCCGAGCCTTATGGGGTCATCGCCGAGCAACTCGACATGAGTGAAGAGGATGTGCTCCAGCGGGTCTACGCGCTAAAGAAGCGCAATGTGGTGCGTCAGATTAGCGCCATATTCGACACGCGCAAGCTGGGCTACAAGACGACGCTTGTCGCCTTCCGATACCCGCCCGGTGCGCTAGACAAGGCCGCGCGCGTCATCAATCGCCACCCCGGTGTCAGCCACAACTATGCCCGCAACGGCCACTTCAACCTCTGGTTCACCCTCGCGGTGCCGCCGCACCACGACCTCGGCGAAACCATCGACCACATGGCGAAGGCGACCGGCGCCGAGGCCGCGCGCGTCATGCCCACCCTGCGCTTCTTCAAAATCGGGGTGAACTTCGACATGGTCAAAGAGAAGGGCGCCGCCTACGACTACTACTCTCCTGACGGCTTCGGCGGAGGCGCATCCACGGGGGGCATCGTTGGCGACGATTGGAATCGCGCGCAGGACGTGACGCCCTTCGAGGTTGAGGTGATCCGGGAGCTCCAAGAGGACTTACCACTGGAGTTTCACCCCTTTGAGGGTATCGCCACCCGCCTGGGCGTAAGCGTCCCGGAGTTGTTCGCCGTGATGACGGGGCTTCAGGAGCGTGGGCTGATGCGTCGCTACAGTGCGGTGCTCTACCACCGGCGTGCGGGCTTTCGCTCCAACGCCATGGCCGTTTGGGCGGTGCCCGAGGACCGAGCGGTTGAGGTTGGCATGGCCATGGCTCAAAGCCCATGGGTGACTCATTGCTATCAACGGCCGACCTTCCCCGACTGGCGCTTCACCCACTTCACCATGATCCACGCCACCACGCAGGACCAGTGCGAGGACGTGGCGCGAGAGATTTCCGAAGCCACCGGCATCACCGACTTTCAGCTCCTCTACAGCACACGGGAGTACAAGAAGACGCGCGTGCGCTACTTCGTGGAGCACGAGTACGACGCCGCACTCCAGGAGGTCAGCTCCTGAGCCGCTACTACCCAGCGTACTTAGACCTGGCCGGTCGGTTGTGCGTGGTCATCGGCGCAGGCCCTATCGCGGAGCGCAAGGTGCAGCAGTTGGTCGCCGCGGGTGCCGACGTCATCGTCATTAGCCCCGAGGCCACCGAAGGCATCCGGCGCGCCGCCGACAACGGGCACGCACGGCTGCTGGAGCGGCGCTACGCGCCCGGCGACCTCGCGCAGGCCTTCGTCGCGTTCGTCGCGACCGACGACGAGACGGTCAGCCGGCAGGTCCGCGAGGAGGCGACACGAGAGCGCGTGCTCCTCAACGTCGCTGACGTGACGGGTCTGTGTGATTTCATCGCCCCGGCCGTCGTTGAGCGCGGCTCGGTAACCGTCGCCATCTCCACGAACGGCACGAGCCCAGCGCTGGCCCGCAAGCTGCGGGAAGCGCTGGAACGCTGGCCCGGGCTGGCGTGGGCCGATGCGACACCGGTGCTCGCCGAGGTTCGCGCACGCTGAAGCAGGAGGGCGCGCAGCCACAGGCCGACGCTTGGCAGGAGGCCATGGACGCTGAAGTGCTGGCGTTAGTGCATGCCGGCAAGCACGCTGAAGCGAAAGGCCGTCTGCTCCATGTGCTACGCGCCGCCTCACCCCAGCGGGTCGGCGGCTAATGCGAATCGTAGTCACCGGGCTCAACCACCGGAGCGCGTCGCTAGCCACGCGTGAGGCCATGAGCATCAGCCGGGAGCAACTGCCCAGCGCTCTAGTGCGGCTGCACGCGCAGGTCCACCGGGGAGTGATCCTAGCCACCTGCAACCGGACGGAGATTTACACCACCACCGCCGACCACAGTGACGCAGTCCGCGCCTTCATCGACGACCAATTCAGGGTGGATTCGCGCGAGCTGGAGTCCTCGCTGTACACCTTGGAGCACGACCATGCCGTCGAGCACTTGTACCGGGTCGCGGCCAGCCTAGACTCGCTCATCATCGGAGAGTCCGAGATCCTCGGCCAGGTGCGCGACGCCTTCTCGGTTGCGAGCCGCCAAGGGGTCGCCGGCGGCGTGATCGCCCACGTCTTCCATAATGCCTTGCGCGTCGGGAAGCGTGCGCGAGCAGAGACCGGCATCGGGCGCAACGCTCTGTCGGTCAGCCGGGCCGCTGTGGAACTGGTCCGCCGGCTCACTTCGGACTTGGAGTCACGAACCGCGGTCATCGTCGGAGTCGGCGAAGCCAGCGCCCTCGCAGGCCAAGCCCTTCGCGACGCAGGCGTGTCGTCCCTAGTCGTTGCCAACCGCACGCCGTCGCATGGCGAGGAGCTGGCAACGGATCTCGGCGCTGTGGTCGCGCCGCTAGACGACCTGAGTGCGCTGATCGGCGATGCCGACGTCGTCGTGACCTCCACCGGGGCGTCTGACTTCGTGCTGAGCGCGGATGTCGTGCAGCGCAGTATGAGCGGCCGCGCCGGCCGCCCGCTCGTCGTCATGGACCTAGCCATGCCCCGTGACGTCGAGCCTGCGGCAGCGGACATCCCCGGCGTACACCTCTACTCGATGTACGACCTGGAGCTGATCGCGGAAGCGAACCACAAGGAGCGCGAGGTCGAGGCGGTGAAGGCCGAGACCATCGTCGCCGATGAGGTGGCGAAGTTCCGCACCTGGTGGAAGGCCCAGGAGGTCACACCCACCATCGCCGGCATCCGCGACCACGCCGAGTCGATACGACTGGCGGAGGTCGCGCGCACACTCAAGCGCCTGAACGGTGCGGGACCCGAGGCTGCGGACGCCGTCGACGCACTCAGCAAGGCACTGGTCAAAAAGCTGCTGCACGGCCCAACCCGCACGCTCCACGACCGCAACGACCAGGCTCTCACCGAAGCCGCTCGCGCGCTCTTCGGCCTGGCCGAAGAGTAGGCGTCGAAGTCGTCGTGGCTCCTCCCATCCGAATCGGCACTCGCGGCAGCCGCCTAGCCCTGGCACAGACGCAACTCGTCGTCGATGCGCTACGAGCCACGGCGCCTGGCCGCGAGGTCACGACCGTCGAGGTCCGCAGTGAAGGCGACCTGCAGCCGGACGTACCTCTCCAGGAGCTGGGTATCGGTGTCTTCACTGGTGCCCTTGAGCGCGCGCTGCTGGACGGGCGTATCGACATGGCGGTGCACAGCCTCAAAGACCTACCCACGCAGCCATCGCCAGGGCTCATCGTGCTGTCGGTCCTCGAGCGAGCCGACCCACGGGACGTGCTGATCAACCGCTGGGGCCATGGCCTACTCGACCTCCCTGCCGGCGCCCGCATCGGCACCAGCAGCCCGCGCCGGGAGGCACAGCTGCGGCATGGGCGCTCAGACCTCGACTACCTCCCCATCCGCGGCAACGTCGAAACGCGCATCGCCAAGGCAGACGGCGACGACTACGACGGTGTGGTGATCGCGGCCGCGGGCGTCGAGCGGCTCGGGCTACGCGACCGCATCGCCGAGTACATTTCCTCCCGTGTGCTGACGCCCGCCCCCGGCCAGGGCGCACTCGCGCTGGAGATGCGCGCCGGTGACGAAGACTTGGCCTCCTTGGCCATAGCCGTCCGCCACGACGCCACCGCCGCTGCCGTGACGTCAGAGCGCTGGGTGTTGCGCGCAGCGGGCGCCGGTTGCCTACTGCCGATCGGCGCGCTAGCCGAAGTCGACGGCGAGGTGCTGACATTGTTTGCCACCGTGACGGCACCAGACGGCTCGCAAAGCTACCGTGTCGAAGTGGCAGGCCCCGCCGCTGACCCGGACGTCGCGGGCCGCGCGGCCTACGCGGCACTCGTCGAGCAGGGAGCCGGGGCGCTTCTGGGCCCGGAGACGACGCCGTGAGCAGCAATCGTCTACAGCGGCCGCCCATGGTTCCCTTCGACGACCATCAGGCCAGGCTCGCTCACCACGAGCATACCTCCAGAACCCACTTCCCTCCGCTCACTCTTCGACAGGGTCAGGGTCCAAAGGTGCTCGATGCCTAGTCCTGGCAGGGTCATCCTTGTCGGGGCGGGGCCGGGTGATCCCGGCCTCATCACCCTCAAAGGGCGCGACGCCCTCGCGGCGGCCGACGTCGTCGTGTACGACCGCCTGTCCAATCCCGCGCTGCTGGAGCATGCTAAGGCCGGTGCTCAGTTCGTCTACATGGGCAAAGAGCCAGAGACATCTGGTGACTACCAGGAGGTAATCAATCAAGCGCTGGTGGATGCCGCGATCGCGGGCAAGATCGTGGTGCGTCTGAAGGGAGGTGACCCTTTCGTGTTCGGACGCGGCGGCGAGGAGATGCTAGCGCTCCGCTCGGCCGGAGTGGCCTGCGAGGTCATCCCCGGCATCACTTCGGCCGTGGCAGCGCCCGCTTACGCCGGCGTCCCTGTCAGCCACCGGGGGGCCGCCACGTCCTTCACCGTCGTCAGCGGCAGCGAGGACCCAGCCAAGCCTGGGTCCTCGCTCGACTGGGACGCGCTGGCCAAGACGCCGGGCACACTCGTGTTGCTCATGGGCGTGCGCAGGCTCACCGACATCGCCGCCGCGCTGACAGCGGGGGGCCGTTCCGCCGACACGCCGGTTTCGGTGACGCAGTGGGGCACACTGCCGCGCCAGCGAACGGTGACAGGGACGCTGGCGGACATCGCCACGCGAATCCGCGACGCCGAGGTTGGCTCGCCCGCCGTCACGGTCATCGGTCCCGTCGCGGGGCTGCGCGACTCGCTGCGCTGGTTCGACACTAGGCCTCTCTTCGGCCAGCGTATCTTGATCACACGGTCGCGGCAGCAGGCGAGCGCGCTCAGTGCGCTGTTGGCCCGCGAGGGCGCCGACCCCGTAGAGCTGCCCACCGTCGAGATCGCGCCGGTGGAGGACCCGTTCGAACTCGACGGGTGCATCGGCGATGCCGGATCGTTCGATTGGGTCGTGTTCACCAGCACCAACGGCGTCGACTCTTTCTTCGGTCGACTCGCCAGCATGGGCCGTGACGCACGGGCCCTCGGTGGCGTACACATCGCGGCGATCGGCCCGGCGACCGCGAGAGCGTTGGCCGAGCGTGGCGTAGTTGCAGACTTCGTACCGAACGTGTTCACCACCGACGCAGTCGCCGATGGCTTCCGTACCTTCGATCTCTCCGGCAAGAGAATACTGTTACCTCATGCTGACATCGCGCCGGGAACGCTGGCCGGCGGCCTGCGAAACCAGGATGCGGATGTCCGCGAAGTGACGGCCTATCGCACGGTAGTCCCCCGAGAGGCCGCGGCGCGGGCTCGAGAGCTGCTGGGCTCTGGTACGATAACCGTCGCGACGTTCACCAGCTCATCGACCGTGCGCAACCTTGTCGCGCTGCTGGACGGCGACACGAGACCTCTGGATGGCATACGCATCGCCTCCATCGGGCCGGTGACCACGCGGATGGCACACGAGGCAGGGCTGCGCGTCGATATCGAGGCCAGGGAGCACACCGTGCCAGGTCTCGTGCAAGCGCTGCGGGAAGCCGCCGTGCCGGCGGCCACGGAGGGCGGCGGGTGAGCGACCTGTTACATCGTAGGACCATTTCACGGCAAGGCCGTGCGGGCTCAGAACAGGGCAGCGCAGGCTTTCCCGCCGTGCGCATGCGCCGGCTCCGCCGTACTGCGCCCCTCCGGCAGCTGCTCCGGGAGACGGTGCTATCGCCGGCAGACTTTGTCTATCCAATCTTTGTCACGCACGGCAACGGCGTGCGCTTGCCTATCGAGCCCATGCCGGGACAGTTCCAGCTCTCGCTCGATCACCTGCTGGAGGAGGCCGCCGAGGCCGAGTCTCTTGGCGTGCGTGCCGTTCTGCTGTTCGGCATACCATCCCAGAAGGACTCCGTCGGCTCCGAGGCGTACGACCCGCAGGGAATCGTGCAGGAGGCCGTCGCGGCCATCAAACACGCGACGGACATGGTGGTCATGACCGACGTGTGCCTCTGCGAGTACACGGACCACGGCCACTGTGGAGTCCTCTCGGCCAACGACGGCGAAAGCGTCGACAATGACGCCACGTTGGAGCTCCTGGCAAGGACCGCAGTATCGCACGCGGAGGCGGGGGCGGACATCGTCGGCCCCTCGGCCATGATGGACGGACAGGTGACGACGATACGTGCGGCACTGGACGATGCGGGCCACGGGGACGTGGCCGTGATGGCCTATGCGGCCAAGGCAGCGTCCTCGTACTACGGCCCTTTCCGTATTGCCGCAGGGTCTGCACCGCGCAGCGGGGATAGGCGCGCGTACCAAATGGACGGGGCCAACGCCCGCGAGGCCATACGCGAGCTGGGACAGGACGTGGCGGAGGGCGCCGACATCTTGCTGGTCAAGCCCGCGCTCGCATACTTAGACATCCTTGCGCAGGCGAGGGAGCGATTCGATCACCCCCTCGCCGCCTACAACGTGTCCGGTGAGTACTCCATGATCAAGGCGGCGGGTGCGAACGGCTGGATAGACGAGCAGGCCGCGATGATGGAGACGCTGACCAGCATCAAACGGGCCGGCGCTGACGTGATCATCACCTACTTCGCCAAGGACGCCGCGAGGCTCCTTCGCGAGGAGGACTAGCAATCACCGCCGAGCGTGACCCCGCCTGGAACTTCGCGATCGCCGAGCTCACGAACCTCGGCGCCGAGCTGTTCGCTCCGCTCACCAAGTCCGCCGCGGGCCTGGTAGCCCGCGTTAACGAGGGCCACTTCGTCGAGCTGCGCTTGGCCCACGTGTCAGCCTTCGGTACGCTCCAGGCCCGGATACGACGTCCGCGACCGTCGCTCTTCATTCTGGGCGTGGTCAGCACCAACCCGGCGGAAGCGTGGGTGCTGCCGTCTGGCGCATTCGACCGCTTCGCCGACGGCGGCGTGCTGGCGCTGGACGAGCCGCCGGACGAGCCGCTGCGCGAGCGGCTGGCTATCTACCGCAACCGCTGGTCGCTGATCACAAACTTCGACCAGTTTCGCACGACCCTGAATGACCCGATCGCACTGCGAATGCTGCTCTCGCTGGGGTAAGACCATGGACCATAAGCTCTCCAAAGCCCTCTTTTCGCGCGCTCAGGGCCTCATGCCCGGCGGCGTCAATTCGCCGGTGCGCTCATTCGGCGGTGTCGGGGGCTCGCCCCCATTCATCGCCCGAGGCGAGGGTGCTCGCATCTGGGACGTCGACGGCAACGAGTACCTCGATTTCCTGGGCTCATGGGGCCCGCTGATCCTGGGCCATGCGCACCCGGCCATCGTCGCCGCCGTACAAAAAGCCGCAGCCGATGGCACGTCGTTCGGTGCGCCCACCGAGGGTGAGGTCAAGCTGGCGGAGCGCATCATCGCCTCGGTGCCGTCCATCGAGATGCTGCGCCTCGTGAGCTCTGGCACCGAGGCAGCCATGAGCGCGATACGCACAGCCCGCGCCTATACGGGGCGCGACAAGCTGATCAAGTTCAATGGCTGCTACCACGGCCACGCAGACGGCCTGCTAGTCAAGGCTGGCTCCGGCGCGGCGACGCACGGTGTGCCCACGAGCTCCGGCGTGCCGTTGGCTTACGCCGCCGAGACGCTGGTGGCTGAGTACAACCGCTTGGATACTGTCGAGGCCTTGCTCGAAGCGAACCTGAATCGCGTCGCTGCCATCATCGTCGAGCCGATAGCCGGGAACATGGGTGTCGTTCTCCCAGCTGAGGGGTTTCTGGTGGGTCTGCGGCGGCTGGCTGACCAACACAGTGCGCTGCTCATCTTCGACGAGGTCATCACCGGGTTCCGTGTCGGCTACGGCGGAGCGCAGGGCCTCTACGGTGTCCGGCCAGACCTGACGTGCCTCGGCAAGGTCATTGGCGGCGGGCTGCCGGTGGGGGCGTACGGCGGCCGGGCCGACGTGATGCGCATGGTCTCGCCGCTGGGCGGCGCCTACCAGGCGGGTACGCTGTCCGGCAATCCGCTCGCTGTCGCAGCCGGCATCGCCTGCCTTGATGCGCTGGCGCAGCCGGGGACCTACGAGGCGCTGGAGCGCTCGGGCGCCGCCGTCGAAGCCGGCCTCCTTACCGCCGCCGCCGCCGCGGGGGTGCCAGTGGCAGTCAACCGGGTCGGCTCCATGTTCACGATGTTCTTCTGCGAGGGGCCGGTGACGACGTGGGCCGAGGTAGCCGACGCGGACGCGACCGCCTACGCTGATTTCTTCCATTCCATGCTGGATCGGGGTGTCTATCTGGCGCCGTCGCAGTTCGAGTCGGCCTTCGCGTCGCTGGCCCACACGGCTGATGACCTGGCCACCGCCAGCGAGCGGGCCCGCGACGCGCTGGTGTCACCCTCGTTCCGCTAATGAAAAGAAAGAGGCAGCGCTCAGGCGCTGCCTCTTTCTCGGGCTTGCTGTCGGTTATTCGCTACCCGGCCAGTGCCGCGGCGGCGGACTCCCAGTTCACGAGGTTCCACCAGGCCGCGACGTACGCGGGCCGGGCATTGCGGTAGTCGATGTAGTAGGCGTGCTCCCAGACGTCACAGGTCAGGATCGGCGACTTGCCGTCGGTCATTGGGTTGCCCGCGCCGGTCGTGTTCACGATCTCCACCGAGCCGTCGGTGTTCTTCACCAGCCAGGTCCAGCCGGACCCGAAGTTGCCAGCGGCGCGAGCGGAGAACTGCGCCTTAAACTCGTCAAACGAGCCGAACGCCTTGTTTATAGCGTCGGCAAGCGCACCGGACGGCTCCCCGCCACCGTTGGGGCTCATGCTGTTCCAGTAGCAAGTGTGGTTCCATACTTGAGCGGCGTTGTTGAAGATGGGGCCCACGGGGGCATTCGCGATGATGTCTTCCAGCGAGGAGCCGGCGAACTCTGTCCCTTCGGTGAGGTTGTTCAGGTTGTTGACGTAGGCCTGGTGGTGTTTGCCATAGTGGAACTCAAGCGTCTCGCTCGAGATGTGCGGCTGCAGGGCGTCCATTGCGTACGGCAGTGGCGGTAGTTCGTGCTTCACGGGTGTCTCCTCTTGGGTCGCTAGCCGGGTCGAGCTTGGGCTCGTACAACAGGGCACTGCGCTTTCTCCCTAGCCAGCGCCTCGCCCGTTCTCACAAGCCGCTGAGTAGGGTATCACCACGGATGCGGGCGTCAAGGAGTACGAGTGGCTTCCGCGAGCTGAGAGGCACCTCGAGTATCGGCTTATCCTGATCCAGATTGCGGGCAACCCCTCAAGGGAGGTCACATTCTCAATACCGAGGCGAGGACTGCCACCAGTAAGCTCCAAGGCCCAAGACCAACTGCCACAGCCAGCGCACCTGCACCGATGGCTAAGTCGCGTGCTGCCCTGCTCCTCGTCCGGTTCTCTTTCGTCCTATTTGCGGCTCACCATGAGCCGCTCGCGCAGGCTTGGTACCGTAGCCATGTCCACGGCGGTGAGCGCGAGCCCAAGCGCGCCGTCGTACACCGCCCGGTCGGCGGACTCGGTGGCGCAGGCGGCGGTGAACTCGGGTTGGTGGTTGACGGCGCCCTTGGTGTCGATGGCAATGCCTGGATGCATGGACGGCACCTCCAACGAGACGTTCCCCATGTCGCTAGAGACGGGCCGGCGCCACGCCTCTTCCTCGGAGATGAATGTGCGCCCGGAGTCGGCGAGGTTTCGCCCGTAGAGCGTGGCCAGCTCCGTGTCGTGGACCATATGGGCGAAGGGCTTGCTCCCGCCATCGACCTCCAATCTCGCACCGGTGGCCACCGCACCCGCCTCGAAGCAACGCAAAACCTTCTGGTAGACGGAGTCAAGATCGTCCGGCGTGGTGGCGCGAACCCCGAAGTCAGCGGTGACCAGCTCCGGGATGATGTTGAAGGCGTCCCCGCCTTTGGTGACGATGCCGTGGACACGGTCGGTCGGGCGCAGCGTCGGCCGCATCAGCCCGATTGCCGCCTGGGCGATGGTCATCGCGTCGCCGGCGTTGACCCCTTGGTCAGGCGCGGAGGAGGCGTGGGCCGACTTGCCGTGGTAACGCACCTCGAAGCCGGCTGCGGCGATCAATGGCACAGCCACGACGTCCTCGGGCATGGGATGCACCATGATTGCAGCGTGCAGCCCGTCGAATGCACCTTGCTCTAGCATAGTGATCTTGCCACCGGACTTGATGTACTCTTCAGCTGGCGTGCCCATGACGGTGACGGTGATGCCCAGGTCGTCGGCAACCTGGGCTGCGGCCATGGCCGCGCCGATACCCGCCGACGCGATGATGTTGTGGCCGCACGCGTGGCCGATTCCGGGGAGGGCATCGAACTCCGCGCAGATGCCGATGTTGAGCGGACCCGAACCGTAGGTTGCCTTGAAGGCGGTCGGAAGCCCGGCGACGCCCCGCTCAACCGCGAAGCCAGCGGCGTCCAGTGCCTCGCAGAGCCACGCAGATGCCTTTTCTTCCTCGTAGGCGATCTCCGGGCTCCCGTGGATACGGTGGCTCATTTCGATCAGCCCGGTTCGGGCCGCGTTCAATCGCTCACGTACACCATCCTTGGCATCCATGGGTCCTCCCTGCGTCGGCTTCCGAGAGCCTATGTCCTTCACTGGCCAGGGACAAGCCTGCCGCCGGCAACCTGCTGGCACGGCGCAAGCCCGAGGGTGCGAAAAGGGGCAGCCCTCGCTACAGGGGCTGCCCCTTTTTACTTCATCCGGACGGGCGGTTACGCGACGTCGGCGACCGCTCCTGCCTCTACAAGCTTCGCCTTGATGGAGTCGGCCTCCTCCTTGGCGATGCCTTCCTTCACATTGGTCGGAGCGGC
>Ga0114999_10004593_pt1 | contig 16620 bp, 15 predicted proteins | sample ArcticOcean_MG_C_3_FD_89820 | JGI IMG/M metagenome (GOLD analysis project Ga0114999, IMG submission 89820) | Marine microbial communities from western Arctic Ocean - ArcticOcean_MG_CB8_126 | ecosystem: Environmental > Aquatic > Marine > Oceanic | place: Arctic Ocean: Canada Basin | collected...
CGGAGCTGGTTTGCCGGTATCGGTGGATCGCATTGCCACTGCGATATCGGGAGCGCGCTGGCCGTCTATGCCAAGATCGGATATCGACGCATATTCGGCCCCGCTCGAATCCTGATGGTCGGTAGCCACGGCGTCGACCCACTCCTGCACCGTTAGCCAGGCAAGTAATTTTTCTATCAGCTGTTGATTGCCATTGGGCAGGTACAGCAGAACCGATCCGCCGTTCTCAGCAACAATGACTGAGTCTTCGTTTTCATCAACGCTAAACCCGGCTTTTGTGAGTTCTTCTTTGACATCGATTACTGCATCGATGGTCGAGTAGCCGTGGTCGGAAACGACGAACACATCGGGGTCGTCGCCCAGTTCTTCTATCGCAGTGAGGATTCGACCTAACTGCCCATCGGCGAGTGAGTACATCTGTTGCGCCTCGGGGCTGTCGACGCCGAACGCGTGCTGCGAGGTGTCGGGTTCCGGGAACCAGACCAGCAGTACATCGGGGCCGAGCTCGCCAATCGCGTACTCGATCGCCACGTCTGCGGTACGCACCACGAGATCGGCAGCGGGAGCTTTTTTGGCGGGCCAATCACCGAATTTCGTTGTGATCCGTTCATGGTGGTCAGGTGGATTCGTAAATTCGGGATGAATTACCACGCCGCCAAATTTTTCTGCGTTGGGGTGTTGAACAAACGCGTTCCCGCTGGTTCCACCAACAACCGAAACCCATTTCAGATCGTGCTTGCTGATGAGTTCGCCGAGAGTTGGCACGAGCAGCAGATTGCCGTCAGTGAGATCGTTGATCTCTGGCAGTTTCGGTACGAGGGCGTCGACAACTTCGGTGGTCGAGTATTCCGGGAACACCAATTTGTTTGCGGTGAGACCATGCCTGCCCGGTGTCACTCCGGTTACAAGGCTCGCTGAATTGCAGCGGGTTACCGTCGGAAATACTGCGTGGTTGTGCAAAAACCGAACACCAGATTCAGCAAGCCTGCTGACAACGGGCATAAGTTCTGCTGTTGCCTGTGAAGGCTGTAAACCATCGAACGCAGCAATCAAAATTTTTGGCATTAACCCAGTCCTAATCTGCCTAATTCCGAATCTGAGAATCCGAAGTAGTGGGCGATTTCGTGCACAACTGTTGTACGCACCTGATGCTCAAGCTCGCCCATCGAACCGCTCGCATCTTCGATAGGTTCTTGAAAAATCGTTATGACGTCGGGTAGAGGAGGCACGTAACTTCCTCGATCAGTAAGCGGGACGCCCTCGTAAAGGCCGTAAAGAGTGTCGCCTGATTCCAGCTTATTCTCGGCGAATTGGGCGGGTGACGGGCGGTCAGCGACGATAATGCTCACATTATCCATCTTCGAGAGGAATTCATCCGGGAGGGTTGAGATAGCCAACCGGATGAGGTCTTCGAAGGTGTCTCTGCTTACCTGCAACGTGAAATCACCGTGAAATTACTTGGTGCCGACCTGTGATCGGATGACCTTCAACCGATCGATGTTCGGCTTGTCGGGGCCGCTTTTCCCGGTTCCGGGGACTTCCAGATAGAACGGTACGTGCTTGAAAGCGGGGTTAGACATCAGCGTCGTAAACCCGGCTGATCCGATCAGTCCGTCGCCGATGTTCTCGTGCCGGTCGACCGACGAACCAAGCTCTCTCATCGAGTCGTTTGCATGCACCGAACGAAGTAGGTCGATTCCGATCTCTTTGTCGAACTCGTCCATCGCCGCGCTCAGTGTGTCCACAGCTGTGATGTCGTATCCCGCTGCCCACACGTGCTGAGTATCGAGACATACAGCTACGCGATCGTTTCCGATCGCCTTGATCAACGTTCCCAACTCTGCGAACGACGACCCAATATGATCGCCCGCTCCTGCGCTGGTCTCGAGCATCAGCAGGGAATCGCCGGGCTCGCTATCAAGAATCTTGCGAACGGAAGCAGCGAACTGATCTACAACAGCTTCGAAGCCCTGCCCGCGGTGACTCGCCGGGTGGAATATCACGCCCAAAGCTCCAAGCTTGTTGGCGGCTGCGATATCGGCCTGTAGGGCGACTTCTGATTTGACCAACAACTCGGGATCGGCGGTGCCTAGCGCGATGAGGTACTTTCCGTGCAGAACGGTGGGACCCATTCCGGCACGTTTCATTTCTGCCTGGTACTTTTCCGCAACTGCATCGGCGATCGGCTTTGCCGACCACATGCGTGGAGACGACGCGAAGATCTGGAAGCACTCGGCTCCAATTTCTTCAGCGCGCGCTACTGCCTTGTTTGATCCACCGGCAGCGGAAACATGAGCACCAATCAGCATTCGTTACAGTTCCTTTTGAAAACTACAGGCGCGCCCGACCACAACGCCTGAATGGCGCATGGTAGTTGAATATTCCTTAGGGTGCGACTTCTAAATGACGTCGTTACGAATTCGTAGTGGCAACACGTCGCCATGGCAGGAGCCTGCGACGTTCCCATAGGACGAGGACTTGAGCAGCTACGAAGATCGAACTGTAGGTTCCAACAACCACACCGGCGAGCAGAACAATCAGGAAGTCTCTGAGCGAGGCTCCACCGAAAAGTAACATTGCCAGAATGACCGTCGTCGTGGTGATACTCGTGCCAAGCGAACGAGTTACCGACTCGTTGATCGACAGGTTCACCGTGCTCCGAAAGTCGCGCCCGGGGGCCAGAGTTACGTTCTCACGAATACGGTCGAAGATCACGATTGTGTCGTTCACTGAGTAACCGATCACGGTGAGAATGCCGACGATAAAAATCGCGTTGACTTCGGCATTGATGGTGAGTCCGAGAATAGCGAAGACACCGAGTACGATCACTACGTCGTGAACAAGCGCAACGACAGCGGCGAAGGCGTACTTGTACGAATTCGGTACTGATCGGAACGCGTACATGATGTAGAGCATCACGAATGCCGCGGCGACGACGACCGCGATAATGGCGTTTCTAACCGTATCTTCAGCAACAGATGAGCCTACAGTCGAGCTATCCAGCACAATGGCCGGGGCCCCGTCCAGCTTGGCGACCTCATCGTTGACATCATTCATCCCTAAGTTGCCGAGATCGTCGGTGCGGATGAAGTACTGATTATCACCCATTGCCTGCACGATCGCCTCAGGGTGGCCAGATCGTGTCAGAGCGTCGCTGACGTCGGCTGTGCCGGGATCACCGTCCTGGAACTGGTACGTGAATGTCGTACCCGACGTGAAGTCGATACCAAGATTCAACCCAGACGTTGAGAGCACCGCCACAGAAATTATGACGAGCACGAGCGATATGGTCAGGAATATCCGACGCTTCGAGATGATATCCATTAGGAGTTACCTCCAGACGCTGAATCACTCGGTTGGCCCTGATCACGAACCGGCACGTATAGGCCCGGCTTGTCGCCGAGTCTTGTCGATGCGATTAGGCGGAGTAATAGACGGCTGGCAAAGAATGCGGTGAACATGCTCAACAACACACCAATTGCGAGCGTCAGGGCGAATCCCTGCATCACGCTGGTGCTGAATCGATCACCGAACCAGAAAAGTACGACAGCAACGATGATGGTCGACATGTTTCCATCTCTAATTGATGGCCATGCTCGATCAAACCCTGCCGTAATTGCGGCGAGCAGCGTTCGTCCGGATCGCAATTCTTCCTTCGTTCGTTCGGCAATCAGAACGTTGGCATCGACTGCGAAACCTAGCGACAGAATTACGGCGGCAGCACCCGAAAGGGTGAGCGTAACCGGAATCATCTTGAAGATTCCCAGAAGCATGATCGTGTACGCAATAAGTGCGATAGCAGCCACGAGTCCGGGGATCTTGTAGTAGGCGATCATAAATATCAGAAGCAGGAACATTCCTACTCCACCGGCGATCAGGCTCTTCTGCAACGAGTCTTTACCGAGAACGGCGTCGACGTTGCGTTCCTGAATCAGTTCGAGCCCAACTGGAAGCGCACCAGAACGGAGCTGAATCGCAATCGTTCGCACGCTTTCTGTTGTAAAACTGCCACCTTCGATGATGGCTCGTCCGCCAGAGATACCACCGGAGCTCACACCAGGTGCGACAAGTTCCTCGTCATCGAGGTAGATCGCAAGTCGGTCGTCCTGCCGTGAAACACGGTCGGTAACCTTGAAGAAGGCATCTCCGCCCTCGTCGTTGAAGACGAGCGTCACGATAGGCCGTGGGATTCCCTGTGAAACATCTGGGAACGCATCGTCAAGATCAGAGGCGTCGATCTCGGTGTCCTGCTCAGTGAAGTAGGCAGGGTTAGTACATCGTTGGAGCGACCACTCTGCAAGGGAAAGACCATCCGGCGGCCACGGGATGTTGTCCGACGGCGGTAGAAGATCGCCACATTCACGGTAGCGGAATTCGAGTCGGGCGGTTTTGCCAATAAGGTTCTTAGCTTCCTGAACCCCACCTCCAACGGCCCACTGGGTCAGTGTTCCCTCGCTAGAAATGAATTGCAAATCTCCGAGATCTCTGAGAGCTGTCAGAATGCGCTGGTCTTCGCCAAGTACCGGGTTACCCTCGTCGTCTGTAGTAGATATATCAAGACCGTACATCGTGATAGAGAACCAACCCTCCGAGCCGCCCTCTGCCGTAATTTCAGCATCGCTGCGTCCGACAGAGGCGAAAGCCGCCTCCATATCTGAGAGTGTCGGAAGGGTTTCGATGTCATCGGATGGCACAGGGTCAACCGCGGTATCGTCGCCAATAACGGGTGGTGCCACGTCGATCAAAGCGAATACGATCTGCAGCGTTACCGGGTACTCAGCAACCACGGCTTCTCGCCATGCATCGGCCTCGGATGCCCTGACTACTACACCTTCAGCGTCAACGATCTCGCCCTTGATATCGTCGAGTTGAATGGTTAGCGAGCCGTTCTCGTTCTGCTTTACGCTGGCGTCCGGTCGACTCAGTTCGTTATGGAAAAATGCCTCTAACGTCTCGGGTTCAATCGTGTCGGCAGTGAAGTTGGCTGTGATCGCCGCACCGCTCTGACCCGGAATCTGCACGAGAACGCGGTCTGCCACAGAGTCGACTCCGCCACCAAGCAATTGCACTCTGGCTTCGCTGACACCGAATTCGTTTACACGTTTCTCGATGATGCTGCGGACGGCCTCCATGTCATCGTGAGTTGGATCTCGACCATCCACGGGCACGACGTTGTAGACAAGGTGTGTACCACCTTCGAGGTCCAGTCCGAGAGTCAAGCCGAGCGGGCTATCCCCGCCACGGGTAAACCCGAGGACACTAATTTCGGAAATTGCCAATACAACTACCGAAATGACAACCAATATTGCAACGAGGACCAGGCCTCTGAATCTCTTCAATAACTCAGACTCTTACGCGAAACGCGCCGCAAAGGCGGCGTGTCTATGTGATTTGACGTGACTAATCTTGACGTTTGTTCACCGATCTGGTGACGTCAAGAAATTGCTGGAACGAACCTCCGATGCCTACCCGAACGAGTTCGACGCGGGCACCGATACAAACATTAATTTAGCCTGAACTGGCAAAAGCGCTGCTTCAACTTGCTTCAGGCAAGCAAAAAGTATAGCACTGAGGCAACGTAAACTCGCTGCGCGAAACAGTGTCTATTTTGAACAATTTTGTGAGGCGTGAAAGCCATTCGTTCAAAGTTCGATGGCGTGTTGGATACGACGTGACCTAGACTTCATATTCCTTCTCCCCGATGAAGAAGGTCAGGCATGCACTGAGCTTGACGAAGTGTTGAGGGGGAATGCAAACGAATCTTCCGTATTCGCAGTTGTCCACACCGCCCTACCCCATCCATTCCCTCTCACCCAAACCCTCTCCCTAGTGGAGAGGGCCTTAATGCTTGGTCACATTCGGCACGAGGGAAGTTGTGCGTCAGTCGAAACAAGCTTAATTCAGGATCACTCCGCCATCTAAATGCGGATCATCCGATACGACGTGATCGTGGTGGTGATCGTGGCCGGCTTCCTCGTCGTTCTCAGATTCTGGGGGATCGATAACGAATCCCGCTTTTCGCAGGTCATACTCCATCTGATCGACCGACGATTCGGAGTACAGGTCACTGAATTTGATCGTTGTCTCTACTATTTCGATATCGGCTTCGTCGGGCTCATCATCGTCATCGCTGTGATCGACATGCACCTCGAGTTCGACATCGTGCATGTGCGGTTCGTCTTCATCGACATGCGAGCCGGCAGCAGCCAGTTTTTCGTGCGCTAACAAGTGATCGACGTACAATATTCCGTTCAAGTGGTCGACTTCGTGTTCGATCGCCTGTGCGAATAATTCTTCGGCGGTGACCTTCACTTTCGAGCCGTTTTCGTCGAGCCATCTCGCCTTTATGGTCACCGAGCGCTTGACCATTCCCTCGTATCCGGGAAACGAAAGACATCCTTCTACGATTTCTCGTTCTCCCTCGGTTTCTCGAACCTCAGGATTCACCAGAACGATGGCGTCTTCATCGCCCGGAAGATGTATCGTCACCACACGCTGAAGTGCGCCGACCTGATTTGCGGCAAGCCCCACGCCGGCAGCTGCGTCCATCGTTTCGACCATGTCGCGTGCTAGCTCTCGTACTTTGTCGTCGACGCGTCGAACCACCCTGCACTTCTTGCGCAGAATCGGATCGGGAAACACTCTGATTTGCCTTATCGGCACGAACTACCTCTTTTTGTACTGGACATTGGCACGATTGAAAGTGCCATCGGCTCACAGCAAATTATCCTAGCGATGATGGGTCTACGTCGACGGTCCACAGCGAGCCGGGTGGTGCCAGTTCAAGCAGTCTCTCAGGATGAGAGCCCTTGAGCAAGATTTGCCACCTGTACATATTCCTCACCTTAAGAGGATAAGCCGGAGTTGGACCGATGACCTCTATGCCGGTTTCACCGTGCGATTCGCGCACTTCGGCAAGTTCTCTAGCGAACCGTGCCGCTTCATTTTTTGCCACGTCGGCATTGCCTGCCGAGTGCATCAGCTTGATCATGCTCGTAAACGGTGGGTTTGCCTGCGCAGCACGCAGCCTGATCTCAGTTTCGTAGAAAAGTTGGTAATCCTGATCGGCAGCGGCCTGAATCGCATAGTGTTCGGGGTTGAACGTTTGGATGATCGCCCGACCTTCCCACGCTCCCCTGCCACTTCTCCCGACCACCTGTGCGAGCACCTGAAACGCACGTTCGCCGGCTCGGAAATCGGGTACGGCAAGACCGGTATCCGCTGAGATAACTCCCACTAGCGTCACGCTCGGGATGTCGAGTCCCTTTGCGACCATCTGCGTGCCCACTAGAACGCTGGCTTTACTGGCGACGAACTCATCCATGATTCGCTGATGATCAGCTGCAGTTCTTGCGCTATCGGAATCCCATCTAAGTACTTCGACTCCGGGGAAGTACTGGCGCACTGTTTCGGTCGCCATCTGAGTTCCCGGAGACGACCGGCGCATCTGCTTCCCGCCACACGTCGGGCATTTTGAACCAGCGCTAACGGAGTAGTTGCAGTAATGGCACACGAGTCGGCCATTTTGCGCACGTGAATCGTTGTTATCACGGTGAAAAGTGAGCGCGGTGTCGCAGCGTTTGCACTGCCTGACAATGCCACAGTCGGTGCATTGAATAAACGAGGCGGATCCCCGTCGATTCAGGAATAAAATCACCTTTCCGCCGTCTGCGAGTGCATCGCGCATAAAGTCGATGAGCTTGCGGCTGAGCATGTCGAAATGTCCATCTGCCCGCTCTTCTCGCATGTCGACGATATCGACCTTCGCCATCGTTGACGCTGCAGCGGATGTTTGATCGATTTCGCCAGAACCTACGCGTTTCGGTAGTTCGAGTAGCTGGTAGCGTCCAGCCAGAGCCGCCCGGTAGCTCGAAATATCTGGAGTTGCGCTTCCAAGAACCAGCGTTGCCCCGGTGTTTTCCGATATACGGCCGGCAACTTCACGAGCGTCATATCTGGGTGCCTGATCGCCTTGCTTATACGTCCATTCGTGCTCCTCATCGATGACGATCAGCCCGGGATTTTCTATGGGTGCAAATATTGCCCCGCGTGAGCCGAGAACTATCGGGAAATCGCCGTTTTTGACTCGCCACCACTGGTCGTATCGCTGGCCGATAGTGAGACCCGAGTGGAGCACGCCGACTTTGCCCGGAAAGCGCGATGCGATTCGCTGGAGTGTTTGCGGGGTTAGTGCGATTTCAGGAACAAGAAATATCGCTCGTTTGCCCGCTGCAATGCAAGCTTCGATGGCCTGGAGGTAGACCTCGGTTTTGCCGGAGCCGGTCACGCCGTGGAGTAGGAACTGCCGGTCGCTGGGATTCTTCGCAGGTTTGGGCGCGAGGATCTGCGTGACGATGGCATCGATCGCTGAACGCTGGACCGGGGTTGGCGAGTGGGCGAACTCCTGCTGGAAGAAATAGTCGGCAAGTGGATCACGATCACGCCTGATTTTGCGGATATGCAGGAGTCCTTCTCCGAACGCCCATTTCACTGCGGCGCCGCCGAACTGCTCGTTTAGCGACGATTTCGTTCGTGCGATTTTGCCCGACTGGAACCACTTGAGAAGCTCGGCACGTCGGGGAGATTTTCCCTCCGACTGCACTTCGATAGATTCGGCTATGACCGATTCCGGTCCGGCTGGCTCGATTCGATTTGTGTAGACGGCTGTCACTCGCGGCCGTTCCCATTCGGACTCGGCGTGTAAAACGCCCTGCCGGACCAACCGATCAACTATCGCCGCCCCACCGAGCCCGAGCCGACGAGCTACTCGAGACTTAGGCGCCCTGCCGCTATCGCGAACGTAGTAAATCGCTTGAAGTTCTCGTTGCGATGCATCTTCTTTCCGCTCCCCATCAGACAGCCATGTACGCAATTTCGAAGAAGCGCCGGGGGGTAACAGCAGTGAGCACGCGGTAAATAGCGTGGTTCGGTAGTGCTCGGCGACCCACCGTGCCGTGAGCAACAGGTGCCCGGCGATAAACGGACCGTCCAGCGTACGGGCGGTGATCGGCCGGATATTGTCGATATCGGTATTAGCAGTAGTGGTCAGTTCGAACACGACGCCCTGAAGCGTTCGAGCGCCGAATGGTACCCACACCAGATCACCCTCAACGACGCCCATGCCAACGGGCGAGGAGTACGTAAAAGTGCGCGAGTGGTCGTCGGGAAAGTCGACGGCTATTTCAGCGAACTGCAATGGTGGCTCCGGGATATCGACGTTTGTCGGGTGTCGCGGTTAATTGGATGAATGCTGGCAATTATCTGCGCTAGCGGCGCGTGGTCAAACAGCGGATGACTCGTTGCGTGATCCAGAACAGGTCAATAAAAAACCCTCTCCTGTTTCCGGAAGAGGGTGATTACATGGGAACGAATCGGCAATTTCTGCCGAACGTCCCGAGGACCAACGACAACTAGTCGCGACGTTCCTTGATTCGAGCCTTGCGGCCGGTAAGACCACGGAGGTAGTAGAGGCGTGAACGTCGAACCTTGCCCTGACGGGTTACCTTGACCGACTCAACGTTTGGTGAGTGGAAAGGAATGATTCGCTCTACGCCGATACCGTAAGAGACTCGGCGGACCATGAATGTCTCACCGGGTAACGGCATCCGAGCGACGCGGTGCTTGCCGGAAATAACGTTCCCCTGGAAAGCCTGAACACGCTGTCGATCGCCTTCAACAATGCGAAGGTTCACGGTAACTGTGTCACCGGGCTGGAAATCCTCGATGTGGTCAAGAGTTTTTCGCTCAACCAGTGTTGCGGCATCCATGTCTAAAATCTTTCGTCGCGAAAAGACGCCCAGATGGCGTCGATGTGTTTCAGTGCAGAACGACAAGTCTACAACCGGATTACGCCGACCAGCAATACCGATGAAGGCCAGTTTTACTAGTGACCACGCGATAGCCCGGCTGATTAGCCTTTAGAGGGCCAATCGTTGAGCAGGTCGGGTCGACGTTCTTCGGTGCGTTTCAGAGCCTGACTGCGTCGCCATGCCTCGATTTTCACGTGGTCGCCGCTCAACAGAACATCAGGCACTTTCATGCCTTCGAATTCGGCAGGGCGGGTGTAGACCGGACCTTCAAGGAGTGAATCGGTATCGGGCGCAAACGAATCGTGCTTGGCGGAATTATCGTCACCAAGAACGCCGGGGATAAGTCTCACGACAGCGTCGGTTAGAGCCATCGCCGGTATCTCTCCGCCTGTCATCACGAAGTCGCCAATTGAGATTTCTTCGTCGACCCGGAGTTCGATGAACCGCTCGTCAACGCCCTCGTAGTGACCGCAGACCAACGTGATTTCTGGCATCTCGGATAGTTGCTGCGCACGCTGATGTGACAGCGGAGCACCCTGCGCTGAAAGCAGGATGACGTGGGGTTTTGCGGTGGAGTTTGAGTTTTGGGAAACGGAATCAACGGCTTTTACTAGCGGAGCCGCCTGCAGGACCATCCCGGCTCCTCCGCCAAACGGAGGCTGGTCAACGGTTCCACGCTCATCGGTGGCGAAGTCTCGTAGTTGGACGAGTTCTATATCGACCGTTTTCGCTTCAACCGCTCGCCCGATGATGCTCGTCTTAAACGGCCCATCGAACATTTCCGGGAACAGTGTGATTATCGAGATTTTCATGGTGTGGATTTGTGAGGTTCCATCGTTCTTTGATTTCCCGACCGAAGTGGAGGGATCTCGACGGATTCGATGTTCGTTGAAGCTAACGTCATAGCGCGACCCCGCACCAGATCCCTCGGCTCCGATGATGAAGTTTATCCCGATGAAGATCGGGGCTCGGGACGCAGTAGCTTATGACACAAGACTAACGGCGCCCGTGTGTACGCGCACGCCGCGCACACGTGAGATGCCTAGATCGGGTGATCTCCCGATTGTTTGTCCTGAAGTACTTCCGATGCGTGCTCAATCACAGGTAAAACAACACCCAGATTGTCGCGAACGCCGCCCGTACTGCCGGGCAGATTGATAACTAACGTTGAGCCTCTAACCCCGGCGACTGCACGAGAAATCATCGCCATGTTGGTGACTTTTAGCGACTCAGCTCGCATCGCTTCTGCCATGCCGGGAATCTCCAGATCAATTACACCCCGGGTCACTTCCGGCATTACGTCTCTCGACGATAGGCCAGTTCCTCCGGTGGTCAATACAACATCGATATCGCCCGAATCGCACCACGATTTAATCTGCTCGCCTAGCTGGTCAAAATCATCCGGAAGCATGACACGTTCGCCGAGTTTGTGACCTGCGCCTTTCATGATTTCAACTATCGCGTCACCGCTGGTGTCGACGCGTTTCCCCGCCGATCCAGTGTCGCTGCTTGTAAGTACCGCGTAAGTAACTATTTCGGTTTCTCCACCTCGGCGCACGCCGGATTAGTCGATCACAAGACTCATGAGTACGAACGCACCTTCGTTCTCAGGCTTGAACTTGGAGTACGAACGTACAAGTTCAATTTTCTGGATGCTAGCACGTCGATGAGTACGATCGTCACATTCATTTATTGCGAAAAGTGTGCGCCGAATGTATTGTCCAGGATAGTGGTGATCTGGCACAATTTGTCGCATATTGGGGTGAATTGGGGCAGATTCGGAAAAACCCTTAAGCCACCAATACCCAGAGAACCACATGATTTTCGCCGGCGAATATGAGCACAGAATCGATCCTCAAGGCAGGGTCGCTATTCCTGCTCGGTTCAAAATGGCGTTCATCGACGGCATTGTTCTGGGCAGGGGCTACGACAACTGTCTGGTTGTCTACACTCCCGAAGAGTGGGATCGAGCCGGTACCGAAATCTCACAGCAGCCGAACACTTCGGCTAGCGCAAGGAAGCTCGCACGACTCACCTTCTCAGGTGCTTTCGTCGGAACCCTCGACCGCAACGGGCGAGTAGTCGTTCCAGTTCAGCTTCGTGAGTATGCCGGGTTGGGCGAAGACGTTGTAATTGCCGGCACCGGCAGGTTTATCGAAATTTGGTCGGCAGCCGCATGGGCTGAAGAGCGCCGAACTCTCGATACAGAAGCCACTGACATCGCAGAGGCCGCACCTCAGGTAGCCGCCCCGATTGAGCAGACGCAGATTGTCGTCAGGCAATTCGAAGTGGAGACGGACGAGTGATTCTCATGGGTCTAGAACTTCACCACACTCCGGTCATGACGCCGGAAATCATGCAGGCACTAAACGTACAGCCTGGCGGGCGGTACATCGATGGAACTCTCGGCGAGGGTGGCCACTCGATGGAAATTTTGAAAGCTGCCAATCCCGGTGGGCAGGTGCTGGGTCTCGACGCTGATGCCGAAGCCATTTCCGTAGCAACTGAACGGCTCGCTGAACACGGTAATGCCTTCCTCGCAATAAATGTTAACTTCCGAGATATCCGCGCTACCGCACTTCAATATGAGTTCGTTCCGGTGCACGGGGTGCTGTTCGACCTTGGTGTTTCTTCACTGCAGCTCGACCGTGAATCCCGCGGTTTTAGTTTCCGCCGTTCTGACCCGCTCGATATGCGGTTCAGCTTCGACCAGCAGGTAACGGCCGCAGATATTGTCAACGAATACGCTGAATCCGAACTCGCTGACCTGATTTTCCATCTTGGTGAAGACCGGGCTGCACGACGAATCGCAAGGGCTATCGTCCGCAGCCGTCCAATAAACACATCTCTTGAACTTGCAGAAGTTATCAACAAAGCGAACCCGCGGCGCGGGAAGCGTACAAATCCTGCCACCCGCACGTTCCAGGCAATTCGAATCGCAGTAAACGATGAGCTTTCAGCTCTCGAGACTGCTCTTGAGCAAGCGGTATCACTCCTCGGTCAGGGCGGCCGAATGGCAGTAATTTCGTACCACTCGCTTGAAGATCGGATCGTAAAGAACTTCATCCGCAAGCAGGCGGCCGATTGCATCTGCCCACCGGGTACTCCGGTTTGCCGATGCGATCATCTGGCCACGCTAAAGGTGATCACCAGGCGACCGCTTATTCCCAGCGACTCAGAGATAGACGCAAATCCGCGCGCACGCAGCGCCAAGCTAAGGGTGGCTGAGCGGGTATGAGCTTCACCATCTTCCTGAAAAATTACGAAACCCACCGCCGAGCACGCTCGGCAACGTTCACTGGAGCAGCGACCACAGCTGAACCACCAGATACGACCAGCGGAGTCTCAACGCGCCGCTAAATTCCCCCCTGCCCATTCAAATCGCCCCAGCCCCGTACAGGAGACCATCATGTTGCAAGACGACTACAGAGTAGCTATCGATATCGGCACCACCAAGGTGTGCACGATCATCGCTCGAAAGCGCGCCGACCACCGCATTGAAGTAGCAGGACTCGGACTTGTGCCGTGTAGTGGCATGAACAAAGGAATGGTCGCCGACTCCGAGGCCGTTACCCAAGCCGTTGAAGAATCGGTAGCTCTCGCAGCTGCGCAAGCCGGTGTCGAGATCAACACCGTTTACGCAGGCCTGACCGGAAGCCATGTCGAATCGAAGAACCGCTGGGCTAACGTCCCACGGCCCGACGGCATGCGAACTGTCACCGACCTCGATATTTCAGCCGCAAAGAAGGCCGCTGGAGCCGTCGATCTGGCTAGCGACCGCAAATTACTTCACGTAATCCCGAGAAGCTACGCCCTCGACCGTCTTTACGGCATTCGCAATCCTCTTGGCATGCACACGGGCGAGCTCCGTGTCGAAAGCCACGTAATTACGGGATCAATCTCAAAAATTACGGATCTTCACAATGCCGTATCCGATGCTGGCGTACGTGTTTCTCAGATGGTCGTTGAGCCAGTTGCAAGCGCCGACGCCGTGCTAACTGCCGACGAACGTGAAGAAGGCGCAGTACTAGTTGACGTTGGTGGTGGAACTTCCGACATCGCTGTTTATCACGATGGTGCGGTTGTTCACACTGCGGTAATTCCTGTTGGTGGCTTCCAGTTCTCAAACGATTTGAGCATCGCTTTTGATATCGATTTTGACGCAGCAGAAGAGCTGAAGATCGAGCATGGAACAGCGGCACCGGAGTTGGCTGGGATGAAAGATGAGATCACTCTTCACCCGACTACGATGGACCAGCCATTGACGATAACCAAGCGTGAAGTGGGCCAGATCCTTAAAGAGCGTGCGTCAGAGCTGCTCCAGATGATCCTGCTCAAGCTCGACATGCCACACCTCGCCGATATTCCTCTCGATCGAATCGTGTTCACTGGTGGAGGAGCCAAGCTCGACGGCTTCCTCAACATCGCCAAATTTGTATTCCAACGAAAAGTTCGACTCGCAACACCACGCGGTCTCGATGGCATGCCTGAAGGCGCCAACGATCCGTCGTACTCAGCCGCAGTAGGCATTGCTCTTTGGGGCATGCGAAACCTGCCAGCAGAAAACCACGTTAGCGAACGAAAGCGCGTATCGGTATCAGCTAATTCTGACTCCGTAACGCAGTCCTCAAAAGGGGCACTTTCGACGCTACGAGGCTGGTTGCCAAAACGTGAAAAGGAGACTGCTGGCGCGTAGTAATCCGCGCTAACAGAATTTCTTTTCGGGCGCTAACAACACTCACAACGCCGCTCAAACGAGCGGCACCAACCCCAATATCCGCGGTCTTCACGTTCATGCAATCCATGACATGACGATCCCCAGGAGAAACAAGTAATGGTCGACCAGGCTTTAACACCAATCGAAGGAAACATCGGATCAGCAACAATCAAAGTTGTTGGTGTGGGTGGTGGCGGATCAAACGCCGTCTCACGCATGTACCGAGATCGTATTCCTGAGGTTGAGTACATCACAGTAAACACGGATGCCCAGGCGCTAACCCGCTCGGACGTTCCGATCCGAATCCGAGTTGGTGACCGCACCGCACGTGGTCTCGGCGTTGGCGGAGACCCTGCCAAGGGTCGGGAATGCCACGAAGAAGACCGTGACGAAATCAAGCGAGCACTTGAGGGTGCCGACCTTGTATTCATCGCAGCAGGCATGGGTGGCGGAACCGGTACCGGTGGATCGCCAGTAGTCGCTGAAGTCGCACAGGAAATCGGAGCACTCACGGTTGGTGTCGTAACCAAGCCGTTCAACTTCGAGGGTGCACGAAGGCGCCGACAGGCCGACGAAGGCATCAAGGCGCTTTCCGAAGTAGTAGACACGCTGATCGTCATTCCAAACGACCGACTGCTCATCATGTCTACAGAGAATCTCTCGATGGATATGGCATTCCGGATGGCAGACGACGTTCTGCGCCAGGGTGTTCAGTCGATCGCTGAATTGATTCTTATGCCCGGTGAAATCAACCTCGACTTCGCCGACGTCAAAGCGATCATGTCGAACGCTGGACCTGCGTGGATGGCCATTGGCCAGGGCTCAGGCGAAGACAGGGCGATTATGGCTGCTGAAGCCGCTATCGACAGCCCGTTGTTGGAAGTTTCCATCGAAGGTGCTCGCGGAGTGATCTTCAACGTCACAGGCGGAACCGACCTCACACTCCAGGAAGTCCAACAGGCTTCCGAGGTTGTGTCGAACATGGTCGACCCCGACTGCAACATCATCTTCGGCATGGTCACCGATCCCAAGATGGAAAACGAAGTCAAGATGACGATCATCGCGACCGGATTCCCGAGCGCAGAAGCGTCTGCCGAAAAGGAAGCTGCCGTAGCTTCCGCTCTTGGCGACGTTATGAGCGACGAAGAATCACTGGATCTTCCTCCGTTCCTTCGTCATCACCGATCGGCCAGGCGTCGCTCGCCACGTGAACTGGCAGCGAGTGACTAGTCCCTAACTAGACAAAACCACCATACAAATCGCTCCACTCGGTCGGTTCCTTCGGGAACTGGTCAGGGTGCGAGTCACACAAGACCCCGAAAGAACCGACCTTCTTTTCGGGGTTTTTTGTTATGGATTGTTGGGTGCATTTACCCAATGTATTCAGAAAGATAAGTATTACGATATGCATATACAGCAAGATATCTATGCATAATGAGTATTACGATCCAGATCCGAGGCCAGATTCGAGACAGACTCGACTGCAATCTGACCTCGCCAGATTCGAGCGGTCGGTCGACGATGATGCCATTCGTAAACTGTCGAGTGATCGCCAGTCGCAGCACTCGCTACATATGAATGTTGGAGATCTGATTGAATTCAACCCGCACGATTCGCGTGCCTACCCAACCGTCGCGGGTATCTACGTTTTGTACGACGTTAGCGAACGACCTCTGTATATCGGCCAGGGTGGATCGATCGACAAGCGACTACGGAGTCACAGCGATAAGTTCTGGTTCAAGTCGCCAATAGTTGAATCGGCTTCTTATGTTCGGATCGACAACAAGCTACTAAGAGAACGGATCGAGGCACTACTGATCAGGTTTCTCAAGAGCCATGCTGTTATCAACCGGAAGCTGGTTGATCGGTAGCGACTCTCACGGCTCGGGTGTTCTTCAATGCGGCATGCCCTGCTGTTGTTAATTTCGTTCAATATGTCGATCGCGTCCGGGCGTGAAATGAGCATCATCCAGTAGTGTTCAACGGGGTTGGTGACGAATTCCATTTTTATATAACTGCATTGTTGCTGCTTCCACGCGCAATTCCCAGAATTTAGGGAAACGGATTTCTTGAACTGTGGACGCTCTTGCACGA
>Ga0114999_10004594_pt1 | contig 16618 bp, 15 predicted proteins | sample ArcticOcean_MG_C_3_FD_89820 | JGI IMG/M metagenome (GOLD analysis project Ga0114999, IMG submission 89820) | Marine microbial communities from western Arctic Ocean - ArcticOcean_MG_CB8_126 | ecosystem: Environmental > Aquatic > Marine > Oceanic | place: Arctic Ocean: Canada Basin | collected...
TAAATTTAAAGAACACTAAAGAAAAAGAAGTCGCAAGACCGAAAATGAAATAGTGTAGAAAATCCCGGAGGGTCGCAAGATCAACTGGGATTTTTGCTTTTTGAAATAATAATTGATTACAGTTTACCATTTATTAGAGAAGGAGATTATACAGGTGATCTTCCTGATGGATTTCGGCCGACAGATGATATAAGTATATTTTTATCTTTCCCCAAAGCGTAAGAGCAAAAACCAATAATTTTATAAATATAGTGTATGAAAGTTCGCGAAAAAACTCTCTATAATTTCTTGCCAAGTTCAGAGTTTTTAGGTAAATTTAAAGAACACTAAAGAAAAAGAAGTCGCAAGACCGAAAATGAAATAGTGTAGAAAATCCCGGAGGGTCGCAAGATCAACTGGGATTTTTGCTTTTTGCAACAAACTTCCTTAAAGTTACTCATATATGATGACAAAACCCCCATTAGATAAAGGAAACTTAATCTTCGGTCATTCAATTCAGTTCAATAATGATGCACTTACTATGGTGAAAAATTTACAAAAAAAATATGGAGATATATTTGAAATTTCAATCCTTAATCAAAGAGTCACAATGTTTTTATCTCCTTCTGCTACCAAACATATTTATTTAGATGCAGAAGATAATTTCTCATCAAAACATGGGTGGGAATTTTCATTAGGGAAAACATTTGAAAATGGTTTAATGCTCAGAGATTTTGGAGATCATAAATTTCATCGAGGCCTATTGCAGGAAGCATTTAGGCGGGGTGCGTTAGAGAATTATTTACTGATAATACAACCAATTCTTGATACGTGGATAGTGGATTTGAAAAATTCAGGATCTTTCAACCTTTATAAAACAATGAAAGAGTTAATGTTTAAGATTTCTATAGAACTATTTTTTGACGAAGTAGGTAATTCTAGATTAACAGAGCTAGAAAAATTATTTACAGATTCTATTAAGTCAGCAACTTCTGTTATCAGGACACCTCTTCCTTTTACAAAACTTAAAAAAGGACTCCAAGCTAGAGAAGAACTACTTGCATATTTTGAGACCAAAGCTGAGCATATTGATACAAGACGAAAAACATTATTTTCAGAATTAGTTAAAACAAACAAGCATAAGAAGGGTTTAAGTAATTTTGAGATTGCAGAGCATATGATTTTCCTCTTGCTAGCAGCGCACGATACAACAACTAGTACATTAACCTCAGCTATCCACCATCTCTCAGTTAATAAAACTTTTTATAGTGAACTAAAAGAAGAAGCAAAAGAAATAAAACTTACTGATATTTCAGATTTAAAAAATGGAGTTAAAGGAGAGTCACTATTTTCTGAAGCTATGCGTAAATATCCTCCCGTACCTTTTTCTGTAAGGTACGTCATGAGAGATACAGTCATTGAAAATTATAAACTAGATGCAGGAACCTATGTTGCTATAGGGCCATTAGTTTTACATAATGATCAGAGATATTGGGAGAATCCTGAAAACTATAATCCTAAAAGATTTTTAGATTCAGATGATCTTAATGAGGCGTACTTTCCTTTTTCCGGAGGAGCACATACGTGTTTAGGTAAATTTTTTGCTAGCTATCTATTCAAAAATGTAATTTATAAACTAGTTACTAATTTTGAACGTATTTCTTCAACTGAGGAGCTAAACATGAACCCAGCACCAATTCCATACCCCCGAAAAGACGTAAAAATAAGCTTAGACTAGCTCACAAGGTTTGACCTTATCTGAAAAACAAGGGGTTCGGCAGTTCGATTCTGCCTCTGGCCACAAATAACTATTTATACTAATCATTTGAACCTGCAATAATGATATTTAGTGTTTGATATTGAGCTTAAAATAAAAACAATTCCACAGGTTGTAGAATTAGCAAAAGAAGAGTTGCTTAAAGTTATAGATGGATGGTCTATATCTAAATTAGAAGGTATGTGGAAGGGAAAGTCTGAAGACTCTGTTGAAATTTTAATTGTTTGCGATGTAGACAAGTCAAAAAGAGTTGTAAATATTATTCTGGAAAAAGCAAGCGAACTAAATGAAGAATCAATAATGGTTGGAAATTCATTTTTATATTGTAATAGTTAATATATTGAAAAATTTAGTAGAGATAGGATTAATTAAAAGTTAAAAGAAAATGTATATATGAATTTCTCATCTTTAGATTTCTATTTGTTTTTCACTATATTTTGTGCATTGTATTTTTTTTGTAGCAGGACAAGCTACAAATTACAAAATATTGTAACACTGATATTTAGCTATTTATTTTATTGTTATTGGGATTGGAGATTTTTGATATTGGTTATCATATCAACTATTTCTGATTATGTAATTGGTCAAAAAATAAGCACCTCTATGAATAAAAATAAATGGATGCTTGGTAGCTTTATAATAAATTTTTCTATTCTTGGTTTTTTTAAATACTTTAATTTTTTCATAGAAGCCTTACTGGACGTATCAAGAGTGTTGAACATTGAATCTAACCTGAACTCTTTGTATATAATTCTACCAATAGGCATTTCGTTTTATACTTTTCAATCTTTTTCCTATGTATTAGATGTAAAGAATAAAAAGTTAGAGCCTGAGAGAGACTTAGTAGTCTTTGCTTGCTACGTAGCATTTTTTCCTCAATTAATTGCAGGACCTATTGAACGTTCGAAAAATATTCTTCATCAGTTTAGGAAAGTCAGAGTTCTTAACTCATATCAAATATCCTCAGGGTTATCTCTGATAGTCCTCGGATTGATAAAAAAGATAGTTTTTTCTGACAGACTGGCTGTTATAGTCGATCAGATTTTTGATTCAGGAATTTCAGGATTCGATTATACGACATTTAATTCCGCATCACTTTTTCTAGGAGCTCTCGCTTTTAGTTTTCAGATTTACTTAGATTTCTCAGCTTATACCGATATAGCAAGAGGCCTAGGAAAGATACTGGGTGTCAATTTAATACAAAATTTTAATCATCCTTATAGAGCAAGTTCCTTTAAAGACTTTTGGAGAAGATGGCATATTTCACTCTCAACTTGGTTTAGAGATTATGTTTTCATTCCACTAGGTGGAAGTAGACGAAGTTTTAGTAGGACACAAATAAATATTCTTATAGTTTTTACTATATCTGGGCTATGGCATGGGGCTAATTATAATTTTATTCTTTGGGGAATTCTTCACGGAATAATGCTGTGTTTTGAAAATACATTTAACAACTTCATAAAGAACTACAGAGCTATTTGGAGAATTGTGACACAATTATTAATAATATTGCTTTGGATATTTTTTCGTTCTGAAGGACCTCTCCAAGCTGTTTTTATAATTAGCAAAATATTACTACCAACCACTGGAGGAGTTAATATTTTATCTACTTGGAACTTAGCATTGATTCTTATCTCATTCTTATTTATTCATTATGAAAGTTATTTAAGAAAATTTGCAAAAACAAAAATTGTTTTGATAGATCGGTATCCGATATTTTCTGGAATCTTATATTCATTTCTGATTTCATCAATTTTTATCTTGAAGGAGGTGACAAACGATTTTGTATACTTCCAATTTTAGAAAATATATTTTGAGCTTTTTTATAGCTTTTATTTTACTCAATTTATTAGTAGTCCTTTATACAAAAAATGAAAGAATTGCAAACTCTTCTAAAGTTGACAATATATTTCCCTCAACTGTAGTGCAACCATTAAAGTGGAAACTTATTGATGGGCCATATGAATCACTTTATTTAGGGGACAGTGCTTGTTTTTCAATGGTTATTCCAGAGAAAGGAAAAGATTTGAATCTATGTACAGAGGGGAGCAGTACGCCAGAAGATGATTTGTTTAGATTAAGTTTTTTTCTTGAGAAGAAAAGCTTTAATGTAGAAAAAGTTATATTTTTGCAGACATATTCAGGATGGATTTCGGGTACTTCGGATTCAAAACAGAAAAGAAGAGTTATCCAAAATACACCATTTGGAAATGTTCCCTTACGAACTCAATCAGTTGTTTTAGGGTTTAAAGATATGATTCTTATGAATATCCCTATTCTTTCAGAGAACGAAATTCTTAAAGATAAATTATCACAGGATACCATTAAATATGAAGACTTTGAAGGTAATGAAATTCACCAAACCATAAGTTATGAGAATGGACATTTGGTTTATTCAGCAAGAGATGTGAATGATAGTCTTAGATATAAGGAGATAACTTTAATTGATGTGGATACTCACCTTAAATATCGAGAACCTATTGCATCAATTTTTTATTGGTATGAAGCGAATTCCTACGGGAATACTACCGCTCCAAACCCTACTGATGAATACTGTAAAGTAAGTAATTACGATGAACAGGTTCTCAATTATATGATTGATTTATCAAATAAATATGATTTTGAATTATTTCTTGGAATATCTCCAGTTGTAGATAAACTTAGTCAATTCTCCATAGGAGATGACAAAATTTATAGTAACTGTGTTCAAAGTATTCATAATTCGCTACTTAACTTTTCTGACAAAGCAACTATTTTGAATACACATGAATTTTTCTTTACATCTGAAGAAGCATACCTTGTTGATCACACAACTCGTTTTGCTGCAAAAAGATATACAAAATTTATAAATGAATTGATAAATAGAAAGTAAAATTAAAATCTTTTGAATTTAGCTCATTAATTTTTAAAATTAAAGAAGGTCATTATGCATTTCTTCTTCAAGTAAAAAACTTTCATTCTTACTTAAATCCCCAATCTTGTCTATGTTTTTCATTAATATTTCTACAGATTTTGGTGTGCTATTTAATATTTTATCAATATATTTTTGTTCGATGTTTTCTATATTCTCAAGTTTAAAAATATCATTTACAATACCAAGATTTTTCAGTTCTTCTACACTTATATTTTTTGAATCTATCAATATATCTAATGCTTTTGGTTTTGGAACAGCTTGACCAATCCTTGTAACTCCACCACCGACCGGTAGTAAGCCAATGGTTGATTCTGGAAAACCAACAATTGTATTCTCTTCAATTAGTATGAAATCACAACAGAGTAAGAGTTCAAATCCGCCTGCTATACAATATCCACTTGCTACTCCTATTAAGGGTTTAGTTCTTATTTTGTCTTTTCTAAATAATTTTCTAAAGTATTCAACATCTTTAAGTAGTTCGTCAAATTCATTTTGAGGACTTCTCTCGTTTCTTAATAATGGGATGAGTTCTTTTAGGTCAGCACCAGCTGAGAAGACACTATTGTCTGAACTCTTTAGTACAGCGACTCTTATCTGGTCATCATTATCAACAACATCCCATGCTTTACAAAGCTCCACAACAAACTGTGGGTTAAATGCATTTCTTTTCTCGATTCTATCCATTGTTATCGTGCAAACACCGGAGTCAATATTTGTGTAGATAAATTCTGAGTTATTCTTCATTATTAATTATTCCATAAATAACTTTGTGTATCAGTAAATAATTATGGTTATATAACAATGACTAGATTACTAAGTATTATTTTGCTTTTTCTTTTGTAATGCTCGTTGAGTAGCATTTAATTCAGTTTTTCTTAAGCGTATTGATTTAGGTGTTATCTCTACGAATTCATTTTCAGCAATAAATTCAATACATTGATCAAGTGACATTAATTGGGGTGGCCTTAGAGGGATTGTTTCATCAGAACCAGATGCCCTATGGTTTGTGAGTTTCTTTTCTTTTGTGATATTAACTTCTAAATCTTCATCATTATTTCGTTCTCCAATAATCATTCCTTCATAAACTTCTGTACCTGGTTCTACAAAAAGAATTCCCCTGTCTACCATGGCTAAGCTTGCATATGGAGTAACTTTTCCATTCCTATCTGAAATCAAAACACCCGTTGTTCTTTGTGGAATTTTCCCATGCCAAGGAGAATAGCCATCGAATAAAGTATTTATTATTCCTGAACCTCTCGTGTCTGTTAAGAATTGATTCCTAAATCCTATAAGGCCTCTTGAAGGAATAGTGAACTCTAGAGTTGCTCTTCCAAATCCATTGTTCATTAGATTCTCCATTCGCCCTTTTCTTTTAGAAAGCTTTTCTGTAATTACCCCCACATAGTCTTCAGGTGTGTCAATAAAAATTTTTTCCATTGGCTCATGTGGCTTTCCACTAATGTCTTTAATAATAACTTCTGGTTTTGAGACCATAAATTCATACCCCTCTCTCCTCATAGTCTCTATAAGAACTGCCATCTGTAGTTCGCCCCTACCTCTTACTTCAAAAACATCTGTGCTTTCAGTTTGTGCAATCTGTAATGAAACATTACCGAGCACCTCTTTTTGTAAACGATCATGGATATTTCTTGAAGTTATATATTTGCCCTCTTTTCCTGCAAACGGTCCATTATTGACGCGGAAGAACATTGAAACTGTAGGCTCGTCAATCTCAATTCTAGGTAAAGGTAGGGGTTCTTCATTGCTAGATATAGTGTCACCTATTTGTATATTATCAACCCCTGCAACAGCGATTATGTCTCCAGCTTCAAGTGAATCAACTTTAATTTTTTCCAATCCTTTAAAAGTGTATAGAGCAGAAAATTTATGATTTGAAGTTGTTTCTTTTCTGCCACATAAACTATATTGCTTATTCATTTCAAGCTTGCCATTATCTAGCCGCCCAATAGCAACTCGCCCAACGTAAGAATCATAAGCAAGGTTAGTAATAAGAAATTGAGGCTTGGCATTATCATCTGCCTCTGGGCCTTGAATATAGGAAATTATTAATTCAAATAGTGGGTCCAAGGATGTAGATTCATCATTCAAATTTGTATATGCTAGACCATCTTTTGCATTTGTGTAGATAATAGGAAATTCAATTTGTTCATCATTTGCATCTAAGTCAATAAAAAGATCATAAACTTTTTCAGAAACTTCATCGATTCTAGAATCAGGTCTGTCAATCTTGTTTATGACCAAAATCACAGGAAGATTCTTCTCAAGAGCCTTCTTCAACACAAACCTAGTTTGAGGTAAAGGCCCTTCACTTGAATCAACTAATAATAAAACTCCATCAACTAAATTGAGACTACGTTCTACTTCTCCACCAAAATCAGCATGGCCAGGTGTGTCAACAATGTTAATCTTTGTATCGTTATAGAGGATTGCAGTATTTTTTGAAGTTATTGTAATGCCCCGTTCTTTTTCTAATTCTCCCGAATCCATAATGCGCTCTTCTATAATTTCATGGTCATTAAAAGTTCCACTTTGTTGCAAGAGTCCATCTACTAAGGTAGTTTTTCCATGATCAACATGGGCAATTATTGCTATATTTCTAATGCTGTTTTTACGCATAACTCAGTAAGTATAAAGGAGTGCTAATTTAGTTTTAAATTTGAACAAGTGAACTGCAATTATACATAAATCATTGAACAATAGCTCAAGCTTATCTGAAGTTAGAAAAAAGTTTTAATTTTCTATTTCTCTACTTATCTTATCAATTCGTTCATGCATATTTATATTACTCAATCCGTCAGTTATAAATTATTGGTTAATATTAAAGATGTATGAAAGTTACTTATGAATAGTTATCTATTAGTTTTCTTAGGTGGAGGTCTTGGATCGGTAGCCAGATATTTTTTATCAAATATTTTTTCAACAATTATTGGGATTTATTCAATAGCGGTTATTAATATCTTGGGTTCTTTTTTTATTGGAGCTCTTTATTCTGTTATCTCACAGAAATATAGTCAGATTAGCTATTTTCTTTTAATAGGACTCCTTGGAGGATTTACCACATTTTCAACTTTTTCAATTGATATATTGAACCTAGCTTCAGAGTCCAGCCAATTAGCTCTCAAATATCTATTTCTTTCTGTAGGGGGGTCCCTTTTGGCAGCATATGTAGGTATCTATATGACTAGTAGATAATAGAGTCTAGGAATTGAATAAGATAAGAAATATTAAACCATTAATGAATCACTCAATTCCTACTAACTAGTATTTTTCTTTTAAAGAAAAAACTATTCTCTAAATTTTGTCTCAGGAAACATACAGGAAAAAAGGCTATATTTAAGTAATGAATATGACTTTTAGGAGTATTGTAGTCTTACTTTTTGTTGGAGCTTGTACACAGAGTCTGAATGACACAATAGCCGTAACTACAACCACTAGTCAGGTTCAAGAAACTACAACTATTTATACACAAAATGAAAACATTATAACCAATTCATCAATATCATTAGCTACCTTAGATAATGTTTGGAAATGTATCTCTCCAATTACTGCCTATGATTACCAAGACAACACTAGTAAAATTTGCTTTGTTGAGATTGAAGTTGCTGAAGATGTAATAAAAGTTATTTCAACAGGAATTCCTTCAAGAGATTTTAAATCTTGGTACGGATGTTGTGCTTCAGAACAAAATAAAACATGGTATTTACCTCTTTATCCTGAGTTAAGTAATGCAGGAATTAATGATGTATGGACTTTTTCTCAAACAAATAGTGTTCCAATAAGAGGTGCTATAGCCATAACAGTTGAAGGAGTTGCAATTTATGGTCCTGAAGATGGTCCAGGAAGCGATGCTGTTGCCACAGATTTAGGAATTATTGAAGAAACTGAACAACGAATTGAACTGGATTTTTGTGGTGGACACAGTGGCCCAGGTGGTGAATATCATTATCATTATGACGCTAATTGTATTCATTGGCATAGTGATACTGAAAATGATATTGACTATACATTCCAAAAAATTCTCAGTTCTATTCATTCAAAAATTGTAGGATTTGCATTTGATGGTTATGCAATATATGGATCATATGGATTTGATCAAAATAATGAAGTAAAAGAAATGAAAAGTAGCTATGCACTTGACGGGGAAGCTACTGGAAGCAATGGAATTCTTGATTATATTTATATAGAGCAACTTGGAGATCTAGATCAATGTAATGGTCATGTTGGTTATATACCTGAATCATCAGAAGCTGTTTATCATTATCACTCAACAATTAATAATGGTGAAGGTAATTTAGGTTTCCCTTATTTTCTCTATTGTTATAGGGGGAATCCTTTGTTTGAATACGGAGGTGTGCAAGTTAATGGAGGTTCTAATGCACTAGCAAATCCAGGAGGTAATAAACCTCCTGGTAGAAATCCATAGAACTGGTAGAAACCCAAAGAAGAAGATAGAACATAGAGATTTCAGATTATACTTTAGTAAAATAACTTACGATTTGATTTAATCCATCTTTAGCATCTGAAAATAACATTTTTGTATTGTCATTTGTAAAAAGGGGGTTTCCTATGCCAGCATATCCAGGAGACATGGATCTTTTAATGACTATGACTTGTTTTGCTTGATCAGCATTTAATATAGGCATCCCATATATTGGGGAGTCTTCATCATTACGGGCAGTAGGGTTAACAACATCATTGGCCCCAACCACTATGCAGATATCTGTTTGGGAGAAGTCTTTATTAATATTATCCATTTCTACTAAATCTTCATAATCTATATCAACTTCAGCAAGTAAAACATTCATATGTCCCGGCATACGTCCAGCAACAGGGTGGATTGCAAATCTGACTTGTACACCCATCTTTTTTAGTTCATCAGTGAGATCTTTAACCGAAGACTGAGCTTGTGCTACTGCCATCCCATAACCAGGAATAATTATGACGGTATCTGAATAGCTCAGTTGTATTGCTGCATCCTCCGGACTTATGACTAGAGGTTCTTTTGAATATTTATTATCTGTTTCTCCTAGATTCCCAAAACCACCTTTAAGAACATTGATAAGTTTTCTATTCATAGAGGTGCACATTAAGAGTGTAAGAACAATACCTGAAGCACCAACTAATGATCCTCCGATAATTAATATAATATTGGAAACGATGAACCCGGCAGACATTGCAGCTACACCAGAAAAGGAATTAAGCATCGCTACAATAACGGGCATATCTGCTCCACCAATAACAATTACACGAAGAATTCCTAGAAATAGAGCAGCGATTCCTATATAAAGATAAGGACCGTTGCTTAGTATGTGGAACACTAAGGAGATAAAACATAACACGCTGAGTATGTTTATTAATGTAAAGTAACCGGGTTTGACATTCAATTTATTTCTAAGTTTTAAAACTGCCACAAGGCTTCCTGTTAATGTGATACTCCCAATAATTAATGATGAAATAGAAATACTCGATGATCCATTGTAGATTAAGTCTACATAGGCAATAATTCCTGATGCTCCACCACCAAGGCCATTGAACAGAGCAACTAATTCTGGCATTTCCGTCATTTTAACAAGTTTTGCTAAGAGGTATCCAATTGATAAGCTTGTAATGATTATTAACCAGAATATAAAGTTGTTAAGTTCAATGTTTTGATAAATGGTAATAGCCATAGCCAGAGCCATTCCACTTGCCGCTATGAGATTTGCATTCCGTGCTGTACTTGGTTTTGTAAACAATTTAAATGAATAAACAAAAAATATGATTGTGACAGCGGTCAAAAGTTGAATCATTTTTTGTTCCTAAACATTTCTAACATTCTATTTGTTACTAGAAAACCACCTACAATATTTATCATTGCAAAGGTTATTGCAATATAGACAAGGGTTAATAATAAGGGGTTTGAATTTAATTTATCAATATAAGTAAGAGCTGCAAGTATAGTTATTCCTGAAATAGCATTAGAACCAGACATTAGTGGTGTGTGCAGTGTTTGCGGAATTCGAGAAATTAACTCATATCCAAGTAGCCCTGCAAGGATTGTTGTTAGAAGTAAAAGAAAGAACTCTGATTCCATATTCAATTCCCCCCTTTATTTAATGGATAAATTTTTGAACCTAATATAATTTCATCTTTTTCGTCATTGGTCAAAAGCTCTACAAAGTTTCTAACATTTTCTGAATATAGTCTTGAAGCATCTTCATTAACTAAATCTAATATTTTTGTATTGCCATCAATCAACACCCCTTGTTCATTGACTATTTTATCTTTTACAGTAGATTCACAATTACCACCACTTGCAGCAGCTGTATCTATAATTAAACATCCATTTTTCATATTTCGAAGCATTTTTTTTGATATCAGTTTAGGAGCTTCCTTACCTGGAATTTGAGCAAAAGTTAAGACTATATCACTTTTTTCTAACTGTTTTGATAGATCCTCTTGAAGGTTCTGCGCTTCCTCACTAGACAATTCTTTTGCATAAACTTCTTCATGGGTGTTAAGAGATGCTTTTATGAACTTTCCTCCCAAGCTCATGACTTGCTCTTCTACTTCAGCTCTAATGTCGTATGCCCAGACCTGTGCACCAAGTCTTTTTGCTGTTGCAATTCCTTGTAATCCTGCAACTCCTACTCCTAGTATCGTGACTATTACTGGAGATAAAGTACCTGCAGCTGTTGTCATCATTGGGAAAACTTTAGGATAAGTATTGGCCGCATACAATACAGCTGCATATCCAAGCAAGTTTGCTTGTGAAGAAAGAGCATCCATATTTTGTGCTCTAGATATTCTTGGTAAATTAAAAAACGAGTATATTTCTAATAGTTCTCTATTGGCTAATTTTTCTATATCTTGAGTATCTTTAGGTTCATACATCCCAACAATTTTTGTTGGCTTGGATAATCTTTCAAGAATTTTGTAATCAATTGGGTTTACAGAACACAAAATGTCTGAAGTCAGAAGTTCATTTTCAGAAATAATATTTAGATTCTTATATTTTTGATTAGGATTATTGAGATTAGAGAATACATTTTTTGTTGTATAGATTTTTATTTCTTTAGAAACATATTTATTAATCGAGTCCGGATGAATCGGCAATCGTGACTCATCTTTTTCGATTAAGAAACCAATTTTTTTCATAATATGTTGGGTTTTCCTAGTGTGAATTCTTCTTCTGCATCTTTCTTTCTTCTTAAATAAAAAACCATCATATATATAAATTTTTCATAAATTTCGTAGTATAGAGATGAGATAAATCTTGATATTGTTTGCATTATTATGTAAGTATATTAATTATATGATAATAATTCCAAGACTTACTCCAAGTATTACAATTAGTAAAAGATTAAGAATGAAATGGGTCTAAACACTATGGTTAAAGATAATGAATTAATAATTGGACTGATTCTCGAAAAAACAACAATTAATAAATACATTATTGATTTAATTCAATGGGCTAGAGAAGAAGAGGGAATCAACATTGCTTACTATCTTATACAAAGTAATGATTTTATTTCCAAGGATGTAAAAGATGCAAGAATTAAAAGAATTATAAAAGATGGAGTTATAAAGACAATTCAGAACAGAATAAAAAGATGGATTCTGAAAATTGAGAAAAAAAGAAATTTAGAAAATAGTACTAAACATAATGATCATTCAGTAACAAAAAATATAGATGAATACGGAATTAAGAGAATAAATTATGAAGCAATCTATTCTAAAACAGGAGTTTCTGTTAGGTTTTCTGAAGAGTCTATAGAAGAAATCAAAAATCTTGATATAGATGTGTTTTTACGGTTTAATAAGCGAATCATAAGGGGCGAAATTCTTAATTTAGCTAAGTATGGCATACTCTCCATGCATCATGGAAGTGATTTAACAAATAGGGGGGGGCCTAGTGGATTTTGGGAAGTATACGATGAAGAACCTAATTCTGGTTTTATCATTCAGCAATTAACCAAAAACCTTGATAATGGGAATATTATTTTCAGAGGTTTTATTCCAACACAGAAATCTTGGTCTTTAAATAGAGCAGAACTAAATTTACGTGCACTTGGGTATCTTAAAATGATTATTTTAAATTTATTAAAAAATGAAAAATTACCAGATTTTATAGACAGCTTCCCTTTCACTGGTAGATTGAATACAAATCCAAGTCTTAAGGAGATGGGTATTTACTTGACCAAGAGGTTGAGACATAGGATTAAAGACAAGGAGTACAATAACGCGGAGAACAGATATAAAGTTGGCTTTCAGAAGGTTGACTGGGGAAAGCTAGAGTATAGAAAAGCAAAATTCATAAAAAATCCTGATAATTATTTTTTAGCTGATCCATTTGTATATTTTTTTAAAGGAGAAAATTATTGTTTCGTTGAAGCCTTCAACTACCTTGAAAGAAAAGCGCACATATCTGTCTACAAATTAACCGAAAATACATATGAATACTTAGGAATAGTTTTAGAAGAAGATTTTCATTTATCTTTTCCGTATCTTTTTGAATTTGAAGGTGAGATATATATGATTCCTGAAAGTACTTCGAATAAAGATATCAGATTATATAAGTCTTATAAATTTCCTTTTGATTGGAGATTAGAAGAAGTGTTGATAGATAATATAGATGCAGCTGATTCTATGATGTTACATCATAACGAGAGATGGTGGTTGTTTACAAATGTTGATCCATTGATGAAAGGCAATCATAATTTTCAACTAGAAATTTTTCATTCAACGAGTCTTAATAATGGAGATTGGATTCCTCATAGAGAAAATCCAATTTTTCTGAATCCAACATTTGCTAGAAATGGAGGCTTCTTGTTTAATGGTTCTAATATCTATAGAGTTGCTCAAAAGTTTGATTTCTATATGAAGTATGGGCGAGGACTTTCAATACGGAAAATACAGCACTTAGATGAATACAGCTATATTGAAACTGAAGAAGTTGCCTATACAGATTATTACTCAGATAATATTCTTGGCTCTCACCATATGCACTCTAATTCAATATATACAGTTTTTGATATTTGGAGCACGAATAAATAATATTATGGTATTTGAATTAAAAAAAACACAAGAGACCCTCCCAGGCTTACTAGTTTTTTCACATAAAGAATATATAAAATTTATGAACACGAGGATAGGCAATCATTTTATTAAAGAGCTTAAGAAGTTTTATTTTATAGGAGTTCATTGGGGATATTCAACGTCAAACCCGATTGAAAATAATAATATAGATATTCATTTTACTCTTCCGGGCCTTCTACCTGAAGGTTATGCACAGAGTAGTTATATTATTCCATTAACAACTAGGAACTTCATGCCTAGTACATTTAAAATCGAAGACTACTCAGAGAAAGAGTGGGACGTAATTACTATTGGAAGAAAGGTTAAAATAAAAAGATATTTAGAGTTTTTTTTGATAGTAAAAAAGGTATTAAAAGCAAAGCCTGATACTAAAATCTTAATAATCTCCCCAGAAGATGAATTTCCAAAGAAGAGCACATTTGATTATCTTTTTGAAGAAAATTATAATCAAATATTCTCCGAAGAAGAGAAAAAACAAATACAAATATATTCAAAAAATACATACATAAAGCAAAAGGAAATTGTTCAGATGCTAAATAGGAGTAAAACTTTTTTATTTACTAGCACACAGGAGGGCGTTGCAAAAGTTACTGCAGAGGCTGCGATGTGCGGATTAAAAGTATTAGTTTATAAAAATTTTATAGGAAATGCTACATATGGAATTAGTAATGATCAGCTTTATTTATACAAGGACATAAATGATGCCGCTAATAATTTAATTAGATTTATAGAAGAGGGAGAAACCTTTACTGGCAATCTTTCTCTTTTGAAAGAAGAGGATTCTCTAATTAAGCTTCATGAGTATTTAGATATATTCTATTCTGAGAGGGAATTAAATTATGATAGAATTTTAAATTCAAACGATCTTCGTAATAATTTAAATTCTTTCAATAGAACTCTTTCTGAAAAAATAGTCTTAGGAAATTCAAATGATATTAAGAATCTCAGATCTTTTTTGGCTTTCTGTGAGCTAAATTCACTTGATGTAAGTATTACTAAGAAATTAGCCGTGTTTTTTTATGATATAGTTCTTCTTTTTAAGGAGGCATATAGAAAAAGAAAAAATTTTATCCCACTCTTCTTTTGGAAGGTGCATAGAAGAAGAACTCAGTATGACAGGCTCTCTATCTAGATTGAATTTCTATAATTGCTTCGGCTAATTGCAAGTCTTCATAGGTATCTATATCTATGGACTCTATCATTCCTGTTTCATAAGAAATTGTATGGTTCCCAACGATCTTATTATCTGATTTATTCATGAGAATATTTTTTCTCCATATATAAATAACTCCGTTAATTAAAAGTGTTTCTGGCAAAAAGTTTCTATTTCTCTGGACGGCCTAATTTAAATTCTTCTTTAGCGTCTTTTTTTCTTCTTAGATAAAAAACCATCATATATCTTATATTTTCTGTGTGATACGGTGATCCCCTGTGGAAAATAATCTGATTTGATAATATTAAACTGCCTTTTGGTGCCATCAACTCTGTACCTTTTCCTTTTGTTGAAAAAACTAACATATCAGAAAGATTATCTCCTCTTATTGAGTTCAATACAGAAGTCAACCACCTCCTAAAACCCCACCTATGAGATTTTTTTATTACTGAAAAAGGGCTATTCGTATCTTTGGTAACATCAGTTAAATATATAAATGCTTTAAAAGAAGCGGGTGCTAGATTATCGACATGCCAGCTTCTTTTCGTTGAAGTATCGGGTTTATCAATCATAATCGATAATGATCTAATCGATAGTTCTTCCTTAATTCTTTTATTAAATAAATCTAATATTTTTCCATTTGAAAATAAACCCATGGCTTTTTCATCTACATTTTGGAGCATATTTAATTGAGAAACCTTTGTATCCAAACCTTCACCACTGTCTTTTCGAAGTGTCAACCATGCATTCTCATTTATCATATAGCTTTCTTCTCTGAGAAGTGAATTCGAAAGGTTTACAAAATATTCGCATTCATCTTCAGATAGAAAATTTTCAATTACTGTATATCCATTAGTTTTAAAATCTGAACTAGGCCACGAAATATAATAAAACTTTTCTATTATCTCTCTGTAGAGTGACAAAATCGTTCTTGAGAGATTTTTTAACATTAATTAATTATAAACAATGTTCTTTTCAGTTGCTAAATAAACATTTAGATAAGCTTTCTTATATTATTTAGTTATTTTTTCACTCATGTACCGCGCAAAGTCTAAATCTTCTTGATTATCAATATCAATTGCCTCTGTGTCATTTATTTCAAAGCCTAGTGTAGAATCTGTAATCACTCGATATGCGTTATTATTTAATAACGCATTCTTATTCCAAATAAAAATACAACCATTCATTTCAAATGTTTTTGGAAGAAGATTCCTACCTGTTATAGGGTTTTTGGCTGGGGATAGTAATTCAATTTCATTATTTTCCTTAAATTTAACAAGATTATACTCAGGATGTTTAGAAGTTAAGTTTATAGATACAAGATTTGATGAGTTAATACTACTTTGAAATAATTGAAAAGATCTGTAAATTGAATCATCACTTCTAAAGGGACTTGTTGGCTGAAGATCAAAAACGACATCACTGCACTGCACTCCTTTTTCTTCATACTTTTTTATTGCATCTTGTAAGACTGGTATTTTTGGCGTATTGTCTTTCGAAAGTTCTCTGTCTCTAATAATTGTCTCTACGTTTTCATATTTATTAGCAATTTTAATAATCTTTTCGTTGTCAGAAGTTACAATTACGTTTTTACAAGTCCTCAATCCTTGTTCGATTGAAATTTCAACAAGACTTTTATTATTGATTAATTGAAGATTTTTATTTTTTATCCCTTTTGAATTTTTTCTTGCTGCAA
>Ga0114999_10004597_pt1 | contig 16617 bp, 15 predicted proteins | sample ArcticOcean_MG_C_3_FD_89820 | JGI IMG/M metagenome (GOLD analysis project Ga0114999, IMG submission 89820) | Marine microbial communities from western Arctic Ocean - ArcticOcean_MG_CB8_126 | ecosystem: Environmental > Aquatic > Marine > Oceanic | place: Arctic Ocean: Canada Basin | collected...
AACTCATCAGTTGGTTTTGTCGTCACGATATTAATAGCACCACCAGTGGTGTTTTTACCGAACAACGTTCCCTGTGGACCACGTAGAACTTCAACCCGATCAATGTCAACAGTCGACATCATCTGTCCCATAGTATTGGGCAGATACTGACCGTCAAGATACATACCAGTACCGCTTGGGCGAATAGACACAGGCGAATCGTTTCCGATACCGCGAATGTAAACCGCTTTCACGTGACGTCGATCAGAGTTGGTGAAGGTCAAATTCGGGACAAAGTCGCCGATTTGATCAATATTATAGATACCTTGGGCTTCCATGGCATCCGCACTCATCGCAGCAACAGACAGCGGCAAGTCAGCGAGGGTTTCCTCGCGCCGGCGAGCCGTAACTACGATCTCCTCCAGCATTGACTGTGCAGCTGCGGACTGTGCCACAACTTGCCCAGGCGCCGATAGGAGTACGCTGGCTGATAAAGCCGCCGCGCTCCAAGCGCTTTTACTTAACTTCATTTAATTTCCCCTTACTTTCATTAAGACTTCCCTTCTTTTTACGTCGGCATTCAATTTAAACGCTTAACGCAAAAATCAGGCTCCTGACGAAATAACAAACAACTAACTATACGTATAGCTCGGTCCGCCACGAGGCGAGCCTCACACCCCCACATTTTCGCAAACATGTACTAGTGTAGTCAATAAGCTACAAGACATTAATTAGGAAATACTTGTTGTATTTAAGAGACAGATTAGAGAGGAGAATTTTACTCTTCTGCTTAACAATGGCAGGACTAAAATGCTAGATGAGCATACCAAGGATACTTTTTTACCACAGTTATTAGTTGTTGCTTTTTAGGGACATTAGTCGGTAATCATGGCATTTAACCGGATTGGACTCCAAGCCATGCCATCTGGACCATCATGATCAGACGTCAACATCTGCCGATCACCCAAACCATCTAGCGTAAACATCTGGATCGTACCCTGGCGTGGATCACTAACGAAAACCATACCATCGTGAATAAGAACGCCAAAATTTCCATTTTGAGGGCTTCCATCCCGTAGCGGAACCTCTATAACTAACTCTCGCGAACGCACGTTAAACAGACGAAGATACTGAGGTACAGGTGTCCCACGTGTATTACCATTAGGCACCACAGCAAAACCTTCTGGCCCTATATCTATCCTTCCAGCAAGCGGTCTAGAGTCGAGCACAGACACAATTTCCAGTGAAACAGTATCAATAATAGAAATAGACTCTTCTTGCCGGTTAGCTACCCATACCTCACTACCATCGGCTGAAACATCAAGCCCCTCAGCACCTGGTCCCGTTTCAATAACTACGGGATCGCGCTCCTCATCAAGAAAAACCACTGATACCGTTCCAGCTCCAAGCCGGCTTGCCACATATGCACGCGACCCGTCAGGGCTTAACCTCGCCATATGACCCTCCCTACCACCGGTCGGATAGACTCGGATAACCCGCTGCAACTCTATATCTATGAGCGCCAGCTGATCAGAATCCTGCATAGTAGCAACCGCACGCCGTCCATCTGGAAGAAACAGTACCGTATGAGGGCGAGAATTTGGCCCAAGATCAATCCTTCCAATGAGACTAGCAGTGGACACATCTATTAAGAGAACATGCTGCCCCGGGTGATTATTGGGACCATACTCGCTTGTTAAGACAAGCTTTCCATCTGGGGAAACCGCCACTTCATGAGGAATAATAGGTCCAATCGGCAACCGAGCAACCTCTACCCCGACACTTAGATCGATAAAAGAAATGCTTCCGCCCGTCCGGTTTGCAACAATCAAAGTTCCATCGAGCGCAAAAGCGTTAAACGCTAAAAACCATGTGGTTAGCACCCAAACAACCCTAGTTAACTGTATTTTTAATATCATGGCTACAATGCGGAATATTGCCCTTTACTTGGTTTTATTAATTCAATGTATTTTTCAGTATTAGCACTGGCTCGCCAAGCTCAGTTAGCTCAGCCAATACTTCTGGGTAGGCCTCAAGGCCCACTGAAATGTAGCCGCCACCGAGCACGACATCCACATCTTTGTCTCCATCAACATCCCCAATATCCATACTTAACCAACGCCCCTGATTAACAAGCTCGGTGGTATAAGACACAAACTCAAATGATCCATGATTCTCAAGATAAGCGAATGCTTCTGGCAGGTCCCCTGCATAATCTGCATAAAAGGCGGTAACAGCAATATCTAAATCACCATCTCCATCAAAATCTGCTGCCTTAGCCTTGAAAGCACCATACATTGGATAAAAATACGCTTCCTCAAACTTGTAATTACCGTGATTAAGATAAATTCGAACTCCATGGTAATTTTTTGTTGTGTTATAGGGGTCTGAATCAGGGTTGTCTCCGTTGGTGACCAACACATCCATTAAACCGTCATTATTAAAATCATGAAGCTCAAAATAGGTATGCCCATAACTGGGATGCGTTTCAAAGATCACCTGTTGAGAAAATACGCCTTCAGCCTGGTTGACTAATACGTACAGACCTTCCCGAGCATCTGAAATAAGCACCATCACGTCTAAGAGACCGTCATCATTAAAATCATAGGCTTCTGTCTTGACCGCCCCAGGCATACTCAGCAGCACTCTCTCCTCTTGCTCGAATAGCCCACCCGGAAGACCCTGAAACCAGGAAACATTGCCCGTTATCGACCCAAATCCACTGATAATGAGATCTAATTGACTATCCCCGTTAAGGTCAGCCAACTCAAGATCCGCCATTCGGTAAAGATCCTGCACAACAATCTCGGAAACTGCATCTGCTATCCCCTGATCAACCAATCGAAGCAATGAGATGTGGGCGGGACGCTCACTTGCTAGCTGTGTTGCCCCTAAATCCCCAATCGACCCAAGATAAGCGGTCTCTCCTAAAAATTGTATATCCACAGGTGAGATCCCTGGCCGAAATTGTCGCGAAGCCAGTAATTGCCCGTCGCTGTTAAGAACTGAAAGCGACTGCGTCAGACTATCGCCAACATAGATCTCACCAGTCTCCTCTCTAACATGAACCAGGGTCGTAACTGCGGGCGATAACCCATAGCTTGTTCTAAAAACATCGAAGCGAGGCAGCTCGAGTTGTAGCTCAGGTTTATTGGTTTGTGGCAAGGCTGTTGCAGGTGAGGAAGACAAATAATAATTACGTAAAAGCATCCAGTTCTCCTCGCTCAATAACGGGGCACTAGGGAATACCCCCTCACGCATAAGAACCTCATGCCTATTTTGCACAATTGTCCGTGCAAGTTCGGGCCCTTCCGCCAAATAACCAATGTCCTCAATCCCGAGCCAGCCGCCCATATATCCAAGCGTTACTTCCCAACTGTGACGAGGCAAGATATCCGGATCAGGCTTAAGATGACAATTGCCACAATAGAGCATAGCAAGCTCAGCACCAGCACTCAGATTCCGATAACGTTGCATCTCGAGTATGCCAGTGCCGACAATAACTACGAGCAACATAGCGCCAACGAGAAGCTTTTTTGACACAATTACCCTCAAATAGGCTTTCCCATGAAAGAACTTAAAACAATACCGGAAATGACACCGCCTTGTCTCATCGCATTGCAAAGGACGATTACGGTTCTAACACCCTACACTTATAGAGACCAATGAATTTCCTAAGACTAATCTGCTGGATAAGCATGCCCGTCATCATTACGGTGCTGTTCGCATGCGCCACATACCCACAAGCATTGGAGCTTAGCGGGTACACCATGGGCACGAATTACTCGGTTCGAGTGATAGCATCAAATAAGGCGCAGGCAACAGAGACGCTTGCAGCAACAATCGAGGAGTCTTTAACTGATCTAGATCAGCGTTTTTCAACCTATCTCGACTCCTCAGAGATCAACCAGTTCAACAACCATACCGGAGACGATTGGTTCGAAATTTCCCCGGAATTTCTAAAAATTCTTCAACAGGGCCTTCATATAAGCGAGCTATCTAATGGAGCTTTTGACATGACCATAGGCCCATTGGTTGATCTATGGGGATTTGGGCCAAGCCACTCTCAGCAAACATTGCCCAGACAAAACGAGATCGATGCACTATTAGAGTCTACAAGCTTCAAGCTCCTTGAAATCCAGGAATACCCTCCAGCCTTACGCAGAACACAATCCGGAGTAAAGCTGGACTTATCAGCAATTGCCAAGGGCTTTGCAGTAGACCAAATCTGGGAACTACTAGATCGGGCTGGATTTTTAGCTTACATGATAGAAGTGGGTGGAGAAGTGCGAACACGAGGCATGCGTACAAAGGATAGCGACTGGATGATTGGCATCGAAAATCCATTTTTCAATGCCAACAACGATTCAACGAAGTTAATGCAAAATGTGGTGCCACTTAGAGATCTAGCAATTGCAACGTCTGGAGACTATAGAAACTATTTCGATCATGAAGGACGACGTTATTCTCATACAATAGACCCAAGAACAGGATGGGCTGTATCAAACGAAATTACCGCAGTCAGTGTTATCTCAGAAAAGGCAATAGATGCGGACGCACTTGCAACCGCGTTCATGGTTCTAGGAGCCGCAACCTCTATGGAGCTCGCTGTGCGTGAAAAAATTGCGATGCAATTAATCCTGAGAACACCTACTGGGGCAAAAATTCTACAAAGCTCAGCGTACAAAAACTACCTATCAAACCAGTGATGACTCACTCTGTGATCACACGCATTCCAAAACGACCCTAATCAACATCTACTCTATCAAATATACTCTAGCGTCCACCCTATATTAATGAGACCGCATGACAATTATTACGCCCACAAAAAAACGCACTAAAAAACTTATGGGTCTGCACCTATATCACTTCAGCAAATCGAACTGCTCGATGCGTGTTCGTATGGTCTTAGAAGAAAAAAATATCCCGTGGACTAGCCATCATCTCGACCTGAGAAAAGCAGAAAACGTCACAGAGGATTACTTCAAAATTCATCCTAAGGGATTAGTCCCTGCGCTGATTCATGATGACGTTGTTCACATCGAATCAACAGAGATCATCAATTATCTAGATGAAGCCTTTCCTAGCCCTCATCTAACACCAGCAAGTCATGAAGACAAAAAACGCATGTCTGATTCAATGAATCAGGCAACAGATAACCATATACATGTAAAAACCTACATGTTTGCACATCAGATTGGCGCAAGCATGTCAAAAACCGAACAAGAACTAACCATGTACCGCCAACTTCAAGCCAATACCGAGCTACTGGAATTTCATGCAGAGAATTCCTCCGCTGAGGGACTATCAGAAAATCGCATTACAACCGCTACAGAAATTCTCAATGACTGCTTTTCCAACATTGAAAAACAACTAGGCATGCAAAACTGGATAGCAAGTGACTCTTTTTCATTAGCAGATATCACCTGGATTCCTCTGTACCTGACATTAAATAATGCCGGTTTTCCATTCTCAGACTATCCAAATATTCTTAAATGGGCCGATACAATCACGTCTCGTCCAAGTTTTCATAAGGGTATAACAACATGGATGGATCGTTTCTAAGTCTCTGCCAAGGCTAACCGAAAAATATTGATGGATGAAAAAGTAGCCGCATTAACTGTCCATAAAAACCCCAAACGAGCAACAACACCACACCTGCATACAGCAGTATAGTAGTCCACTTACAATCACCCCAGATCCTGAGATAAGCGGCTACAAAGACTGGTAAAGCTATGAGTTGGCCAAATAAATAGGTCAAAACAATGACTGCCAGAACAAACCCTATAAACCAAAAACTACGTCTGAGCTCTGCCTTAGAGGATGCTGCACGCCATGCGGAAGACAACCCGCCAGCGGAGGCCATTACCGACTTAACCGCCAAACCATCTCGCAATAAAACCCAGGCTGATAACGGTAATGCTGTCAAAAGAATTATATTTGGGAACTGCGCGGTAGCGGTTTCCTGAAAGCCGAGCGTAACCTGATATGCGATTGCAAACATCGCAAATAGGCCTATAGCAAGCGGCATTGAAATCAATGGATTATAAGCAGCTCCTTCCCCTACTTCTGATGAGTCATCTGCTTTTGGCGAAAGCCTCCCGCGCACAGCCAGGACAACTGTCAAAAGAATTAAAATCTCTATCACAACCACGATTGGCCGGTTAAATAACCACTCATAATCACCATAGATCTGTCTAGTAAGATGAAAATTATTTTCCATCAGCCCGCCTAGCACTAAAGCCAGTATAAGAGGCGGGCGTGGCCACCCACCCTGCTTCATCCAGTATCCAAGCACACCGAAAGCCAGGCAGGTCCACCAATCACCCATAGAATTTGTCGCTACCCAGGTGCCCATGAGCAGCACTACCATTACACCCGGCACAATAAGGTGCCCAGGAATGAATGTGATCTTATGAATATACCGACTGAAAAACATTAGCAGTGCTGCAGCGGCAAGATTAGCTAAAACGATTGCCCAAACCATACTAAAAGTCAGATCCAGATTGGTTGTTAACATATCAGGTCCGGGACGAAGACCTTTGATCACTAATGCACTCAGAAGAATAGCCGTACCGATGCTGCCTGGTATCCCAAATGCCACCGTAGGAATAAGAGCGCCCGCCTTATGCGCATTATTAGCCGTCTCTGGCGCAATCACACCACGAATATCGCCCTGTCCGAACTGACTTTTATCCTTTGCACTCTGGACCGCATGACCGTAAGCAATCCAATCGACTATTGCAGCCCCTAACCCCGGCAACATACCTATATATGTACCAAGAAATGCACAACGTAATGCCAGCCATCGATGCTCAAAAGCATCTTTCACCCCTTGAAATAAGCCCGTTGTGGCACTCTCACCCGATGTTTTACGGGCTATCGAGGTATTCTTTACTGCCAATTCAAGAAGCTCTGGGAGACCAAATAATCCAAGCACAATAGGGATGATTGGCAGGCCATCTAGAAGGTAATTAATACCAAAGTAAAACCTGGGTATGCCAGTCGCATCTGCGTAGCCAATGGTTGTGATCAACAACCCTACAAGCGCTGCTGCAACTCCTTTTACTAAAGACCGCCCTGACAACGCACCAACCATCGTTAACCCAAGCACGGCCAACATGAAAAACTCGGGGACTCCGAAAGCAAAGATAACTGGCAAAATAATCGGAAGCGAAACCGCCAGCAACAGCGCACCTAGCACTCCTCCAAACGCTGAAACAGTATAGGTTGCACCAAACGCACGGGCCGCCTGTCCTTTTTTTGCTAACGGATAACCATCCAGGATGGTTGCCTGAGAGGCCACCGTCCCTGGTATACCCAACATGATTGACGAGACGCTATCGCTGGTGGATGTTACCGCATACATACCCAGCAATAAGGCAAAAGCTGGTACGGCATCCATTCCAAAGGTAAACGGAAGCATCAACGCAAGACCAACAGCCCCACCTAACCCAGGTACAGCACCTATCCACATACCAAGAAACACGCCAAGCATAAGGTAGCCCAGGGCAGGCCAGCTCAACACTAACTCCAACCCAGTCAACATTGCCTCAATCATAGAAATTGCTGCAACTTAGGCGCATTGATATAACCAGTTAAAATCCAGACTTTTGATATTCATGCAAAACAAAACCAATTGATGCGTTTTATCACAAGACGCGGTAGCAGCTTAGGCACAGCAAAAAAATCACCTTACCTCATCAATATAGGCTTCAAAAAAGCTAGCTACTTCCTCTGGAACATCATACAAACTTCTAAGGATTTCTGTTCCCTCTTCAGCCCCAACCAAAGGCAGACTAAACCCATACATTCTCTGCTCTTCCGCCTGATAGTCCGAATCCCCGGTAACCTTCACGAAGCTTTCACGTAGGATGCGTGTGGGCTCCTCTGGCGTCCCTGGCGGCAGCAGTGCTGCATAAACAATGTTATTAACACGAGGTAGGATCCACTTATACATTTCGTATATCTCACCTGATGGATCCGTACCATGAACGCTCCGGTAAAATTCCATGTAACTTGGGACATCAGGCACAACATCCAATGCCGTCACGTTCCCTTCAGTATCTGCTGAGGGATTGTGCCAAAGCGGTATTGCCAAACCCTGCTCAACAAGTGTCGGCTCAATCGAGAACCGGTATAGCCCGAGAGAAGCGACTTGGATATCAACTTCACCACGACGTATTGCATTGAAGACGTCAGCTCCCCCAGAAAAACCCGTGACGTACTGGTACTCAACCCCGAGCGCATCCAACGCCAGTCGACCCAAAAGATCAAAACGAAGCGCAGGATTTTGCCCCCCAAAACGCAACCCCTCTGCCGTCAACAATTCCTGCGGACTAGAAACCTTGTCGGTACGCATATACGCCATATTAGGACTCAATAATCCCCCCACAAACGGCATTGTAGAAAAATTTGCGCGCAACCCCGGTTCCTTAAGCACCGCAGCAGCGCCATTCGTGGGCGAAAAGAGCACGTGAAACCCGTCGCTCGCCGCCACCTCTGCACCATAATTCCACACCCGTGTTCCACCACCGCCCGGCAAGTTACGCACTATAACTGTGGGTTCACCCGGAATGTACTGAGACCAAAACTGAGCGAAGACTCGCGCGGCAAGATCAGCGCCACTACCCGGTGTTCGACCAACGTAAAGAGTAAGGGTCTTACCCTCATAGTAGGGCTGTTCCTGAGCATCGGCTGAACCTAGAACCAAACTCAGAAAAAAACTGGCAACCATAGCCAGTCGCAGCACTAATGAAGACAATGGTTTTCTCGTGCGAAAAAAATAGGTTCTTTTCTGTCTAAATAACATTCAAACCTCTCCGTAGACTCTTCCTCAATATACCCGGTTTGATGCAGGCTCGCTCCGCTTAAGAACTCGAACAACATTGCTCCATGCCGTTTCGAATAAGGAGGCCCATGCCTGACGAGTAATACCAGCGATGTGTGGTGTAAATAAAATACGTTGAGCAGCCTCCCCCTCTAATGAAAATAAAGGATTGGAAATAGCTGGAGGCTCATCCGAATACACATCCACCGCAACACCACCAAGCTTTCCTCTAGTCAAGCTAACAGCTAACGCAGCCTCATCCACCACACCTCCACGTGAAGCATTGATTAATACAGCTTCATTCTTCATTAGCCCGAGTTCATCTGTACCGATTAGACCTCGGGTTCCCGGCAACAAAGGCACGTGTAACGTCACCACATCAGATATCTCAAGAAGTTTACTTAACGATACAGAGAGCGCCCCAATGTCACTAGCATCAGAAGAAAACGGGACTGCCGGATCAAAATAAACCAGTTCGCATCTCATGCTTTTAAATGCTTTAGCTACCGCCAATCCAATATTTCCGAGACCAACGACCCCTACTGTTAACCCCGCTAAACCCTGAAGATTATTGGCAAGCATGTTCTTACGAACAGTGGCGTAGTTCCCCGAACGAATCTCCCTATCAGCCCAGGCAATACGCCTATGTAAAGTTAATGCGCAAGCAACGGCATACTCTGCAAGCGCACTGTTCGAACCTCCAGCAACATTGGCAACAGCTATACCGTGCTCTTTCATCGCAACCTCATCCAATCGATCCACTCCAGCACCGGTTATTTGAACCAAACGAACTGAGCTATCCTCAAAAATCTTGCCCTCAAGCTTGGGCCCAACAGCAGGCATAACAACAGCGCCAGCTTGCTTCACAAGCGCGTGCAAATTTTCATCATCAGATGAGAGATAAACTATCGATAGTTCCTCCGGTGGTATTACACCAACCTTTAAAAAATCTGCTTCAGGCCTCAGACAGACCACGTCATATATTTTTTTGGGCATGAGCTCTAACCGTGACTCTGAAGTTCAAATACAGGAAAAAAACACAGCAAAACTAGCGGCTCTTTACCGGTATTACGAGTAAAATGAGGCTCAATTTTTGGCACCAGAACAGTATCACCTGCTGCCAAAGACAGCTCTTGGTTCTCTGTACAGAAAGCACCTTTTCCAGAAAGCACGTAAATGCACTCCTCAGTATCTCTATGAAAATGGGGTTGCCTATCCATTTCGCCGTCAACCTCAGGCGGAATTTCAACGAGACGCAAAGTTACAGAATCAGATCCTAAGGATCCAGAAATTATTTCCTTGGAGACCCGGCCTTTCAGACCCAAGTCTTTAGCATCGCCAGGTTTAATAACACGAGCCAATTTCAGCGCTCCTAGTTAGCCTGCTTCCTGCAAATGCCGAACTTCTGCCACCCCACCTTGCGCACCCTCGAGCTGATTAAAAATTTCCGCTGCTTCGTCTGCAATTGCATCAGATATATCGTTCAGCATCCGTTGCGCCTTTTCGATCGTTGCATGCTCGGGACTTCCATACCAGCCAGTTTTTGCTATCGAACGAATATCCGTCAGTACCGGCTGAAAGGTACGGGTTCGACGAAGTTTGTCCATTTTCTTGCCATGTTCTGCGTCAGAGGAATAATCGATCCGATCAAGGTGAACAAGCTCTAGTCTATGCGCAAGAATTGCTAACGCTTCTATTTCGCCTCCGTGCGTAAGCCCCCCGCACTCATGACCATAAAGTTCTGCAGCGATATAACATGCTTGGACGGTGACCACGGACATCCCATGATCACGATGCAACTGATCTGCTGCGATAGACAGTGAGGGAATATTGCCTTCATGCCAGTTGAGAATAAGGCAACGTCTTGCACCATGCTGCGCCATTGATACGCATGTCTCTTTCACTACATTCATGTAGGTTTCTGGCGTGAGAGTTATGGTGCCTTCGAAAGGCATATGCATTGGGGTAACCCCTAGCGGACCACCTGGCAAAACCAAGCCGTCCAAACGTTCTGCCACGGCATGACCAATAACATTAGATGCAAAAATATCCGTACCAGTTGGAAGATGAGGGCCATGCTGTTCAACGCTTCCAGCAGGAAAAATCACAAGTGGGTTACGCTTTAACTGCGCCGCAATTTCAGGCTGTGTTAGATCAATAAAGTAGCGGGTCGGGAGATTATTCATGTGTTTTTCTTTGGTCTGATTAATTTTTCAAACTGTATTAAGTTGTGCACGAGATTTCTCAAGCACACTATTGACTGAGACAAGCTGACCATTCTGCTCAACTGAAAGCAGCGCCGCATTAACTACTGCTAACGCAACATTACCGCTACTTGCACCCAGTTCAGGCGGTTCTCCAGTCGTACAAACATCGGCAAACATATTTAGTTCATCAAGAAACATATTACCGGGAGGTAAGGCTAACACCTCGCGTTTACCGTAACCGTCCTTGCCTCGCTGTATGTAAAGCAAAGATGTTTCATGCAGACGATCAGGAGCATCCCATGTGCTGAAATCAAGCTCATAGTGCATTAATCCTTTCTGACCGAATACACGGACACAAAAAATTCCTGGCGATGTCCAACTGGAACCAACATACCCCAACTTGCCATCCGAGAATTTCAAAGTGGTCATTGATTGATCATCCACCTCGGCACCAACCGGAGAAAGCTTGGAGGCGATTGAGGCTACAGAATCAATTTCACCACCTAGATAATGTAATGTGTCGAACTGGTGAATCGCCAGTTGAGATAAAGGACCACCTGGTGCTTTGTCTCGATACCAGCGCCAAGTATCCGGCGTAATCTCAAGAGCCCGTTCGTTGGAAAAGTTCGCTTCCATAAAGACTACACGTCCTAATTCGCCACTATCCATCGCTTCACGCATCATACGCACACCCTTAAGCAGTCGCGCGCTATGCCCCACCATCACCTGAATACCGTAGCGCTTCTGAAGAGCCTCAATAGCAAGGCCTGATTCCAGAGTATTAGCTATAGGTTTTTCTGTATATACCTGCTTTCCTGCCTTAGCGACCTGTTCAGCAACCGGAAGATGCTGTTCATTTGGAACCGTAAGTACAATACCTTTAATCTCCGGATCACCAAGCAGCGTTTGCATGTCTGGTACCGTCATAATGCCAAATTCATCCTGATAGCTTTGGCGTTTTTCTTCGGACCGGCTATAACCGGCTACGATTTCAAACTTATCTGATCTCATCGCCGCTGCAGTAAGCACCTTTGCCCAGCGACCAAGCCCTACAATACCTATTTTTACCTTTTCCGATTTCATGCCCATGCCTCCTGAGAAAACCCTAGACGTTGGGTTAATCGTAATATGGTATTACACTATGCTTCTATGAACCAAGCACAGTCACTTAAGATTGAAAAAATTCCTGCATCACTACGTCAGCAGGTACTGGGGCGATTGCGTGAAGCCATCGTGTCAGGGCATCTTCCGCCTGGTGCTAGGCTCATCGAAAGAACATTAACGGAAGAAATGGGCGTCTCTCGCACGGTTCTCCGGGAAGCATTACGACAGCTCGAAGCTGAGCATCTAGTGAAAGTCATCCCCAACAAAGGGCCAGTTGTGCGCGCACTCAGTAGCAATGAGGCTGAAGACTTATACAGAATTCGTGCTGTGCTTCACGGGCTGGCCACTAGAATATTCGTGGAAAATGCTAATGAACAACATCTAGCACAACTTGACAATGCTTTAGAGTGTGTAATTAATGCCTACGAAAATAAGGATTCCGAACAGATACTCGATGCAAAAACATCTTTCTATGATGCGCTCTATAACGGGACGCTTAGTGAGTCATTAAGCGTTATGCTTGGCGCGTTGCAGGCACGAGTCGCTCGATGGCGAGCTATTGGTCTTGGACACCCTCACCGCTCTAGCGAACGTTCTAAAGAAAGCGTGCGCAATCTTAAGGCGCTTGTTGATGCGGCTAAACGAAGAGATCCTGATGCTGCTGAGAGATTTATGATCGAGGAAGATAAACAGGCAGGACAAGAAGTGTCTCGTTTGTTAAAAATCGCACACAACGAACGAAAGACAAATTAGAATTGCAAAGTAACCTTAACAAGCAGGAGAAAAGGCGTGAGCATTCCGCATCTATTAGTACATGACCGGCGAGACAATGTCGGCGTGGTGGTTGTCGAGGGAGTGGCAAAAGGCGACGATCTATTCGTAGTCGTTACTGAAGACAACAGCGACTTCACTATCACCACAAAACACGATATTCCTATTGGACATAAAGTTGCCCTCACAGATTTTTCTGAAGGTGACACTGTAATCAAATACGGCGTGGACATAGGTCGAATCGTACAGGACACAACAAAAGGCGAGCACGTTCACACTCATAACCTCAAAACAAAACGGTGGTAGGCAGCAATCATATGACCAATGGAACATTCTTCGGTTACAGAAGACAAAATAACCGTGTTGGCGTGCGCAACTATGTCGCAATACTCCCTGTAGATGACATATCTAATGCCGCATGCGAAGCGGTAGCTAACAATATTCAAGGCACAATCGCTTTACCCCATGCGTACGGACGACTGCAGTTTGGCGCGGATCTTGAGCTTCACTTCAGAACCCTGATAGGCACCGGTGCCAACCCTAATGTAGCCGCCTGCGTTGTAATAGGAATAGAACCAGGATGGACTCAAAAAATAGTGGATGGCATTGCTAAAACAGGCAAACCAGTGGTTGGCTTTTCTATTGAGCAACATGGCGATATTGAAACCATAGCGACAGCATCTCGCCAAGCCAAAGAGTTCGTGCACATGACCTCTGGCCTACAGCGTGAAGAGTGCGGCATTTCAGACCTTTGGGTGGCAGCTAAATGTGGTGAGTCGGACACAACAACCGGTCTCGCCTCATGCCCTGCAGTGGGCAATATGTACGACAAGTGGATCCCCAAAGGGCTCTATGGCTGTTTTGGAGAAACCACTGAAATTACTGGGGCTGAGCATATTTGTGCTGCTCGAGCTGCAAGTCCAGAGATTGCAGAGAAGTTCATGAAAACCTGGCAGGCCTATCAGGACGAAGTTGTCGAACCTTTTAAAACTTCAGATTTATCAGATAGTCAGCCCACAAAAGGCAATATCCTTGGAGGACTAACAACCATTGAAGAAAAGGCATTAGGCAACCTTGAAAAAATTGGTAAAGAGGTCAGTTACATTGATGTGTTAGAGCCTGCAGAAGCACCTGCAAGTGGTCCTGGACTTTATTTTATGGATACATCATCTGCAGCCGCAGAGTGCAACACTCTTCAAGCAGCGGCCGGCTACACTGTGCACTGCTTCCCCACAGGCCAAGGCAATATAATTGGCCATCCCATCATGCCTGTAATAAAAATTACCGGGAACCCTCGCACCGTACGCACGATGTCAGAACATGTAGATGTAGATGTCTCAGGTGTGGTAAGACGGGAAATGACAATCCCTGAAGCAGGAGACGCCTTAATGGAGATGATTCTTCAGACAGCAAACGGTCGACTAACAGCAGCTGAGGCTCTGGGGCATAAAGAATTTGTCATGACAAAGCTTTATAGAAGCGCCTAAAGAAAGAATAGCCAACGGACTCATGCATTGAAGGGCCCTAAATACGGGTGCCCTTGTAATTGGCAGTGGTGTGGCTGGCTGTATGGCGGCCATCCACTGCTTATGAGATAGCTGAAGAATAATTTTCGACAAGCCGTTCAAAAAATTATGCGTATGCTAAATATGCGCGAGATTTTTTCAGGCCACCAGATCTCGATTCTATGGTCACAGAGGAATTGCGCGAGACGATTAACGTCTGCATTTAATGATCCTAAGCTTAGGCACAGTCGGCTCTTGCTGGTCTGCCTTTATTGCCTTCAAGCCACAAAAAAGAGCAACAAAAAATCGGAGGGAATAACTGGAACGAATCAAGCAGTTGTGCCTATGTTTAAGACTACGGTACACGCCGCCCTCTAACGCTAACTACTCGTTGACAGCTTCGGGAATACAGTTGTAATTATAAAGTTGAAGATGGGGGGTATAAAGCATTTCTTGCCGACCATTGAATGGTTCAGCCAGAAACTCAGGGTCTTCCACGAAGATCTCTACTATAGCTCGCGTACCATCATCACCAAGCGAATAACGCTCCACTACATGCTTCTGAAAACCCGAAGGCACTCCAACTCCATTACCAGAATTGAATTGATCAAATAAACGAGTATCCACGACCAATGTCTCTCCTTCCCACCTGCCTATGGAATGGCCTTCGACTGTACGTTCTCCATTTTCTGGATGATCTCTCCCATCCATATAAACCGTCCGATTAACATCCAAAAATTCATTGCGCAAAATTACATAATCATTGAAAAGCTCAATCCCAGTAAGATAATTAACACTAGCGATAGTGAACGGTGTTGGGTGCGGTATGCACAGTAGGTTGGGGTCATCCGTAAAATCATTGTATTGAGCCTTCGCAGCAATTGCTGTGGGCATCAATTCGATCTGTGAAAACTGTCTTCGCACGTTGGTATGTGAAAGCCCCTTCCAAACACCCTCTAGGCTAGAGGCACTTGCAGTCGCTTCCAAGTCACCCTCTATCTGAGACCACAGATTACCATCCGCAGTTTCCAGGGTATTCAGAATGGCGCGATTTCTTCCGCTACGCTCTGGATGCGCTCGAACCGTAACTGTATCACCTGGATTCAATAACGAAGATGTCCAACCACTTCGAGTCATAATTGGAGCAGAACCTGTCTCTATTTCCCATTCTACTACCTCATCAGATCCATTTTGAGTTTCCACGTAGATCATAATATGAGGATTTCGAAAAACGTAACGATTAACCACACCCTCGAATGCCACTAAGGTATCCCGGTCATACCCAGCATCGCTGTGATGACCCTGCGCGTGAAATGACGCCATGCATGTTACACATAAAATAATTTTTAATACTTTCACGTCTTCTTTCTCCCTACTGCTCCAAATACTGCTTAACCAAAACTCAAAGCAAAAAAAACATGGGCTTACCCAGAAGACCATTATTCAAATGTTATCTACCACGATCATTGAAACTTCTTTGTTTATTTTTTTCTTTAACTGTAAAGGCAAATTTCTAGACTTGAACCTGCTCCACACGTTTAAACATTTACCACCAGTAATCAGAACATCTGGGGGAAACTCGTTCATCTCTTCTAAAATCTCCACTAGTGGTTCTCCGTGTCTTACCTTAAAGGTGGCATTCAGTCTTTCTGCAACACACTCCTGATTAAAGGCACGACGTGTTTGCTCTGCATTTTCCTGCAAGCATTTATCCACATACTCCAAATATTGCTTACGGCCCTGCGCATAAATTTCGTTATAAAACGTTTTTAACCAAGGATCAATAACATGCAAAGCCGTTACTTCAGCAGACACAAATAAGCCTAAAGAAATGGCTTTTTTTATAGCGTTTTTGCTATGCAACTCGCCATCCGCACAAACGAGAATCCTCATTACAAATCGCCTATCAACTCCCAGCTATACGTAGTAATTGACTACCGATAAGAAGCACCACAACGAGACCCAAAACCATTTTTACTAGAGATGCGGTCATGCCAATTGTGAACGCAGTTCCTCCCGCCTTTTTCATATCTGCAATCGATATTGAAAGACCAATCCCTGCAAACCCAATAGCAAAACACCATGTATAAACTGCGTTCATCGCCCAAAAGGGTGAGCCTGCGACCCTTGGACCACCAAGGGATTGAATATTCATGCTATTTAGAAGAACTAAAAGAAAAAAACCAATAATGAAAATTGGAAACTTATCCCTTACTAAATG
>Ga0114999_10004603_pt1 | contig 16612 bp, 18 predicted proteins | sample ArcticOcean_MG_C_3_FD_89820 | JGI IMG/M metagenome (GOLD analysis project Ga0114999, IMG submission 89820) | Marine microbial communities from western Arctic Ocean - ArcticOcean_MG_CB8_126 | ecosystem: Environmental > Aquatic > Marine > Oceanic | place: Arctic Ocean: Canada Basin | collected...
AGATCCCCGTGTTTCCCACAAGCGGCGGACTGCAGAAGCTATCGGCGGCGTGGCTTGTTGAGGCTTCCGGATTCCCTCGGGGGACTCGTCGCACAGGCGCAGGGATTTCCGATAAGCATGCTCTGGCGCTTGTGAGCCACGGAGATTCGGCGGCGGACCTGCTGGTTCTCGCCTCCGAGGTGTCGGCGGCAGTCCAGGCGTCATTTGGTGTCACCCTGGAACGTGAACCAGTCTACGTTCCGGCTCGGGGAACGTAAGCGGCGGCTACCAATAGCGCATGGCATCCTCGAACAGGGCTGACAGCTGTTCGGCATCAGCTTCTCTGGGTGACAACTTTGTGACTCGATGTTGGGGCAAGGTGCCCTCCACCAGAGCGGGAATGTCCTGTGTCGAGTACCCCAGCGCCTGCAGCCCATTCGGTACATCCAATCGACGCATGAAGCCGATGATCGTATCTGCCAGTATCGAACCGGCATCGGCCTCTTTCGTTGAGGAGATGTCAGCCCCAAGAATCTCCGCAGCGTGCAGGTGGCGGCGCGGATTCGCGCTGGCCGTGAAGCGGAACACGGCAGGGGCATTAACGATCACCGCGTTGCCGTGTGGCACCATCGGATGATCGGCATCGTAGCCAGGTGACAGGTACTGGCGCACCATGCCCGCTACTGGATAGGACATCCCGTGTGGCAGATGTACCCCCGCATTGCCGAAACCAATACCGGCAAAAGACGCAGCCAGCAGCATCTGACCTCGCGCCTCGTCATCCTCTGAATCTGCCACAGCCCGGGGCAGGAACTGAGCCATCATGCGCAAAGACTCCAAGGCCCAGAGATCAGAGATCGGATTGGCGCCCTGATACGAGGGACGCAGGATCGGCCGCTCAGGTCGAGGGCGCTGGTCGAAGGGAATCGCCGTGTACGACTCCAGAGCGTGACTCAGAACATCCAGGCCCGTAGATGCAGCTACGGCTGCGGGCAGAGTCTTGGTGTTGTCTGGGTCGATCAGCCCCAGGGTCGGTTTCAGTCGGCGATGGGCGATCCCCGTTTTAGCCTTCATTTCCACCAGATCGAAGATGGCAACACCTGTCGTCTCAGAGCCTGTTCCGGCGGTCGTGGGGATTGCGATCAACGGTTTGAGTGGCCCCGGCGCGGGCAGTCCTTTGCCAATGGGAGCGTTTACGTAGTCGAGGAAATCCTCCGGCGGGTGTGAGGCGTAGAGATTGGCAGCCTTTGCTGTGTCTATACTGGAACCCCCACCGACGGCGACGTAACCCTCGTAGCCTCCTTCGGTGGCGACACGAATGGCATCTTTGAAAGATGCATCTGTGGGTTCCACGTGTACGTCGCTGTAGATGTCGTAGGCGACACCGGCATCATCCAGAGACTGGCGCACAACGGCGACGGGTTCACGTCCGGCGAGATTGGGATCTGTGACCAACAGAATCCGCCGCAGTCCCATATCTGCCAGGTCCATGCCCACCTCTGCTGTGATTCCCGTACCAAAACGGATGGCAGAGGCGGCCATTTCAAAGGCAGTATCCCGCTCCACTTTTTAGCCCGTAACCGGGCCAGGAACTTTACTGAAATCGCGAAAGAAGCGGGCTACTTCCGTGGCGGCAATGTCGAGCAGTTTTTCTCCCAGTTCGGCCGAGGCGGCTGCAGGGTTGTCCGTATGACCGGGGCCCTTGCCCCAGGCTCCGTGAGTCTGCACAACTGCACCCGTGAGATCCACGTCCAGTCCAGAATCCTTGCCCTCCATGTCGGTGACCCCTGCCCGTGCTTTTTCGTCGACCCAGTCGGGGCGGAGAGACAGGATGGCCGAGGTTTCGAAGTGTCCTGCGTGCCCGGGGATTTTCGCTGCTGGCAGGAGCCCGGCAGCAACCATGGCCGGCTTGGCAATGTCCCAATAGTTGGCTGACGCCACGGTTGCCGGATGGCCGAGACGGTTGACGAAATCCTGGCTTGCCATGCCCACCAGGTCCTTGTTGCCACCGTGGCCGTTGAGAACAATCAGATGTCGGAAGCCGGTCCGCACGAGACCCTCGAGAACTTCCAGGACGACGCCGGCAAAGGTTTCACTCGTCAGCGAGATGGTACCGCCGAAGGGGTAGTGGTGGTGGGAACTGCCAAAGGCAAGAGGCGGCGTGATGACGACAGGCACGGTGTCTGCAGCAGCAAGGGCGGCGCGCTCGGCGACGGTAGAGACAAGAAGTGTATCAGTGCCTACAGCCATGTGCGGCCCATGTTGCTCGGTGGCGGCAGTGCACAGTACACCGATCGCCCCTGGCGCAACAGCCTTGATCTGTTCGCGGGTCATCTCATGCATATGAACGGTCATTGGATCTCCAGTAGTAGTTGATTGTTAGATGTCGTCTCCCGTGTAGCCCATGTTCCGCCACACGTCCTGTCCTTTCGCCAGCCCCTGTGCATCCGGACTGCGGAATCCCTGAATACTTGGCGGCGGCTGTCCAGGGCCGGCGTTTGCTGGCCACGGGGACCAGTGATCGTTCTCGAAGAGCTTGCGGCTGTCCTCGTCGCGGAAGTCGGGTAGGCGTACGGGAGTGCCATCCTCCAGCGCACTCTTCCAGGCAACGATGCCTACCGAAGACATGGCGACGCCCCGGTACACGTCGAGAAACGGGGGTTCTCCCGTGCGAATGGCATTGGCAAAATGGAAGGGTGTCCAAAAGTCACCGCCTCCATGGCCGGCCTGCTCTGCCAATTCTCCATGCTCGGGCCATTCCGGCTTGTACACTCGTTCGGATTCCATCCCCTCCGGTGTGTCCCACTCTTCGTGCCACACACGCACATCTCCGGGGCCGTAGTAACCGGCACCTCGCGTGATCTCCATAGCGCCTCGATCCCCATGGACCCGATACCAGCAGCTGTGTCCTGGAAGGATCAGTCCGAAAAGACGGAAAACGGCGCCATTGTTCATGCGGCAGAGAATCACAGAGCCAGCGTCGGACACGCGTGCTCCCTGGTTCTCAACTTGAGCACAGGGAATCGACAGGGCATTCACCTGCACAGGCATCGTGTCTGTGATATAGACCAGGGGGGCAAGTGCATGCGTGCAGTAGTAGGTGGAGGGTAGCCAATTGCGCCAATGGTTGCGCCCGGGCGCCAGGCGCATTTGGGATTCGGCAGCCATGGGGTGGTTGTATTCACCCTCCGCGTAGGTTACCTCGCCAATTTCACCCGTTTGGTATACGCGGCGTAACTCCTGATTGAACACCGTGTATGGGTAATTTTCGGCGAACATGTAAGTGAGGCCAGTCTCCTCGACGGTCCGACACAACTCGACGCCCTGCGCCAGCGTGCCACTGGCGGCGGTCTCGCTCATCACGTGTTTGCCGGCGCGAAGGGCCTTAATCGCAAAGGGTGCATGTTCATGGAAGTAGTTGGCCAATACGACGGCGTCCATGTCATGCTCAAGAAACTTGTCGAAGTCCGTGTACGTGGTCACGCCGAACTCGCGACCCACTTCCTCCAGCTTCTCCTCCCATCGATCACAGAGGGCGACAAGCTCCATACCGACAGCTTCGCAGGCGCCTCCGGCAAAGGACCGGCCCCGGCCTACACCAATCACGCCGACTCTTATTTTTGGCTCTGCCATGAAGCCGAAGAAAGCCAATCACGTCGGTCTCCACCAGCTTGCGGCGTCCCCGCAGCGGTGCGTACACTGAAAGTCATGACTTTCTCCTCTACACAGGGTATGCTGAGCCTCGAGGATCTGCAGGCACAGATCGAGGGCGGTGAGATCGACACGGTTCTTGTCGTCTTTCCCGACTTGTACGGTCGCCTTGTCGGCAAGCGAGTGACGGGGACGTTCTTCCTCGACGAGACCGTCGCTGCCGGCATGCACGCCTGTGACTATCTACTCACGGTGGACATGGAGATGGACGTGGTCGGTGGATACGACTTTGCCAACTGGGCTGGCGGCTACGGCGACGTCCACTGTGTTCCGGATTGGTCGAGTCTTCGGTGCGTGGACTGGCTTGAGCGTTCGGCACTGGTCTTCTGCGACCTGCAACGCGACCACGTCACGGTCTCTTTGGCTCCCCGCGATCTGCTCAAGGGGCAAGTCGCTGCCCTGGCCGAGGCTGGTTTCCATGCCCGCTGCGCGACAGAACTCGAATACTACCTGTTCCGCGATTCGTACGAGCAGGCGCGGCAGAAGAAATACGATGGGGAGGCGCTGCAGACCTGGGGCAGCTACATCGAGGACTACCATATGCTGGCGGCAACAAAGGCCGAAGCCTATCACGGCGCGGTTCGTCGCCACATGAGCGCTTCCGGTGTGCCCGTGGAATCGAGCAAGGGGGAATGGGCCCCAGGGCAGCATGAGATCAATTTCCGTTTTGGTGAAGCGCTGGAGACGGCGGACCGGGCGGCATTCTTCAAGCATGGCTGCAAGGAGATCGCCATCCAGCAGGATTGTTCCGTCACATTTATGGCCAAGTGGCGGACGGACCTGGCCGGTTCAAGTGCCCATTTGCACGTGAGTCTGTGGGACGCCACTGGTACGACAAACCTGTTCGCCGATCCCGCATCCGCAGCGGAGTCGGATACGTTCAGGCATTTTCTAGGTGGCTGGATGACCCACGCTCGGGCGCTAACACCTTTCTATGCGCCTTATCCCAATTCCTACAAGAGATACGTCTACCAGTCCTGGGCGCCGACATCGATTGCCTGGAGTCGTGACAATCGCACGGCCGGTTTCCGTGTTGTTGGCTCCGGGCCATCCCTGCGCATCGAATCACGGATTCCAGGTGCCGACGCGAATCCGTATCTGGCCATTGCCGCAACCCTGGCGGCGGGGCTCGATGGAGTGCGCAACAAGATCGAGCCACCTGCCGAGTTTCTTGGCGATGCCTACGCTGGTTCGGATCTGCCGCGGGTGCCGGAAAATCTCACCGAGGCGACGGCAGAACTGGCAGCATCGCGGATGTTGCGTGATGCCTTTGGTGACGAGGTCGTCGACCATTACGTCCACTTCTTCCGTACGGAACAACGAAAATCCGACGAGGCTGTGACCAGCTGGGAACGGGCGCGCTACTTCGAGCGCGGGTGAGTATCAAGAAGATGGCACCCATCATTGGACTGACCACCTATGGTCGGAACCCGGCTGGAGGTGGGGACTACTCGCTGCCAGCCGACTATGCCGATGCCATCGTGCGCGCTGGTGGTACCCCCGTGTTGCTTCCTCCTGCGACGGATATGTGCACGATGCTTGATCGACTGGACGGGCTGATCCTGTCCGGAGGAGGCGACCTGGATCCAAAACACTACGGTGTCGCCGAGCACGACTCGGTGTACATGGTCGACCGTCGTCGCGACCGCGGTGAGATGGACCTTGCTCGCCATGTCCTGACTCGCACTATCCCCTGTTTCTGTATTTGCCGAGGCGTGCAAGTGCTCAACGTCGCCCTTGGAGGCACTCTTATTCCTCATCTTCCAGAGCAAGTTGGCGATGGCCTCGCCCATCGTGTACCGCCCCGGCGTCCGACTTTTCACGACGTTCAGATCGAGCCAGGCAGTCGACTGGGGCGGATTCTCGATGACACGAGATCTATGGTAGCCTCTTGGCACCATCAGGCGATCGACGAACTTGCTCCTGGACTACGCGTGGTTGCTCGAGCCGCAGACGGTGTCATCGAGGCAGTCGAGATGGAGGATCATCCCTGGCTGCTGGCCGTGCAATGGCATCCGGAGATCACAGCAGCGCACGACCCTCAGCAGCAAGCTCTGTTCAATGCTTTTATCGAAGCGTCCGCTCAGCATGTCCCCGCACAGCCGGCGCTCACATGACACAAGGACGCCTCGAAGGTAAGGTCGCGTTGATCACGGGCGCTGCGAACGGGCTCGGCCGTCAAACTGCGTTGCGTTTTGTTCGTGAGGGAGCGAGCGTCGTCGTCGCTGATGTCAACGATGAGGCGGGACTCGATGTAGTGGCGCAAGTAGAGAAACTGGGTGGGCGCGGACTCTACATTCAGGCCGATGTTTCCCGTGACGCCGACTGCGCCGCCATGGTTGCTGCGGCGGAAGCAGAGTTCGGGGCCTTGCACGTGTTGTTCAATAACGCAGGCATCTCACATATTGATGACGACGACGCCATCCATACGGAGGAATCGGTATGGGATCTGACCATGGCAGTGAATCTGAAGGGTGTGTTCCTCGGTTGTAAATACGGAATCCCTGCCCTGCGTCGAGCCGGCGGAGGTTCGATCATCAACATGGCCTCTTTCGTCGCCCTCCTTGGCGCGGCAACGCCGCAACTGGCCTACACAGCCAGCAAAGGCGGTGTGCTGGCCATGTCTCGCGAGCTGGCAGTCGTTCATGCGCGTGAGGGAATCCGGGTAAACGCACTGTGTCCGGGTCCCCAATACACGGAAATGTTGATGAAATACCTTGATACGGAAGAGAAGTTGCAGCGTCGCCTGGTCCATGTGCCCATGGGTCGTTTCGGTGAGGCAGAGGAGATCGCCAATGCCGCTCTGTATCTGGCCTCGGATGAATCATCCTACGTGACGGGAACGAGCTTTTCGGTGGATGGCGGTGTCACCGCCGCATATGTGACGCCCGAAGACCTGTGAAACCCATCGCTGAAAAAATCGCCGCCGTTGTCTTTGACCTAGATGGCACCCTGCTCGATACACTCGCCGATCTGGCCAACAGCATGAATACCGTGCTTGTAGCAGCGGGCCACCCGGCACATCCACAGGCTGCGTATAGATATTTTGTTGGAGAGGGCATGGAGACGCTGGTGTGTCGGGCCCTGCCAGATACATCCAACTCGGAACCTGAGGTGGCAGCTAGGTTGGCCGAAATGCGCAAGGAATACGGCAAGCGTTGGGCGCAGACGTCTCGTCCCTACGATGGCGTTCCCCAGATGCTTGATGGACTCACGAATCTGGGCTATCCGCTGGCTGTGCTATCGAACAAGCCGGACGACTTTACTCAGCTTACTGTAACGACTCTGTTGCCTACATGGTCCTTTGCGGTGATTCGGGGAATGCGGCCCGATACACCAGCCAAGCCAGACCCCGCCGGTGCCATTGCAGTTGCTCTAGCTCTGGATACAAATCCTGCCCAGATTCTGTATGTGGGAGACACGGCAACTGATATGAAGACGGGGGTCGGCGCCGGGATGTTTACCATTGGTGTAACCTGGGGGTTCCGTGAGCGCGACGAACTGGAGGCCCATGGTGCCGACTGTGTTATTGATGCCCCTGGCCAATTGTTAGATTTGGCAACTGCCTGATAGGGAGATGAGACAATGAAGGAATACTTCAAGGGAATCGGGAAGGTGAAGTTCGAGGGGCCAAAGTCCAAGAACCCCCTGGCCTTCAAGCACTATGATGCGAAGCAGAAAGTGGGCAAGAAGACGATGGCGGAGCACCTCCGCTTCTCCGTCGTCTACTGGCACACAATGAAGGGCGGTGGCACCGACCCCTTCGGTCCCGTTTCGGTCTACGACCGGCCCTGGGAGATATCTACCGATCCCATGGAGATTGCCGAAGACACCATGCGGGCAGCGTTCGAGTTTACCGGCAAGCTGGGGGCACCGTTCTGGGCCTTCCACGACCGGGACATCGCACCTGAAGGGGATACGCTGCAGGAGTCGAACCAGCGCTTGGACAGCATCGTGAAACTGGCAAAGAGCTTGCAGAAGGACACAGGAATCAAGCTGCTGTGGGGTACGTCTAACTGTTTCTCCAATGGGCGCTTTACCCACGGTGCTGGAACCAATCCGGACCCCCACGTCTTTGCCTGGGCGGCGGCGCAGATCAAGAAAGCGATGGACTGTACGGTTGCTCTTGGAGGTGCCAACTACGTGTTCTGGGGTGGCCGAGAAGGTTACTCAACCCTGTTGAATACGGACCTCAAGCACGAGCAGGAACAGATGGCTCGTCTGCTGCACATGGCTGTGGCCTACAAGAAGAAGATCGGTTTCAAGGGCGCACTGCTGATCGAGCCGAAGCCCAAGGAACCGACGACACATGAATACGACTACGACGCGGCTACCGTTCTTGGTTTCTTGCGCGAACACGATCTGCTAGATGAGTTCAGTCTGAACATCGAAGCCAATCACGCGACCCTTGCGGGGCACACCTTCGAGCACGATCTCACCGTGGCCAGCGCCGCCGGTCGACTTGGCAGTATCGATGCCAACCGGGGCAACCTGCTGCTTGGGTGGGATACGGATCAGTTTCCGTCAGATCTCTACAGCGCTACGCATGCCATGATGGTCCTGCTCAAGCAGGGAGGACTGAAGCCCGGAGGCGTCAATTTCGATGCCAAGGTGCGGCGTGGTTCCTTTGACGTGGAGGATCTGTTCCATGCTCACATTGGTGGCATGGACACTTTCGCCAGGGGTCTGAAGACGGCGCAGAAAATCATAGACGACGGCGTTGTCGGCGACTTCACCAAGGCTCGCTACGCCGGTTGGCGAAAAGGAATCGGCGCCCGGATCATGAAAGGTGACGTGGGCTTTGAGGACATGGAAGCCTACATCCACAAGAATGGCGAAGCCTCACGGATCAGTGGCCGCGAGGAGTGGCTTGAGAACGTGATCAACGGGTATCTGTAAGAGTGGCTTCTCCGCAATTGGTCGTACTCGTCGTCGACGACTCACCGATGATCACGCACGTGGTGGGCAAGGTTATCTCTGACATGGGACACCATGTCGTTGAAGCGTCTGACGGTGCCGCGGCGATGATCACCGCCGAAACCCTACCACCGGATCTTGTCTTTCTGGATCTGCAGATGCCGGAGATGAATGGATTGCAGATGCTGGAACGAATGCGAGCAACACCGGGTTTGGTCGATGTGCCCGTCGTGCTGCTGACTTCGTCGCGTAGCCCGGATGTTATAACGAAAGCGGCCAAATTCGGCGTGTAGGACTATCTGTCCAAGCCGGCGCGCCCGGCACGAATCCGCGAGAAGGTGAAGAAGTATCTGGGCTAGGAGCTAATTTCCACGGATGGTATCCTCCAAGGCAGTGTGGATGTCGGTGTATTCGACACCCAACTCCCGCTCGGCACGCCGTCCATCGGCCTGAATGCTGTGCGACATCGTGCGGGCAATGTCCGTCGACAGACCCCACATGGGGGCTCGTCCGGTAACCGCTGAGAGTCCCGTGAGCATGCGAGCCGAAAGACGCGCCAGCCAGTCCGGCATCTCGAACCGAGGCAACTGCACGCCACTGACCTGGTGGATGATGTCGTTGATCTGGTGCATCGTCAGTCGGTGACAGCCGACGACGTAGCGGGCGCCTGCGGCATCGTCCCGGCCCAGCAGGCGCGTGACGGCATCTGCCACGTCCCGTACGTGGACCCAGGTCATGACGTCATCGCTGAAGACGGCCATCGGCAAGCGCCTGTGTAGAATGTCGTCCACATAGCGGCCTGATGATTTCTGGTCCCCAGGTCCCAACACTGAACCGGGGTAAAGGATTGCCAGAGGTAGTCGGTGGCTGACGGCGAACTCTTCGACAACACGATCGGCCTCGAATTTCGTGCGGGCATATTCACTGAAGAGTTCGGGACCGGGGGCGCAGCGCTCGTGAAAAGGGACCTCGTGCGGGCGTCCGAAGACGGCAACGGTACTGATGTGCAGGAACAGATCTACACCGGATTCGGCGGCGGCCTGAGCGACGCGGCGAGTTCCCTCCACATTGACTCGTCGGTATACCGACGGATCTTGCTCCCACATCGAATAGATGTTGGCCAGATGTACCACACGCCGGCAACCCTCGACTGCGCGACACACCGACTCCCAGTCCGTCACATCTCCCTCCACAATCTCGACGCCCAACTGCTGTAACTCCGTCGTATCGCTTGTGGATCGCACGAGGGCACGCAAACCGTACCCCGCCGCTGCGAGTTGTCGAGTCAGGTGCCGACCAATGAAACCGGTAGCGCCCGTAAGAAGGATCGGATCGGTCAAGATTGGGCTCCTGGCAGTCGGTTCAGAGCCTGGCGGTTCAGAGCCTGGCGAATGAATTTCTGATATCGGCCATCCGTCTGTACCTCAGATACGTACAGATCGCCCCTGGAATCGGTGCAGATGCCATGGGGACAGCCAAGGAACTCCCATCGGGACAGGAGATGGCCGGCTTCGTTGAGGATCGATATTCGTTGCTCCCGTTCGGCAACGTAGACGATGCCTTCCGTGTCGATGTGAATGCTGGCTGGCTTTCGCAAGTCTTCCCATTGCAGAAGATAAGCACCATCGGTATCGAAGATCTGGATGCGATTGTTACCACAGTCTGCGACGAGAACTCGGTCTTCTGCGTCTACTCGGACGCAGTGTGGGAGATCAAACTGACCTGATCCCTGTCCTGGCTCACCCCAGGAGTGCAGTCGCTGACCTTCGGGCGAGTACTTATGCACCCTGGCATTGCCATAGCCGTCTGCAATGTACCTGCAGCCCTGGCTGTCCACGGCCATATCCGTTGGCAGGTTGAACGGTGCACCTGCCTGCCCTGGCCTGCGCGGTGTCCCGATCGTCAGCAGCAGATCACCATCTAGGGAACAGCGACGGATACAGTGCGTTTCTCGTTCCGTGCACCACAACGTCTGCTCAGAATCGATATAAAGTCCATGAGCGTCTTCAAGAAACGCGAGACCCCAGGCTGACAAAAAAGTGCCTTCTCGATCCAATACAACCATCGGCAGGTCGCTGCGGCTATACAGATATACTCTGTCCTGGCTGTCACAGGCGACAGCGGCAACCCCGCCCAATTCGATATTCTCCGGAAGCGTCCCCCAGCCAGCCTCGACTTCGTAGGTAAACAGGCCCGTTCCTACTTCAGCCAATATGGGTTATCCCCTCAGCGATGGAGTACTTCGTTAATCCCGCTACAGAGTGGATGTCCAGTTTGTTCATAATCCGCTGTCTGTGGGTCTCGATGGTCCGAATACTGAGCGTAAGTTGCTCTGCGATTTCCCTGTTGCTATGCCCTCCGGCGATCAAGGTCAGCACCTGCCGCTCGCGCACACTGAGATCCGTTGCGTTGGTAACACTCAACTCAGTGTCGCGTTGGGATACTTGCTTCATGACGAGCTCGTGCAGGTCAGGCGGAAAACACAGGCGTCCTGCATGAACGGTTTCTATCGCTTCCAGCAAACGTGCAGAGGGTGAGTTTTTCACCAGATATCCACGGGCACCCAACGAGCGGCACGCAGGATGTACTCGCGATTGTCATATACCGTCAACACGATGACACGGGACTCAGGCTGACACAGTGACAGCTGTCGGGTCGCTTCGATGCCATTTATGTCGGGCAAGCCGATATCCATAATCACAACGTCTGGATGCAATTGCTGGGTTAACTCAACCGCTTCCAGGCCACTCTTGGCAGCGCCGGCAACATCGATGTGGGCAGCGGTTGCGAGCATGGCGCTTATGCTATCACGCACGATAGGGTGATCGTCGACGAGTAGAACGCGGATCGTGGCGGTGTTCATGTGGGAAGGGAAATCGGCATACGTATCAATAGACGAGTACCATCTACAGGTGCAGGTCCAATGCTCACAGAGCCGCTCAGCAACCGGGCACGTTCATGCATGTGTTGCACAATATTTGGCGTCAGACTGTTGCCCAAGTCATCATCTGCCCGTAACTCACAGAGCAGGTTGTCATCCTCGTCGCGGATCTCAACGTGCAACTCCCTCGCCGCTGACGCCTGTTCCCATTGGTGTAGGCTCTCCTGTAACAATCGATACGACGTGATCGCCACTTCCGTGCCCAGATCACCAGGAACTTGTTCCAGATCATAAGCGATGGTGACCCCTGTGCGTTCGGCGAAGGTATCACATAAACTGCGCACGGCAGGCGCCAGGCCAAGATCGTCAAGGACTCCCGGTCTGAGGTCCTGAGAAATCCGGCGTACCTCTCGAATGGTTTGGCCTACGAGTTCTCTGGCCCGCTCAAGTCCTTCGCGGATCTCGCTGCTCGAGTCTCGTCCAGCCGCTTCCAGTCCGAAGCCTACGGCGCAGAGCAATTGGTTGACGCCATCGTGCAACTCGCGAGCCACGCGTCGCCGTTCCTCCTCTGCCAGATGAACTGTGTGCTGAGAGAAGTCCTTCAGCGCTGCCTCTGCACGCAGGCGACCCGAGATCTCCTCGCGCAAGCGACCAGTCAGAGTCTGCAACTCGCGTGCATGGTCCTGTACTCGACTGTGAGCCATAGCATGGTCCAGAGCTATGGCGACCTGCTCAAAAAGTGGCTCCATGGCTTTGATGCATTGCAGTGTGTCATCTCGTTTGGCCACAGTGCTGCCTGTGGCCAACACAGCCAGCACTCGTCCCTCACGTTGAATCGGTATGAAGTAGGCGAAGGACTGAGAGCGTACTGCGTCGTCGTCATGTTCGAAGCGTTCATCGAAGCGCTTGTCCGCTCCATCGATCACAGTGAACTGCCCCGTGCGCGCGACAGTGGGTGTGATGTTCTCGTCATCCAGGTCGTAGGTCGTGCCAATGATGCGCTGGTCACTGAAGACGAGTCGTCCGCCATCACGACGCGCCACGGTTGGGCTCGGTGTAATCTGTGCTCCAGGCCGGACCTGACCGACGCCGTCCTCGTAGTTGCCATCGAAACTCATATAGTTCCGGCAGACGCGCACGGTTTGGCTCTGCTCATCGACAAGAGCAACCATCAGGTTGCGCAGGATTCCGGCGTGCACGATCTGGTGTGATATCGTTTCCAGGACGTTGTCCAACTCAAGTGAGTTGAGAGTTGCTGAACCGATCTGAGGCAGGGCCGACTGCATCTGCTCTCGATCCTCGACGGACCTTTCGGACACTTGATCGGAGTCTTCCAACAAATGCTGGAAGCTGGAAACGTCGCGAACTACACCCTCCAGGCAGACCAATCTGCCGCTGGTGTCATAGCTGGGCAGAGTACGCTGCTCAAGCAAGACCACCTCGCCACCTCGCCGAATGCAACGCAACGCGAGGGTCCGCGTGTAGTCCTGCGCGGTGATGTACTGTTTCAGCAGAGGCCGGTCGTCGGTGTGCACGACGTCGAGAACAAGATTCGGGTTGTCGTAGAATTCGGAAGCCGAATAGCCGCAGAGATCGACAATACTGGGACTGATATACTCGCAGCGGAGCGGATTGAAGTTGAAACGGAAAATCACCTCGCCGCCTCGTTCGACAAGCAGTCGAAAACGCTCCTCGCTCTGCCGCAGCCTCTCTTCGACCTGCCGATGTCGTGTGACCTGATGTTCCAGGTCTGAAACCTGAGGCGCTGCAGGTCCTGCTGTAGTGTGGGGTCTCATGACGGGTAAGCTAGACTGCCCGCAGTGGTCCGCAAAGTGCCTTCATATCGAGATCATGTTGTTGGCAATGGCGTACCGCGTCAGCTCGGCTACACTGTGCATCTTAAGCTTGCGCATCAGCCGAACTCGGTAGGTTTCTACCGTGCGCACGCTCAGGTGCAACTGGTCGGCGATCTCCTTGTTGAGCGAGCCTTGAGCAATCTGTGTCAGCACTTCCCGTTCTCTTGGTGTCAGGGGTTGCACGGATGGTTCGGAGTCGTTGCACCCAGCGCCTTGCTGCAAGGCACCGGCGATGGCCGGATCGTGGAAGGTCCCGCCGCGCTTACGACTGCGATGGCTTGCTGAATCAACTCGGGCGCGGAACTCTTGAGCAGATACCCTCGGGCTCCAGCGGCGTCAGCCTCGCGTACATATCCTGCGTCGTATTGCATGATCAGCATAATGACTGCAACCGATGCGTCACCATCGAGCAGTCGTTTCGTGGTCTCGATTCCCCCCCATACCGGCCATGGAGACATCCATAAGGATGACGTCAGGTTGCAACTTGTCGACCATCTGCAACGCTTCCTCTCCGGAGGCTGCGTGGCCGACAATCAACGCTTCAGACATCTGCAAACAGCTGGGCCCGGATGCCTTCCAACAGAAGCGGATGATCAGCGACGACAAGAAGACGCGTCACTGTCGGCGCTCTTCGCAAGGACTCTATCGATGACGCAAATCAAGCGCCTCAGTTCGCCATCTGCGACGGCTGCATGATGCTCTCGTGGCCCCATCGAGGAACTCCAGGATCATTCCACAAGTCTCCTGACCGAGGGCAACCACGACAAGGGCGGTGCTCTGCCGGTCTGGAAGTCTGCTGGATTCGGCCTGTTCGTACTTTGCCATGGCTAAGTTTCGCTGGACGATCCCGTGCACTGCGTAGCACTATTGAGGGCAATATATGAACCCCTCGGTTCCGTAACTGCAACATCCAATGAAAATCGACACAAGGAAGCTGCAATGAAACCACTTATGTTGGTTGGCCTCTGTGCAAGTCTGATCCTTTTTGCCTTTTCGGCTCAGGGCCAAGGTCCGGGGTCGATCACTTGGGATCCTGCCAATTCCACCTATGACGGAAAGTCGTTCACCGAGATCTCCGAAGGCGTAGGACTGGCCAAATTCGGCCTGCCAGGGACGTCGAATCCGACCGGCGCCGGATCGGGAAGTCAGGGCATTTATTTATTCGGCTTTGTCACCGCCGTGCCTGGGGACGATGGTCCCAGTATCGAACAGATGGAACTTGGCAGATCCGATCTGAAAGCGGGGACTCTCCTGGTCCTCGAATTCAAAAAGGCCGAGGAGGACCAGTTCAGTTTCGTTGCCATGCTGGCTGATACCACCGAACCTGGAAGTGTCGGCGTCCGTGTCCTGTCGCCGACACGTTTTCAGGTGACGGCGACCATCGTCGATCCGGTTCTTTCGGAGATGAACGACCCAGACAATCTGGATGCAGCTTTCGGACTCATTGTGCAGGCAACGTAGGGGGTTGATGAGCTGTTTGATTTCCGCGGCACCACGTTTATAACAGATATGGTATGGACGGATCTTGAGCCACTGGTCTTGAGCGAACTGCCGCAACTGAGTGATCCCTCTAACATCGGCGGCTTCACCGCCGGTCTCGCAGCCCGCGGCGTGTCCGCCTCGGGTGGGAGCGCGAACTTCACCGCCTTTATTCCTGAGGCACTGTTCGCCGCAGCGCGTCAACACGGGGTAGACGTGACCGGGGACAATTGCCTCGGCTACCGATCCTTCGTCGAGCTTACGGGATCGGATGACGGCTTCTTCAAGCTCAATGTTCCACCGGACTCCGCTCAGCCGAATGTGGCATTTGATGTCGATGGGGACGGCAGTGACGATCCCATGTGGAGCTACCGGATCACCAATTCACAATGGTCACGGCAGTCCCTCATGTTCGGTAAGATTGAATCGGAGACCGAGATTCCAACGGCCGTTACTTCTGATAGCTGGGGGGAGGTTAAGGAGACGGCAACGGGACGCTGATCATCGAGTGCAGGTACACAAAAAGGGGCGACAGTCACTGACTGCTGCCCCCTTTTGTATTCGATCTCTATTGAGTTCAGTCGTCGCGGGGTACGGCCAACATTCGATCGAGGGCGCGTCGCGCACCCTCGATGACATCGTCATCGAGCTGAATCTCGAAACGTTCCTCGGCGAGAGAAAAATAAACGTCCTGCACGCCGGTAACTTTCATGTACGGACAGTGTAATCGGCAACCGATGCAACCATCAGCGAGGACAAATTCTTTATCGGGATAACGCTTTTGCAACTGATGAATCATCGCCTCCTCGGTGGCGATGATGAAGGTCTTCGCTTCTGGATAGCGACCTACGGCGCCGAGCATTCCCGTCGTTGAGCAGACTTCATGAGCGGCAGCGATTACATCTTCGCGACACTCCGGATGAGCGATGATGATCGCCTCAGGGTAGTCTTCATGCGTGCGGTTTACAGAGGCATATCGCAGGACGTCATGTGTGGGGCACACCCCGTCGTAGGCTATGACCTCTTTTTCCGGTACCTGTTTGGCGACCCAACGAGCCAAGTTTTTATCCGGTGTAAAGAGCACTTTGTCGGTATCGAGACTGCGCACGACAGACACGGCGTTGGCCGATGTGCAGCAGATATCGGATTCCGCCTTCACTTCTGCTGTGGAGTTCACGTACGTGACCACTGTGTGATCCGGGTACCGATCCTTCCACTCGTACAGACTCTCGACAGTGATCGAGTCGGCGAGCGCGCACCCCGCGCCCAGATGGGGCAGCATGACCCGTTTGTCGGGACTGAGAATCTTCGCCGATTCGGCCATGAAGTGAACACCGCAGAAGACGATGATTTCAGCGTCCGTCTTGGATGCCTCGATTGACAAGCCCAGCGAATCGCCCGTGACGTCGGCAAGGTCCTGGATCTGGGGAATCTGGTAGTTGTGCGCCAGGATTACAGCGTTCTTTTCTTTTCGTAGTCGCTCGATCTGAGTCAGCAACTCGTCTTCGGGCAGGTGATTGAACGCCAAGGGGCCCGCGGTGGATTGTGGGGACTGTGTCATGATTCATTCACCTTCGCGCCTGCGTCCAGAGGAACCGTGTCAGTTCCATTTGGGAATACCCGCCAGAACTCCTTGCGTATCAGGCCGGTAACCATGGCACTTTTGCTGATACCGTGATACTTGGCGATCCCTTCCAACATCAGGAAATCGCGATCTGTTGAGGAAAACGTGCGGGGACGGGCACGGTCACTCTCAGGTTTTGCGGCTGTTGACATGAGATCTCCCGAA
>Ga0114999_10004604_pt1 | contig 16612 bp, 25 predicted proteins | sample ArcticOcean_MG_C_3_FD_89820 | JGI IMG/M metagenome (GOLD analysis project Ga0114999, IMG submission 89820) | Marine microbial communities from western Arctic Ocean - ArcticOcean_MG_CB8_126 | ecosystem: Environmental > Aquatic > Marine > Oceanic | place: Arctic Ocean: Canada Basin | collected...
GGTCCCAAGCTGCAACTTGATCGGCAACCAAGTCTGGCGGTCCCTCTGCGCGATGGCTCACGAGATCGGTTTCGACATACGCTGCAACGGTGGCTTCCGCCTGAGCACGCTCAGCCGCATCCATATCAACCGCGCGACTCGCAAGCTTCGTGAGCCTAAGCGAGGTCGTATCCAGTTCCTCTCCTTGCCCGTCCCACTCCGACGCGATCGCCCGGGCCATCGGTTCTGTGGGAAGGCATAGCGCGCGTCGTCCAGGCGAACGAAGCACGCTGTCGTCAAGGAGAACAACGAAACCGCCCGCCTCACGTCGCACCCCTGTTTGACGATAGACCCGCTTCATCACGGCGCCCGATCAAGCCCCATCATTTCGTTCACGACAGCCGGTATGTCGGCGAATTGTTCAACGATCGAAACTGCACCGGCGGCCTTTAACTCGTCAGTGCCGTGATAGCCCCAGGCGACACCAAGCGCCCGGACGTCGGCATTGGCAGCCATTTTCATATCAAATGTGGTATCGCCGATCATGATCGTGTCTTCGCAGCGCGCGCCGACATCGGCCATTGCCTGCTCCAACATACCCGGATGTGGTTTCCCGGGCGCATCGTCCGCGGTTTGTACTGAAACGAAAAAACGGTCTAGTTCGTGGTGCGCCAAGCCCGCGCGCACCCCGCGTTGCGACTTACCGGTTGCGATTCCGCACAGGATACCAAGCCCTTCCAAAGCTGTGAGTGCGGTGCGAACGTCATCGAATAGTGGCTCGTGGCAATCCGGTTTCGCCCGCTCAATTGCGAAGTTCTCGCGATACGCGCCAACCACGGCGGCAAGATCTTCGGTAAAGTTGGTTGGTAAGAGGCGTCCGATGGCTTCCGATAACTCCAGCCCGACCACAGCGCGGACAGCAGCGAGCGAAGGGGCCGGTTGTCCGTGGGCCGTCAACGCCATGCTCATGACGCTGTGAATCAGAAACTGACTGTCGACGATGGTTCCGTCCCAATCGAAGACGACGAAGTTTGGTCCACCCATGGATTCTTACACCTCGCGATTCCTATGCGGCGATGCCGCCAAACGGGTTGGCATCATAGTTGGGGTCAAATCCGAAGAACGTCCAGGTATCGGCCATATGCTCGGGAAGCGGGGCAACCACCCGCACAATAGCCCCACGCGCGTCCGGGAAGCTAATTTCGCGAGCGTGTAGGTGGAGTCGGGGTGCCACTGTATTGCCCTCGAGAAAAGCGGCACGACCGCCATATTTTCCGTCACCTTGGATCGGAACCCCGATCGAGGCGAGATGTGCGCGCAACTGATGCGTACGCCCAGTTTTGGGCTCCAAAGCCAACCAAGCAGCCTGTTCGCCCGCGCGCTCGACCAAGTAAAAATGCGTCAATGCCGAGCGACCGTCTTCTGCCGGTGTGACTTTCTCGCGGCCACGCGATGGCTTTTTGTCGAGAGACACGTCGATCGATCCATGACGTTCAGCAGGAACCCCAACGACGAGCGCCCAATAGAGTTTCTGCACCAATCGACCACGAAACGCTGTCGCGAGCCGCGCCGCAGATTTCGTATGACGCGCCAAAACCAACGCACCACTGGTATCCTTATCGAGGCGATGAACCAATTTGGGTCGCTCGGCTCCATCAAACTTCAACGCGTCCAACATCCCGTCCAGGTGGCGGGAGAGGCGGCTTCCGCCTTGCACGGCCAACCCCGGCGGTTTGTTTATGACGATGGTATCGCCGTCTCGATACAGGACGCATCGTCGAATCGCTTCGGCCTCTTGGCGATCAACTTTCGGGCTCGGCTTACACGCCGCACAGCGATCCCGTAAAGGCGGGACGCGGACCAACTGCCCCGCTTCTAATCTCTTATTGGCGCGGACACGGGCGCCATCGATGCGGATTTGACCACTCCGCAGCAATTTCTCCAATCGCCCGTGCGGCAAAGTAGGAAAGTGACGCCGAAACCATCGATCGAGTCTGATTCCGCTATCAGCGTCTTCAATGGATATCGTCAGGACGACCACGCTTAGTTCCCACCATCGGCTTCCGAGGAGGCGCGATCTGTCTCTTGTTCTTCACGTAAATTATTCCAGTATTCCAATCGCTTACGGATTTCTTTCTCAAGCCCTCTAGGACCCGGTTGATAGAGCGCGCGCCGCGGCATTTCGTCGGGAAAGTAGTTCTGACCGGAGAATCCGGTCTCGCTATCGTGGTCGTACTGGTAATCGGCACCGTAGCCAATTTCCTTCATTAGGCGGGTCGGTGCGTTGAGAATATGTTTTGGCGGCATCAGCGATCCGGTCTCACGCGCTGCATCACTGGCCGATTTTTCCGCTCGATAGGCACTGTTCGATTTCGGCGCCGTGGCCAAATACATTACGAGTTGGACAATCGCCAACTCGCCCTCCGGACTGCCGATAAACATGTACGCGTCCTTGGCAGCTATGCCCTGCAATAACGCGTTAGGATCGGCGAGACCAATATCTTCAACCGAGAAGCGTACTAGGCGGCGAACCACATAGAGTGGGTCTTCACCCGCCGTTAGCATTCGCGCCAACCAATATAACGATGCATCGACATCGGAACCGCGCAATGATTTGTGTAACGCGCTTATGAGGTTGTAGTGGCCGTCTTGGGCTTTGTCGTAAACCGGCATCCGGCGTTGAACGGCCGTCGCGAGCGCGGCCGTATCAAGCGGTGTCTCGGACGGTAGCGTGAACAATTCCTCGGCGAGATTAAGGAGGTACCGACCATCACCATCGGCCATCGCTATGAGGGCGGTACGACTATTCGGGGTAAGTGGAAGCGGTCGACGCCGCACTTCTTCTGCGCGTGCGAGCAAAGCCTCCAATGCGATGCTGTCGAGGCGGTGCAGAACAAGCACATGACAGCGCGACAGGAGTGCCGCATTCAACTCAAAGGACGGATTTTCCGTCGTCGCACCAACCAGGATTATGGTGCCGTCTTCGACCACCGGGAGAAAGCCATCCTGCTGCGCTCGATTAAACCGATGAACCTCATCAACAAAGAGAATCGTTCCACGGCCCACCGCTCGACGTTCGCGTGCTTGATCAAACGCTTTTCTGAGGTCGGCAACGCCAGTGAACACGGCCGACAATTGCACGAACTCATAGCCCGAGATTTTTGCCAGAAGGCGTGCAATTGTGGTTTTTCCTGCTCCCGGTGGGCCCCATAGGATCACAGACTGTAAGCTGCCGGTCTCAACCATTCGCCGGAGCGGACCACCTTCTCCGAGAAGGTGATCCTGTCCGAGTACGTCATCGAACTCGGTGGGGCGAAGTTGATCAGCAAGCGGGTGAGGTGTATCGCTGGCGAGGCCCGCTGCCTCAAATAGGCTGTTCATCCTTCAATAACGATTTTGATGTGCCGTTCGCCACGCTGGATCGAAATACGCCACGCCGAAGCATCGCTACCGACGAGTGATTTTACGCGTGCTACATCTGTTGCCGCCTCACCGTTTATCTCTCTGACGAAATCGCCGGGTTTGGTTCCGATTCGAGCCGCCGGGCTGCCGCGCGCGACAGATAGTAAGATGACGCCGCTGGCCAAGGGATTGACCCGGAGTTCACCGGCTAGCGCTGGTGACAAATTGGCTATCTTCGCGCCAGCTAACGGATGACGACCCTCGAGAAGAGTTGTTGCTCGGGGTGGAATCTCCGGCGGTTCGACCAGGCCAACCTCGACGTCGACGCTCTTGCCATCGCGGAGCACGTTAATCTTTGCTCGTTCGCCAATCGGACGCGTGTCAATTCGGTACGCTAGGCTTGCCGGATCAGCAACTTCGCGACCGTCAACGCCAACGATAATATCACCTATACGCATACCACCGCGATCCGCTGGGCCGGCTTCGTAGATGTTGTTAACGATAATACCCCCGGGGCGATCAAGACCGAGTGATGAAGCAATTTCGGGCGTAACTGCCTGACCCCCAACACCGAGCCACGGACGCCGCAACCGGCCATCCGTGAGCGCACCCTTGACAACCGCTGCCACCATATTTGCCGGAATCGCGAACCCAATCCCCATCGATCCACCCGAGCGGGAGTAGATCGCCGTATTGATACCGGCCAGCTTTCCGTCAAGCGTGACGAGAGCCCCACCCGAATTTCCAGGGTTTATTGCCGCATCTGTTTGGATAAAGAAACCAAGATCGGTGATACCGACAGGCGTTCGCGCGAGGGCAGAAACGATGCCGCTGGTAACCGTCTGGCCGACGCCGAACGGATTTCCAATCGCGAGAACGAGATCGCCGACTTCGAGTTCGTTTGAGTCGCCTAACTGCAGGACCGGTAGCTCTTCCCCACCCGTATCAATGCGTAGAACCGCCAAATCGGTCCGCTCGTCTGCAAGTATCAACGTCGCTCCGAACTCGCGCCGATCCGCGAGTGCGACCTTTATCTCGTCGCTCCCTTTGACTACATGATGATTGGTAACGATCACCCCTTCTGACCGGACGACGACACCCGAGCCCAGCGAGTTCTGCATGCGTTGCTGCGGCCGGCCAAATGGGAGATCGCCGCCAAAGAACCTCCGAAAGAACGGATCGTCGAAAAAGGGCGAGCGACGGACTTCACGAACCGACCGCCGACTGAATACATTGACCACGGCCGGTGCAGCGCGCTTGACCAACGGTGCATACGACAGCTCCACTTCGACACGGGACGTCGGCACCTTTTTGGTGTCCGCTTGCGCCGCCGTTGACGCCGCGAGAACAAACGCCAATGCGAACGTGGCGGCGATAGCGCGAAACCAGGTCAGCGCGCGCTCGACCTGAAGGTGCGGATCCGTCGAGATTTGTCTCATCACATCAGTCTAAACCGCCCAAGCAAAAAGGGCAGCCCAAGGGCTGCCCATCTGTGAACCTGCTTGACCGGTCCGGTCAGCCGGCAATAGCTTCTTCGGCAATTTTCTCCGCAACATAGACGGGACCGGAGTCCTGCCCCTTCGCGTCGGTGTCGCGATCGATGAGTTCGATCACTGCCATATCGGCCGCATCACCATGACGATGCCCTGCCTTGAGCACGCGAGTATAGCCGCCTTGACGATCGGCATAGCGTTCTGCAAGAGCATCAAACAATTTCACGACAATCGCATCATCGGGCAATTGCGCCGCGGCTTGGCGTCGGGCGTGAAGATCGCCGCGTTTACCCAACGTGATAAGTTTGTCGACCACCGACCGAAGTTCCTTTGCCTTCGGCAGCGTCGTTTTGATCTGCTCATGCTTAATTAGCGCAGAGGCCATATTAGCCAGCATCGCTTTGCGATGTGAGCTTGTTCGATTGAGTTTGCGGTGAGCCCACCGATGACGCATCGGATCCTCCCTATAGCGCGGCTAAAGCGATCAATATTGATCCTCTAGGCGCTTGGCTAGTTCTTCAATATTCTCCGGCGGCCAATCCGTGACCTCCATGCCAAGATGCAAACCCATCGAGATCAAAACTTCCTTGATCTCGTTTAACGATTTGCGCCCGAAATTTGGTGTCCGGAGCATCTCTGCTTCGGTTTTCTGGATGAGATCGCCGATATAGACAATATTATCGTTTTTGAGGCAGTTGGCCGAACGCACTGACAACTCCAATTCATCAACACGCCGCAGCAGATTGCGGTTGAACTCCGGCTCAGGCATCGTTTCCTCGCGACGCACGACCGTTGGTTCCTCGAAGTTGATAAACAGCTGCAGTTGATCCTGAAGAATACGCGCGGCATACGCCAAGGCGTCTTCGGGCGTGACCGTGCCATTGGTCTCGATTTTCATCAATAATTTATCGTAGTCAAGAATTTGGCCTTCGCGCGTATTCTCAACCTTGTAAGACACGCGCTTGACCGGACTATAGATTGCGTCGATGGGGATTAAACCAATGGGCGCGTCTTCCGGGCGGTTGCGCTCGGCCGGCACGTAACCTTTACCGTTCTCGACGGTAAGCTCCATCCGAAGCTTGGTGCCTTGATCGAGCGAGCAGATAACATGCTTTGGGTTAAGGATCTCCACATCATGTCCGGTTTCGATCTGACTTGCTCTGATCTCGCCAGGACCATCGCCGGATAGCGTCATCCGCTTAGGTCCATCGCCATGCATGCGGACCGCTAAACCCTTGATGTTGAGAACGATGTCGGTGACATCCTCGCGAACACCAGGGATTGACGAGAACTCGTGCAAAACGCCGTCCACTTGGAGGGATGTCACAGCAGAGCCTTGCAGGGACGACAGAAGTATTCGCCGCAATGCGTTGCCCAAGGTAAGTCCGAACCCGCGCTCAAGCGGTTCGGCCACCATATTCGCAAATCGACTTGGGTCTTCACCGCCGTCGATATCGAGCTTGTTCGGCTTAATTAATTCTTGCCAATTGCGTTGTATTTGGACCACCGGTCAAACCTCGTTGTTCGTATGTGAAATCCTGCCCACTGAAATCGTAGGACCGACTAGTACCCGCCGTGAATATTGCGGCCGCCACCTCGCCGATCGCTCGGCGTCAAACGCGACGCCGTTTTGGAGGACGACAGCCGTTGTGGGGTATTGGCGTGACGTCGCGGATCGCTGTTATCGTCAACCCAGTTGCTTGTAATGCACGTAGTGCGGATTCACGTCCCGAGCCAGGACCGCGCACTTGTACTTCGAGGGTCTTTACACCGTGTTCTTGCGCCATCCGGCCTGCACTTTCCGCTGCCATTTGGGCGGCGTATGGGGTCGACTTACGCGACCCTTTAAATCCCTGCTGTCCAGCAGATGACCATGCGATTGCATTACCCTGTGCATCCGTGATGGTCACCATCGTGTTGTTGAATGTTGCCGATACGTGAGCAACGCCCGAGGTAATATTCTTGCGTTCGCGCTTGCGAACACGCGTGGACGAAACATCGCGAGCCATGCCTAAGTACTCACCTTCTTTTTGCCGGTAATCGGTCTAGATGGACCTTTCCGGGTGCGCGCGTTGGTGTGAGTGCGCTGACCTCGAACCGGCAACCCGCGACGATGACGTAAACCCCTATAGCAACCGAGATCCATCAGTCGTTTGATATTCATCGCGGTTTCGCGCCGCAAATCACCTTCGACGATGTAGTCAGCGCCGATGCTATCGCGAATCTGCATCACCTCGGCTTCGGTCAACTCGTTCACCCGTTTCTCTGGCGGAACGCCGAGCTTAATGCATATCTCTTTGGCGCGGGTTCGACCGATGCCAAAGATGTAACTTAGGGCGATTTCAACGCGCTTGTTGGTGGGGATATTTACCCCAGCAATACGTGCCACTTGCGCTGCTCCTTAGTTGCAACGTGTTGGAACTAATCGGAAATTTATTTTTTGGATGCCGGCGGCGCAGTTGTAGTTTTAGTGCCGGAACAAGTCAACCAAATCACAAATTTTCGTACGATAACAATGGGATAGCCTAACTCAATATCGCTTCTAATTGGCGTGTAACGTCATCAATGTCCGCCATACCGTCCACCGAGCGCAGCAATGCCCGCTCACTGTAGTAGTCGATTAGCGGCGCCGTCTCGTCGTAATAGGCCTTTAGTCGCGCTCGCACGGTCTCCTCAGTGTCGTCGGACCGCCGCGTAAACTCGGACGAACCGCAGACATCGCAAACGCCGTCCTCCTTAGGAGGCTGGAACTTGTCATGGTACCCAGCTCCGCAAGTGGCGCAGGTGTAGCGGCCGGTAATGCGCTCGGCCAAAAGATCGTCATCTACCTTAACCTCGATCACGTGGTCCAGCGACTTGTTGCGTCGATCCAGTATCCGGCTTAACCCATCGGCTTGAACAGTCGTGCGCGGCACGCCGTCAAGAATGAAACCGCGGTCGGAGCCGAGCATGCCGATAGCTTCATCGACAATGTCGATAATAGTCTCGTCGGAGACGAGTTGGCCCGCGTCTATCACAGCTTTGGCTTTTTTCCCGACCTCAGTGCCTTCTTTCACCGCCGCCCGTAGCATGTCGCCGGTCGAAAGATTCGCCAGGCCGTATCGATCTTCCAGACGTTTCGCCTGTGTTCCTTTGCCGGCACCCGGTGGGCCCAACATGATCAAGATCATCGATTGCGCCCTCGCAATTTTGATTTCTTGATCAGCCCCTCACTTTGATGGGCAATCAGATGCGACTGGATTTGAGAGATCGTATCCAAGGTCACGTTGACCACAATCAGCAATGATGTGCCGCCGAAGTAGAACGGAATAGCATATTGTGAGATCAGGATTTCCGGCAGCAGGCACACCAATGCGAGATATGCTGCCCCAACGGTAGTCAGCCGCGTAAGCACATAGTCGAGATACTCGGCTGTGTTGGTGCCGGGCCTAATCCCCGGAATAAATCCGCCATTTTTCTTTAGGTTATCTGCCGTGTCCGTCGGGTTGAATACGACCGCAGTGTAAAAGAAACAGAAGAATACGATGCCGGTCATATACAGAAGCATGTAACCCGGCTGGCCCCGCCCAAGAAAAGCAGTGACGGTTAGCAGCCAGCCTGGCCCTTGCGATGCCGTGAAGCTTGCCGCCGTGATCGGGAGCAACAAAAGCGACGACGCGAAGATCGGCGGAATGACTCCAGCGGTATTTAATTTGAGTGGCAAGTGCGAACTTTCGCCGCCGAACATCCGGTTGCCAACTTGTCGTTTCGGGTATTGGACCACCAAACGCCGCTGCGCGCGCTCGATGAATACGATGAATGCGATGACGGCGAAGATCATGATCAATAGGAAAATGATGATGATCGGCGACAGTGTGCCGGTGCGACTAAGCTCGAGCGTTCCAGCGGATGCAGCGGGCAGGTTCGCAACAATGCCAGCAAAAATGATCAGTGAGATACCGTTGCCGATGCCCCGAGCGGTGATCTGCTCGCCAAGCCACATTAGGAAGATCGTGCCGCCGGTCAGCGTCACAACCGTTGTTACTACGAAAAACAACCCAGGATCGATTACCGCGCTGCCACCCGGCCCGGTCATGTTTTGGAGACCCACGGCAATCCCGTAACCCTGCAATGCGGCGAGTGCCACCGTGCCATAGCGAGTGTATTGATTGATCTTCTTGCGCCCCTGTTCGCCTTCCTTCTTGAGTTGCTCAAGGCGCGGCGACACGGTTGTCATCAATTGAATGATGATAGAAGATGAAATATAGGGCAGCACGTTCAAGGCAAAGATCGTCATGCGCCCAAGTGCGCCCCCAGCGAACATATCGAACATCCCAAGGATGCCGCCCTGCTGCTGCCGAAATACATCTGCCAGAATGCTCGGGTCGATTCCGGGGACCGGAATATAGGTCCCAAAACGATAGATCACGAGTACGGCGAGCGTGAACCAAATCCGCTTTTTAAGTTCGGTCGCCTTCGAAAAGGCACCAAAGTTGATACTCGAGGCGAGCTGCTCAGCTGCTGAAGGCATGGTTGTTTAGGGCGTTAGCCCTTAGGCTCCTCTTGCTCGCCACTGTCGCCGTCGGTTTTCTCGGGTTTATCCGAATCAGCAGCGCTTGCCTTAGTATCATCACTGGTGGCGTTCTTACCTTTGGCCGCGTCCTTGCGGGACTTAGTCCTGGTCCGCGTTCGGTCCTTTTTGGGACGGGCCGGAGGCAGAACGACGACACTACCGCCAGCCTTCTCCACGGCTTCGATAGCGGCCTTTGACGCACCAGTAACTTCAATACTTATCTTGGTATTCAGTTCGCCTTTAGCAAGGAGGCGAACGCCATCTTTTGCGTGATCAACCAAACCCGCGCCGCGCAAAAGTTCGATTGTAATTGGCTTGGATGAATCGATCTTGCCGCCGTCGATTGCCACCTGAAGCCGTCCAATATTCACAATCTCCGGTGTTTTGCGGAAAATATTGTGAAAACCGCGCTTTGGCAGACGCCGATAAATCGGCATCTGCCCGCCTTCAAACCCATCAATGGCAACACCGGACCGAGCTTTAGCACCCTTGTGGCCGTGCCCCGACGTCTTGCCCGTGCCAGAACCGATCCCACGGCCCAGTCGGCGTCGTGCTTTTCGTGCACCCGGCCGGTCGGCTAACTGATTGAGCCGCATCTCGCTCTCCTTACCTCGTCGCGCAATCGACTAGCCTGATACCTGCTCAAATTTAACCAGGTGCTTGACCCTGTGAATCATGCCGCGCACTGCGGGCGTGTCTTCAAGAACGCGCGAGCGATGCATTTTATTGAGTCCCAATCCGATCAACGTCTGGCGCTGTTTTGCGGGGCGACCAATCGGACTACCCACTTGAGTTACCTTAACTTTCTGGACCTCCGCCAACGCTCTATTCCTCTACGTCGGTTTCGCCGCGTCGACGGCCGATGACGTCGCCTACCTTGAGTCCGCGACGGGCCGCGACGGCGCGTGGCGAGGCCATATTATTCAGGGCAACGAACGTCGCCTTCACCATATTATGCGGATTGGACGAACCAAGCGATTTGGCGACAACATCCTGCACACCAAGGGTTTCGAAAACCGCCCGCATCGGACCACCGGCGATAATTCCCGTGCCCGGTGGTGCAGCGCGGATAAGAACTTTGCCGGCACCAAACTTCCCAGTCGCATCGTGATGCAACGTCCGTCCCTCGCGGAGGGGAACGCGCAGCATGCTACGCTTGGCTGACTCCGTGGCCTTACGAATCGCCTCGGGGACCTCGCGGGCTTTACCGCTGCCATAGCCGACCCGGCCGCGTTCGTCACCAACCACGACTAGGGCAGCGAAGCCGAAACGTCGACCACCCTTCACAACTTTCGCAACTCGGTTGATGCTGACGAGTTTGTCGACAAACTCGCTGTCACTTTTACCGTATGTGGCGGCTCGAGCCATTCATTTATCCCTAAAACACTAATCCCGCTTCACGTGCGGCGTCTGCAAGTGCCCGAACGCGTCCGTGAAACAAATAACCTCCGCGATCGAACACGACCTTGGAGACACCCGCTGCCTTGGCACGTTCGGCCACCAATTTTCCTACTGCACCGGCCGCATCTATCGAGCCCGGCTTGGTCACCGTACCGCGCAGATCCTTATCGAGGGTCGAAGCGGCGGCGACGGTCGCGCCACGCACATCGTCTATGACCTGGGCATAGATATGCTTGTGCGAGCGGAACACTGAAAGTCTGAGCCGCTGGGCACGCGCGCGACGAAGTTGGCTGCGCACGCGGCGCCGACGGCGCTCAAGGAGTTCTTTTTTATCGGCGGACATCGTCGCTACCTACTTCTTCTTGCCTTCTTTACGCTGGATCAATTCATCCGCGTATTTGATACCCTTGCCCTTATAGGGTTCGGGCGGGCGCTTCGCCCTAATTTCCGCGGCTACCTGACCCACTTTTTGTTTGTCGATTCCTGAAATGTGAATCGCTGTCGGCCTCTCACACGCGATGTCGATACCCTCGGGAATTGGGTAGATTATTTCGTGGCTATAACCCAATTGGAGGTTGAGTATTTTGCCATTGACCGCTGCGCGATAGCCCACGCCGTTAATTTCAAGACTTTTCGCAAACCCGGCCGATACCCCGGTTACCATGTTACTTACAAGCGTTCGCTGCATCCCCCACATCGTGCGCGCACGATTAGAATCATCGCGGGGGTTGACGGTGATTTTGCTATCGACAATTTCAGCGATCACGTCATCCACCAACACCATATTCAGTTTGCCATTCTTCCCAGATACAGCGATCTGCTGGCCGGTGAGTTCAACTTCAACTCCATCGGGAATCGGGATTGGGTTCATTCCAATGCGGGACATAGAAAAATTCCGCTAGAAAACGTTGCAGAGAACTTCGCCACCGACATTGGCAGCACGCGCTTCACTATCAGACATCACGCCGCGCGGCGTCGAAAGGATTGAGATACCCAAACCGCCCGAAATCCGGGGTAACTCCTTTATGCCGGAGTAAACCCGTCGTCCGGGTCTAGACACTCGCTGGATCGTTTTGATAACTGGCGTTCCTTCGAAATATTTCAACTCGATTGATAGCTCAGCTTTGCCATCATCGAAGTCGCGCCGTGAATAGTCGCGGATATACCCTTCTCGCTTAAGCACTTCGAGAACGTTCTGACGCAGTTTCGAAGCCGGCGTGCCGACAACCGACTTGCGTGCCTGCTGCCCATTTCGAATACGGGTAAGCATATCGCTTAGTGGATCAGACATAGTCATTCTCGGCGGCCTCTCACCAACTCGACTTGGTCATTCCCGGTACCTGCCCCATCGAAGACAGTTCCCGTAGCGCAATTCGTGACATTTTCAGCTTACGGTAGTAACCACGCGGCCGGCCGGTCAGTTCACAACGGTTGCGAACGCGTACGAGCGCGGAGTTTCGCGGCAGTTCTGCGAGCTTCAACCGAGCAGCGAAACGATCTTCTTGCGGCAAGGAATCGTCTGACGCCATCTCCTTCAGACGAGCTCGTTTAGCTGCGTATTTGGCACTCAATCTCTGTCGCTTTCGATTGCGCTCAATAGCGCTTGTCTTAGCCATTTGATCCTCTCTAGCTACCGGGTATCTGGAACGGCATGCCAAACTCACGCAGTAGCTCACGCCCTTCATCATCGGTCTTGGCGGTCGTCACCACGACCACGTTCAATCCGCGAATCTCATCAATTTGGTCGTAATCGATCTCGGGGAACACGATTTGCTCCTTAAGGCCCAAAGCGAAATTGCCCCGTCCATCGAAGCTCGCCGCTGAGATACCTCGAAAATCACGTACCCGCGGCAGCGCGATCGTTATTAACCGGTCGAGAAACTCATACATTCGAGTGCGCCGCAGAGTCACTTTGCAACCAATTTCCATGCCTTCGCGAAGTTTGAAATTCGCGACTGATCTTTTTGCTTTATTGACAATCGGTTTCTGGCCGCCGATCACTGTTAGCTCAGCGACGGCCGCGCCTACCTTCTTAGTGTCGCGAACGGCTTCGCCAACACCCATGTTGATGACAATCTTATCCAGCCGCGGGACTTCCATAGTGTTGGCGTAGCTAAATTTTTCCCGCAAAGCGGAATGAATTCTGCTGTCGTAGTCTTCTCGTAGGCGTGGTGTCATCGTTCTCTCCCAACCCTACAAGTCGATCACTTCGCCGGATTTCTTCGCGTAGCGCACTTTGCGCCCGTCCTCGAGTCGCCTGAACCCAATACGTGTCGGTTCGTCGGTCTTGGGGTCGACATGGGCCAAGTTGGAGATGTGCAGCGCCGCTTCTTTTTCCACGATTCCCCCGGGTTGGCCGGGGCTCGGACGGGTATGACGCTTAACCATGTTGACGCCCTGGACTAGCGCTCGATTGTTTTCAAGAAACATCCGCAATATCTTGCCACGCTTGCCTTTTTCGCGGCCGCTTAGGACCACGACGTCGTCGTCTTTACGAACTTTCTGCGCCATCACAGCACCTCCGGCGCCAAGGAAACAATTTTCATGTGTTGTCTTGATCGCAGCTCACGAGTCACCGGACCGAAGATACGCGTGCCGATCGGATCACCTTGAGGCGTAATGAGTACGGCTGCATTGCGATCAAATCGAATAGCGCTTCCGTCAGTGCGGCGAATTTCCTTTGCGGTGCGGACAATAACAGCCCTATGGATTTCGCCTTTCTTGACCCGCCCGCGAGGTATCGCCTCTTTCACAGTTACGACTATCGTGTCGCCAACCATAGCCGAACGGACGCCTGAACCACCAAGCAGCTTGATACACTGCACTTCGCGTGCGCCGGAATTGTCGGCAACATCAAGCCGAGTTTGAACGTGTATCATGGTCGTCTTCCTTCGCTGACCGACTGATCTCAGTCGCTCTCAACGACCTCCCAGCTCTTCAACTTCGAGATCGGCCGACATTCGCGGATGCGCACCCGATCACCGATCTTGAATTTGTTATCGGGGTCATGCGCGTGAAATTTATTACTGCGAAGAATAAACTTCTTATAGAGGGAGTGCTTCAAACGTCGATCGACCCGCACAACTATCGTCTTGTCGGCACCATCGCCGACTACTTCACCCTGCAATACACGTCTCGGCATTAGCTATTGCTCCTACGATGCGCCGCTGCTTTGAACATGGCGCATAACCGTCTTGAGGCGCGCGATGTCGCGCCTCACTTCACGAATCCGAGCGGTGTTCTCAAGCTGTCCGCTAGCTCGTTGAAACCGCAAATTGAACGCTTCCTTCTTCAAAGTGAGCAATTCGTCGGTGAGCTCATCAGTGCTCTTGCCTTTAAGATCTTCAGCTTTCATGGGTCTGATCAAATTGTTTCGCCGGCGCGCGCGACCAGCCGCGTGCGCATTGGTAGTTTTGCAGCGCCACGCTCGAATGCTTCGCGCGCGAGTCCCGGTGAGACGCCATCGAGTTCAAATAGAATCCGTCCCGGTTTAATTCTGCACATCCAAAACTCCGGCGTGCCCTTGCCTTTGCCCATACGTACTTCAGTGGGTTTCTTACTCACCGGCACATCGGGGAACACACGAATCCATACCCGACCACCACGCTTGATATGCCGTGTAATCGCTCGTCGGCACGCCTCAATCTGGCGCGCCGTTATCCGGGCCGGCTCCGTCGCTTTGAGGCCGAACGCGCCAAAGTTTAGCGCCGTACCACCCTTCGCTTTGCCATGCACGCGGCCCTTGTGGGCTTTGCGGAACTTGGTGCGTTTCGGTTGAAGCATCTTATCGATTCCCGCTCTAGCGCCTTAGCGCTGGACCTGCTGCTCTGCCAGTTTTTTGTCCTGCGCCATCGGGTCATGAGCAAGGATTTCTCCCTTGAAGACCCAAACCTTAACGCCGCACGTTCCGTAAGCGGTGTGGGCGGTAACTTCTCCGTAGTCGATATCCGCACGCAGCGTATGAAGCGGGACCCGACCTTCGCGATACCATTCGGTCCTGGCAATTTCGGCACCGCCGAGGCGACCGCCGCAATTGATACGAATGCCTTGCGCGCCAAGCCGCATTGCTGACTGAACAGCGCGCTTCATCGCGCGCCGAAAAGCGACACGCCGCGCTAATTGCTGGCTGATGTTTTCCGCTACTAGGGTCGCGTCGATCTCGGGTTTACGTATCTCAAGAATATTGAGATGGACCTCGCTGTCAGTCATTTTCGCGAGATCAGCGCGCAAACGCTCGATATCGGCGCCCTTTTTCCCAATTACGACGCCGGGACGTGCGGTGTGAATGGTTACCCGCGCCTTCTTTGCCGGCCGCTCGATCACCACGCGGCTAATACCTGCCTGTACCAACCGCTTCTGAAGGTATTTTCGAATCTTGAGGTCTTCGTGCAGCAGGTCGCCGTAGTTTGCGCCAACGGCATACCAACGCGAGTCCCAGGTCCGGTTGATCCCGAGGCGAATCCCGATCGGATTTACTTTTTGGCCCATTATGCTGCTTCCTCGCGCTCGCGGACGACAATCACAAGATTGCTGTACGGCTTTCTAATGCGGCCCGTTCGCCCGCGCGCACGTGCACGGAAACGTCGCATGACAAGAGCCCGGCCCACATGGGCTTCGGCTACGAACAACCGGTCAACGTCGAGTTGGTGGTTGTTTTCCGCGTTCGCAATAGCGGATTGCAGCACCTTTTTTACGTCCCCGGCGATTCGGCGCTTCGAAAACGTTAGATCAGACAATGCCTGGTCAATGTTTTTTCCACGAATCAACCCGGCTATCAGACCGAGCTTTCGCGGACTGATGCGAATCGACGACGCAATTGCGGTTGCTTCGTTATCCACCAATTGACGCGAGAATGCCTTCTTACCCATCGTTCAGTCCTAAATGCGCTTTGACCGCTTGTCGGCGGTGTGACCGAAGTAAGTGCGGGTGGGCGCAAATTCACCAAGCTTATGTCCCACCATCGTTTCCGTAACGAGAACCGGGATAAAACGGCGACCGTTGTAGACATTGAACGTTAGTCCAACGAATTGCGGAAGAATTGTTGAGCGCCGAGACCATGTGCGAATCGGTTTTTTACGACCGGCGCCGCGCGCGAATTCTGCTTTCTTCAGCAGATAGCCGTCGACGAATGGTCCCTTCCAGACAGAGCGAGCCAACGTGTCGTCTCCTTACCGTTTCCGTGAACGTTTTCTTAGAATGTATTTATCGGTCGATTTGTTGCGCCGGGTCGGCTTGCCTTTGGTTGGCTTGCCCCACGGAGTCACCGGGTGACGGCCACCCGAGGTACGCCCCTCGCCACCACCATGTGGATGGTCGACCGGGTTCATCACAACCCCACGGACCTTCGGACGGCGGCCAAGCCAGCGCGAACGCCCCGCTTTACCCAATTTGGTATTTTTATTGTCGGGGTTCGACACGGCACCGATTGTCGCCATGCAATCGGCTCGAACCATGCGTTGTTCGCCCGACGTCAAGCGTAACAATGCGTACCCCGCATCTTTGCCCACGAGTTGAGCATAAGTTCCCGCGGCACGCGCGATCTGCGCGCCCTTGCCGGGCTTCATCTCAATATTGTGAATAATCGTGCCGACCGGAATATTCTTCATCGGCAGCGCATTACCAGGCTTAATATCCACCTGTTCACCGGAAATCACCCCATCACCGACCGCCACGCGCTGCGGCGCAACGATGTAGGCTATTTCACCATCTTCATATTTCAGCAGTGCAATAAAAGCGCTGCGATTGGGATCGTACTCCAGCCGTTCAATGGTCGCCGCCATATCAA
>Ga0114999_10004606_pt1 | contig 16607 bp, 14 predicted proteins | sample ArcticOcean_MG_C_3_FD_89820 | JGI IMG/M metagenome (GOLD analysis project Ga0114999, IMG submission 89820) | Marine microbial communities from western Arctic Ocean - ArcticOcean_MG_CB8_126 | ecosystem: Environmental > Aquatic > Marine > Oceanic | place: Arctic Ocean: Canada Basin | collected...
TTCATTTTTACTTAATGGTAAGATCGCCACGGTAACTGGAGCTAACGATCTATGAAGATGAAGCACAGTACGAGTTGTTTTACCATCGGGTTCTTCATCATATGAATCAAGCCAAAAAGCCAGAGTTGCCCTGTCTACTCCACCTGAAGGTTCTATTACATAAGGAACATACCTTGTTTTGGTCAATTCATCAAAATATGAAAGATCTACACCGCTAGCCGCAGCATGTTGCTTCAAGTCATAATCAGTTCTATTAGCAATACCTTCCAATTCTCCCCAACCCCAAGGAAACCTGTACTCTATATCGTATGTTTCTTTAGCATAATGGGCTAGTTCTGTATCTTCATGTTTTCTAATTCTTAAATTTTCAGCACGAATACCATATTTCAAATACCATTGATATCTTTCATGCAACCAAGTTTGCAACCATTCATTATCTTCACCAGGTGTCACAAAAAATTCGATTTCCATTTGTTCAAATTCTCTGGTTCTAAAAGTGAAATTTCCTGGTGTTATTTCATTCCGAAATGATTTACCGATCTGAGCAATACCAAATGGTAATTTTTTTCTAGCACTATTAACCACATTATTAAAATTCACAAAAATACCTTGAGCAGTTTCTGGTCTAAGGAATATCTCAGAAGCAGTTTCTTCTACAGGGCCTTGGAATGTTTTGAACATCAAGTTAAAATTTCTAGGCTCAGATAATTCCCCTCCGCAATCGGGACAATTATTTGAATCTATTTGGTCCAGCCTGAACCGATGTTGGCATCCCTTACATTCCACCAGTGGGTCACTAAAATTATCCAAATGGCCACTAGCTTCCCATACTTTACGTTGCATGAGAATAGATGAGTCCAGTCCTACTACATCCTCACGAGACACTACTACACTGTTCCACCAAGCTTCTTTAACATTTCTTTTTAACTCAACACCTAATGGTCCGTAATCCCAGGTTGAGCTTAGCCCGCCGTATATTTCGCTGCTCTGAAAAACAAATCCTCTTCGCTTGGATAATGAGAGTAACTTATCCATATCACCATATGGCAAGTATCGGACCATCAATGACCTCCTACATTCCTTTGTAATTTCTGTTTTGGTTAATCGCTTTGACTAAATTCTCACTCGCAAATTCATCTAACGTCACATATTCTCCACCCAGGTCTTGGGATATCTTTTTCGCAAGTTCTAATTTAACAAACCCTGATTCAGTGTCTATAACCAATGTCTTAATTTTTTTGTGTTTAAATTCTGAGCACACCTCAGTAAGCTCGTTCGCTATATGATCGCGCCCTTTGCTTGAACCCACGTTATTCCTACCATCTGATAATAATACTACGAAGGGCAATGAGTTTCTGTCTTTCATCCCTTCCATGTTTATGACATCCAACGTTTTTAACAAGCCGTTGGTCAATGGTGTTCTCCCTCCAGTTGGCATATGTTGCAATTGATTTTGTGCCAATTCCACACTATTTGTAGGAGACAAAATTAATTCCGCTTGTTCTTTTCTAAAAACCACCATTGCAACCGTGTCTCTCCGCTGATAAGCATCCAGTAGAAGGGACATAACTGCGCCTTTAACTTCACTCATTCTTCTCTGAGCACCCATAGAGCCACTCCCATCAACAACAAATATGATCAATGTACCAGTTTGTGTAAGCCTCACTTTTTCTCTTAAGTCCGACTTTGTAATAATTACTGCAGGATGTTGTCCATTATCAAGTTGTCTGCTTTTTTGATGTGGCGCTGCTGCACGTAGGGTAGCGTCCAGAGCTAAGTCAGTGATTTTACCTTTTGGTAAAGTAGCTGACACATAATAGCCTCGCCCTGAAGAACTATTGGTTTTCGCTCGTTTCCCAGATTCTGTCCTGTGTATGTTATCACTAGCTTTTATATCTAGTGATTTGATATTAGGCAAAGCGCCAATATCAAAGATTTCTTCTTGAATTTGGTCGTTCTCCATATTTTCTTCGTTAGAGTTTTCATTCTCATCAGATGGCTTATCTTCTTGAGAGGGGCCAGGGTCGTCAGATCCCGAGCCATCTCCATCTGAAGAGTCTTGTTGTTCTCTAGAATTGTTATTTTGACTTATGTTCTCTTGGTTTACCAAATCATCCAATCGTTCTTGGTCCAAATTAGGTTGCTGAAATGGCTGTCGCCTCTGACGATGTAAGAGAGCCATTACTGCCGCTTCTCTAACATCATCTGGCGTTACAATTTTTCTTTGTTCGTAAGCAGCTAAAGTAATAGAGGTTTTGTACATCACTATATCTCCTCTTAGCCCATCTATTCCAAAGTCTGCGCATATTGTGGAAATTAAATACAGCATGTCATCTGGCATCTCTACCTCAGACAATATCTTTCTACTAGCTTGTATTTTATTTCTTTCTAAATTTTCTTCTTTTTCCCACTCAGTAATGAATTGATGCGGTTGAGTTTCAAATCGGATCCGTCTTTTAACAACTTCAATCCTGTCTTCTGCATCAATTTCACTCTCTACTTCAATCGCTAAGCCAAATCTATCTAATAATTGTGGCCTAAGGTCTCCTTCTTCTGGATTCATCGTTCCAATCAACATAAACTGAGATTCATGCGTTATCGAGACACCTTCTCTCTCTACATAATTCCTACCCATAGCAGCCGCATCTAACAACACATCAACCAGGTGATCGTTTAAGAGATTAACCTCATCAATATATAAAATACCTTTATTGCATCCAGCCAACAGACCGGGTTCAAATACCCTGTTCCCAGTTTTAATTGCCTCTTCAATATTAAGTGAACCTACTAATCTATCTTCAGTAGCGCCAACAGGTAGTTGAACTATTTTTACCGGCCTAAAAATCCGATCTTTTTTGTCAGATGAATTGCAAATTTCACAAATATCCTGAGGTGAATCCGGAGAGCAATTAAATTGGCATCTATTAATCAATTCCAGATTGGGCAACAAAATAGATAATGACCGAACAGCGGTAGATTTAGCAGTTCCTTTATTCCCTCGTATCAGTACTCCTCCAATAGATGGATTGATTGCGTTGAGTATCAACGCCTTTTTCATTCTTTCTTGGCCCACTATAGCGGTAAAGGGGAATACTGGTTGCAAAGTATTTTTTTCCAAATTATAACTCCTAAGTTTTTTCATTTTGATAATTGATTATCGCCTGTCAACAAATACTATTTCCTTGTTATCTACATATTTGGATTTTACGTTGTCAAAATGTTGGATCCGATCCAGTTGAGAATCTACTCTATTGTGTTCAGCATCCAACATAGGATTCGGGAAATAACAACGAATTAGAGTTTGGTCATATCCTTTTGAAAACCTAACATAGTAAGACACTAAATCTTTGTGACTTTCTGCAAGCACAAATTGAGCATTAGTCAATTCTTCAACTTTGATGTGGCAATGCCAACTATCGTCTTCTATAGACACATATCCGTTTTCAATTTCTGGGTTCTTAATGTTACGAGCCTCATTTTCACTTACAACAGAGCTACCGCCAATGACCCAAGTCATACCATTTATAGAAGCCAATTCTAATATTAAATCTACAACGTTGCTCAACATACTCGATTCCTTCACTATATTATTATGGGAAATTTACTCTTTGATATTTTCTTGGCGGATTTCAATTTCTTCCTCAATATCTAAATACATTTGTTTTAATTGCTCAAGCATCTCTGGATCAGGATGTTCCCATAAATTTCTGTCAATAGCTTCTAAAAGTCTTTCTACAATACTTCTCAAAGCCCAAGGATTGCTTGTCTTAAAAAACTCTTGAATAGCTGGGTCCAGGACATAGCTATTTGTTAACTCCCTGTACATCCAATCTTCCACTACCTGAGATGTAGCATCATAACCAAACATGTAATCTACTGTAGCAGATAATTCAAAAGCTCCTTTATAACCGTGCCTTTTCATTGATTCAATCCATTTCGGATTAACAACTCTGCTTCGAAATACTCTTCGAGATTCATCTTGTAAATCTCGGGTTTTGACTCGAGAAGGATTGGAACTATCTCCAAAAAACTGACTGGGGTTTTTACCTGTTAAAGCTCTAACTGTGGCTATCATGCCACCGTGATATTGCATATAGTCGTCACTGTCAAAAATATCGTGTTCTCTGTTATCTTGGTTTTTAGCAGCGATAACAATTTGTGAGAAGCGACTTCTCATTTCATTTTTTGCCTCAATTCCAAATGTTTTTTGAGTATAAGCGTAACCTCCCCATGCTGTGTATACTTCAGCTAAATCTTGCACGCTAGACCAATTTTGTTCATCTAACAGCGGTAATATACCTGCCCCATATGATCCAGGTTTACTACCGAAAATTCTAAAAAGTTTATTTTCATTTTCATTTCCATTTGGAGACTTTGCCTCATCTTCCAATAGGTGTTTACGAATGTAATTTTGTTCTGGTCTTTCATCCAATCGGCTTACCAATTGAACAGCTTCATCCATTAGATATACTAAATTTGGGAAAGCATCTCTAAAGAATCCTGATATCCTAACAGTTACATCCACTCTAGGTCGCCCAAGTTCTGATATATCTATTGCTTCTATCCCAGTTACTCTCCGGCTTTCTTGTTGCCAAACAGGTTTGACACCTAATAAGTATAAAATTTGTGCTATGTCATCCCCATGGGTTCTCATAGCAGAAGTGCCCCAAACTACTATGCCTACCATTTCGGGGTATTTCCCTTCATCTTCGAGGTATTTTTCCAATAAAGAGTCTCCTAAACTCTTCCCCACTTCCCAAGCCACTGGTGATGGCAATGTCTTTGGATCAACTGAATAAAAATTTCTGCCTGTTGGCAACACATTCGGCATGCCTCGACTAGGAGCTCCACTTGGGCCAGCTGGTACAAATTTACCTTCTAATCCATTTAACAAATTTGAAATTTCATCCGTTGTACGCATCAAATTGGGGTATATATCGGAGCAGACATAACCTACAATTGCGTTCAATCGAGCGGTAGTTTTACCCACAATATCGTTTAATGTTTGACCAATATATTTTGGATTAAACTTGTTTACAGCTAGGGCAGAGTAAATTGTAGAGACCATATTATCTACACTTTCAATCAAGTCTCCGTTCGTCCTTATATTATTTGTTGTGTGGTGATGTATGAGCACTGGATCTGCAGAATTCACGCCGCCTGCCAAATCGTCTAAGCAATCATCATAATTCAATGAAAATACTTCACAAACAGCTCTTCGGATGCTGGGCAAGTTACCCATATCTAATCTTGTGAGAGCTCCGAGCAACCCTATCAGTTGTTCACCTGAAGGCGGTTCACCCAAAACATGTAATCCGTCTTTTATTTGGATATCTTTAATTTCGCAAAGATATCCATCCACTTCCAGCAGAAAATTTGATAGATCATCAGGTTGTTCTTCTACACCAAGGTCTCTGTTCAGCTCCGCTCTTTCAATAACTTCCCAAATTTGTTTTTCAAGTAACGGAAGTTTTGCTGGGTCCAATGTTAGACATTGGTAGTGCTCATCCAATAGTTGCTCTAATTCTTGTATATCACCATAGCTATCAGCCGTGGTCATAGGTGGAATCAAATGGTCCACTATAGTAGCATGAATACGTCTCTTTGCTTGCGTACCTTCGCCAGGATTGTTAATTATAAAAGAATAAAACATCGGTACATCTGACAATACAACTTCTGGAAAACAAGAACCTGACATACCTACCCCTTTTCCTGGTAACCATTCCAGAGTACCGTGTTTCCCAACATGCACAATTGCATCGGCCTTGAATTCTTCTTTTATCCAATGATAGTAAGCAACATAATGATGAGTAGGAGCTAGGTCGGGACTGTGATATATAGAAATAGGGTTTTCTCCAAATCCTCTAGGGGGTTGCAAACCAATAAATACGTTACCTAAATTTATACCTGCTATCGCTAAATTATCATTTGTTCTATATACGTCTCCCGGAGGAATACCCCATTCATTAGTCAAAGATTCTTTTACATCTGTATTAAAACCATCAAACCATTTTTTATAAGTGTCAGAATTTACATGCCCCGCGGCTAACTGCAGTTGCTGCTCTGTGAGGAATTCTCTGTCATTGCTACAGCGTTCTATAATCCTTTGTACCAATTCGTCTCCGTCTGCCGGTATATCACTGATTTCATACCCTGATGCAGCCATAGCTTGTAATAAATTTACTACAGAAGCAGGCGTATCCAAACCAACCGCATTACCAATACGAGCGTCTTTGGTAGGGTAGTTACTCATAATGATCACTACTTTACGATCTTTATTTTGTTTACGGTTCAAATTACCCCATCGTACAGTCAATCCTGAAACATAATTGATTCTATCTATATCAGGTACGTACTTTTGAACCTTTGCATTAACGTGATTTAAACCAAGTTGTTGAGGGACATCTGTCACTTCCTTGAACGATATCGGGACCGAAATAATTCTCCCGTCAAATTCTGGCAATGCAACATTCATAGCAGTATCTATAGGGTTTAACCCCAAATCACTTTCAAGCCATTGGTCTTTAGTACCCGTACTGATAATAGCTTGTATTATTGGTACATTCAGTTTGTTAAGGAAATTATTAACCCATTCATTAGATTCATTTCTGTTTTCTTCAGATATATCAACCATGGACAATCCCATGGTATTTATAACAGCGTTTACTCTTGATCTATCGTCATTCAATAAATATTTACTCAAAACTCTTTCCGGATCAGTGGATGAATCAGGAGTATGTTTCAGACTATAGGAGAATATTGGAATAACATTAGCACCTTTATTTTCCAACGACTTGATCAATGCGTCTATAAAATCCAAGTTACCGCTCATCCAATGAGCTCGATAAAACAATATAGCTATCGTGATGTTTTCTGAATTTATATATTGATTACTATATTCATCTATAGTTGGTAAATAATTCAATTCTGGTCTATATATACCTTCCCAAGGCATAGGTTGAGGGGCCTCATGACCCAAGTTAGTACCATAATACACATCGCTAAGAAACAGAAACATGTTTTTCAGGTTATCCGTACCGCCATGCATCATATAAGCAAACACTGTTTCAACTTCTGAAACTGCTGCCGTGCATGCGTTAATTAGATCTTGGTCCCATTCTTGATGACCAGGACAGGCAATTAACGGTATAGATCTCTCACGACAAATATCTACTAAATGGTCAAAGCTTTCTGGTATAGCCTGTTTTCCTCCAAGCAATCTAAGAATCACGACTTTAGACTCCAATAAGGAGTTAAATAAATATTCTTGGTTGTCTCTTGTTTCCCAACCTGTATGGATGTTTATAATTTCAATCGGAGGTAAATTTACTGATGTGTTCTTTAAGCTTTCAACCGCCGAAAGGGTATCAGTATCGGCGGTAGATATAAACAGTATTTTTTGAGTACTTTGAATTGTCATATTATTTTCCTATTACAATTATTGAAAGATCACTAAATTCAGTTTCATGCTCAGATAGTTCTTTTAGAGTTCCTTCCCATTTCATTTCATCTGGCAAACTTAATTTTTGGTAGACAGTAGTCATTTTTTGGGCCAGGTTATCTGTATGTATTAATCCTTGTGCTATAGCTTGTGGCATTAAATCAAATGGTCTGGGGATTATAATTAGATTCCTCTTGCCTTCTTTTAGGTAATGCTTCAATTCATCCAAATCTTCTCCGTCTTCTAGACGCTTATGCATAGTGATAAATATAGATTCTTCCATTCTCAATCGAGATCGAGTTGCTGCAATTTGAACCGAACTGACACACGGAATAAGTTGTAATTCAGATACTTTGTTTCGTATCCTATCTATAAGTTCGCTAGCAGAAAAATTAATGTCTCCCCACGCGCACAGGACACATTTTTTTCCTTCTTCTGCATATTGGCTCAATTCAGTTAGTAATTCTTCTTGGTTACGATAAGTCAAATTCAATATGTTACCTTTTACAACATATTGAGATACAACTGACATTACTGTTGTAAATCCGGCCACTACATCTGCATCAGCTAGGATGTTTTTTGCTTTTACCGTAATAAATTCTGGATCTCCTGGACCAATGCCCATTACTGTTACCATAGAATTTGTTGATTTAACCACGTCGTTCCTTCTTAATATTTGATTTAGTGATATGTGTATTCCGCCGCCAATTGCTGGAAGAAAATGAATTTCACTATTTTCATTAACTTTTTCCAAGAATCCTAATTGGCTAGTTTCTCCATCGACTATCACAGCTATAGATCCTACAATTTGATCCAATTCTTCGTCGTATAATTCTTGTCTTATCCCTGGGAATATTAAATCTAAATTGTTTACTATTTGACGAACTGAAGTTCCGACAACGTCAACGATTTGTTGTCCATTGGAAAACGATTGTAATTCACTCGGAAGCCATACTTGGGCCAAAATCAACATCCTAATTTTTTATTTATCCAAAAAAAAACTTGCCCTCCGGCAAGTTTCAGATCTATTTGTGTTATATCTGTATTGCGCAGACAATTAAAGCAATTTTATAGCCAAGTTCCTGACTTACGTTTTTACTATACTAAACGTTTACAGTGGCGCAACCGTGGTGGATTTCAACCACCTTCCTTGTCCATAAACAGCATATATTCCAGTATGTTGATAGTACCATTCACTCATTTTGTGGTCAACTCACGTTGCCTTCTGTGATTAAACTGGAAGATAATGTTCACAATAAAATTATTCCAATATGTATTTATTATTAGTTACGTCTTGTTTTCTGTTGCCAAGTACTCCCAAATATGAATATTGCCACCAACGCCATACCTGACAAAAACCCTCCTACGTGAGCCAAAAAAGCAATTTTTGCGACTGAAGGGACTCCAAATTGAAGTAGTGCTTGTACAAGTTGCCATATAAACCAAATTCCTAGAATGTAAATAGCTTTTATTTCAGCGACCGTTATCAGGATAAACATAAATAAAATCTTAACCTTGTTTCGAGGGAATAATATAATATAAGCTCCCATGACTCCCGCTATGGCTCCACTAGCTCCTATCAATGGGGTATTCGATTCTTTGTTAAACCAATAATGGAGTAAATTTCCTATTATGCCGGTTGAGATATATAAAACTGAAAAAGAAATTTTACCCAAACGATGTTCGACATTATCTCCAAAAACCCATAAAAACAGCATATTAAGTACATAATGGCTTCCGCTACCATGAACAAATAACGATGTAAGCAGTCCTGCATACAGTGGTAGGCCAGAATCAATATCACCGGAATTAATAAATGTTTTATAATCAATACCTGAAAAGATTTCGTATGGTATAAACCCCCATTTCAGGAAAAATATTTGCATTGCCACATTGCTACCTTGAAAAATTATGGCAAATTTGCTACCTATAATTTGCAATGAAAATACAGCTGTCGTGATCAAAATGATTGAAATAGTTAGGTATGGAATACTTGAATGGAGTTTTGGTGAATCAGAGAACGGAATCAAGTAATATCTCCTTTAATGAGCAGGACCCAAACTCGCCACATAAGAAATAGTGCCGCTAGCCGTAGCATGGGACATCACATCCATATTGATCATGAAATCATATAAAGACGGGTCATCCGGATGTACTTTAAAGAATTTTTTGAAAAATCCGACTCTTGCTTTCTCCAGGTTATCTACGTAAGTTTCTGCATCGTCGCTATCCAGAAGTTCTCGTTTCATCATTGTTTCTACTCTTAACCCGATAGACCCTACCATCCCTACATGAATAACTCCTGGAAATTCTTTCAAAATCAAATTACTCCCTCTACCAATTATAACCACGCTTCCCGACTCGGCTAGTTCATGTATAACTTGTGAAGTCGCTTCTATGAAGGCAGAATCATTAAGTTTTTGGCTTTTTGATTCTTGGCTAGAAATCAAATGGGTATAAGTTTCAGCAGGTAGCATCTCTATTCCTCTACCAAAATAAGGTTCTCCACTAATACCACTAATAGCAGATTTTTCAAGGGCGTCTTGTAAAAAATTAGCCACCTTTGTTAGAGTACTAACATATCTTTGTTCTTTATTTATTAAGTCCGGAACTGGAGACCCAACCATTTTAGCAGCTTGCGAAAACACCAATCTATCTACATAATTTAATTCGCTATTAGCTGAAACCAGTTTGCCAACTTCAATTGCACCACACCCTATCGGTCCATTAATCGTTATAACTGACATATTTCTTACCTCATGCTAAGTTTTTCACAGTTCTGTTTCTATAATTCTATTCCGTCTCCGATCATATTCGTCGTTTAGCAATCCCAATGCGGAAGAGTCATACCAATTTCCATTTTTTCTATGAGCTCCTCGAAAATGTCCTTCCATTACGAATCCTAAGTGGTCAACCATTTGCAACGCGTTCACGTTGTATTCAGGTACATCCACCCAAATCCTATGTAAATTATTTTCGTAGAAAGCGTAATCTAACACTTTTACTAAAGCAGCGGTTCCTAAATGGTGGTGCCACAGGTCTTTTTCCCCTATCAGTAAAAATAGCTGCGCTTCCAACAAAGGCCATTCATACACCAACTGGGATTCACCTACATGAGTGTCGTTTTCATCATAAATCGATAATATTTTCCTATTTTTATCAGATTGGATAGTTTCATAAAGGTTTTCACATTCGTCGTTTTTGAAGGTCAAATCATATCCGATATGCAATGGAATGCCATCATCATCACATCCATACCACATTTCGTTCACTTCTATATCCGATAGCCATGTTTTAACTTGGACCATATCTAATGGTATCAGTTCTTTTAGGGAAATATCAGGCTTCATATCATCTCCTTCGTTCAAAAACACTATTACACATTATAATAGTTAGTATATCTATTTGGAATGATGTTGGCAACATAATTTTCAACTCAGTTAGGTTGTTCCAATACCGGTTAAATCGATTGTATTATTCATTTAATAGACGCTTTAGTCCATATTCGTGCATTGCCATTTTCAGAATACACAAGAATTGGTATCACGGTAGAATTTATCAAGTTGTTAAGAGTATATCCTTTGAGCCGATCGATTAAACCTGGTCTGACCATGGAATTTGGAATTACAATTAAATCAGCTGATTCTTTTTCAGCCCAGGTTGATAGATGAGAAAACCCATGTGAAGTTGGTATGACGGCACCTGCTTTTACTCCTAATGATTCACAAACAGATAATTGGTTTGAGAGATATTCTCGCCCGATTACTGACAATTGGTTTTTTTCTATAACAGTGCTGTTCTCTTTCTGATATTCAGAGGATGGATATGGGTTTATTAAATAAGAAATGGCAGACATATCATACAAGATCATGGCAGCCGACCGAGCCGAAGCAAATTTTGAAGTGGCTTCTAGAAGTTTTGCCAACGTCTCATTTTTTCCATCATCAGCCACAACAAGTATTTTCTCTATTGGATAAGGCAGGGTTTCAGCTAATTCCATTAAAGACATTTCAGTTTCAGGAACGCTCTGTCGTCTTACAAATTCCAAGTGTTGTAAAGCGCCTTCAACTAATCTGACATCGCCTGAAATGAATCCTTTGAATTCTTTTCCAGGGCTAGTTATTCCTCCGATTCCGAAGTTGCCTGCATCAGAAATTTCCCATCCAGCAAATATGATTGGGACGGGATCTTTGGCAATTAGATACCATTGATTTTCAAATCTTTTTGTATCAGCCTCAAGATCAACCCACTGTTGCAATCCTGTAGAATGCACAGAATCAGACGTACCTGTGCCAAATCCTACTACATTGACTCCGCTTTCAGTAATTTTTTTATACCTCGATTCTTCTTTATCAAATTTTGCCACATTTTGAAAACCAACATACAATTTACCAGTAAGGTCGTTTTTCTGACACTCACGTTCAATTTCTCTAGTTATATCAAACATTTCTTTTCCGGATTTCAAAAACCTAAATCCTTCTATCGGTGGACCATCATTTTTGAAAGACTCTTCTAACCGTTTTATGAATCCTTCTACTCCGCTTTTATCTTCATTTGTAATATCTTCATCCGTAATTGACCAGTTCATTTTCTCTACTCCTTTTATGTTTTTTGGGCATCATGCGGCTATATCTAGTTGTGTACGGAATTGATCTACCTTGGCAACTTTGATTTGGTTTTTGTTCAAATCCTTAGACCACCCACACTGCAAACAGGCAGCATAATAACCATAAGAATCCTTTCCAAGAGAAATGTCTCCTTTGCATTTAGGGCAACTTTTCATATATATCATGTGTCTGACCTCCCATAGCTCTCATTATTAATTTTATTACCATATTGTAACCTAAATTATACAACTTGTCTTTTATAATCGACACCATGGCAAGCAACAGTCAACGCAGAATGCAGAAAATCAGAAATTAAAAAACAAAGAGAGTGAGACATTCTTAAAAATTGATACCGCTTGATCTGATGTAGATCCGAATACCAAAATTCGATTCTTTCGAAGAATCAAATAATATCTAAAATTTTAAGACAAAAGATCTGTTAGGTGAATTCCAAAAGAGTCTGAAAGTTTCACAGCTGCGCCAATTGTTAAATTTTGTTTACCATGTTCTACTGCGCTTATATATGTTCTATCTAATCCGCATTTCGACGCTAAATCTGATTGACTCCAGTTTTTAGCTTTCCTTAATTCATGTACTTTTTTTCCTAAAATTACCAGGTAGTGAGATAGGACAGTCCCTGAATAGGTCAACCCTACTAATCTTCTGGCTTCAATTAACGCGCGGTGAGTGGAAGTATATACGACTGAACAATTATCATAAGATTCAAACTTATTCAGTAATGGGGCTACTCCTCCTAGTAAGATACTAGGAGCTTTGTCTTTTTGAGAGGTGCTATTTAATCGGCGTATGATATCCTCAACGGTGTCGATTTGTTCATCTAAGGACACGGCTAAAGCTATAAGATCTGCCTGGCCAGATATTGCAAACTCAATTAAGCCACCTGATGGCGTATCAGCTCCTAAGAACTCCACTTCCCATCCATCTAATCTCAAAAAATCAGCTACTATCCTAGCTCCAAATGAATGTAAATTTCCCTCAACGCAGGCTACTATTACTTTAAAACCATTTCGTTTACTCGTTGAAAATGACTGGCTCACTTTTATCATTTGAGCGAGAGTAGATTCAGTTGCAAAGTGCTCCATTGCACTAGTTATAACGCCTTCATGCCACATTTCTACAATCTTAGCCTGGGAACGACCGAAAACATTAATATATATGTCATGAGCACTAAAACCGTTTTTAATAGCTTCTTCTACTGAGTTCTCTATTCCAAGTAAATCTCTGCTTATTAAAGCATCGATAAATTTATTAGCAATATTGCTTATATCTTGGGAATTGCTTGATTCATTGGCCATATTATGTATATATACCTCAAACTGTTATACAATATTATACAAAATACCAGCCTTGCATCAACTTGTCTACAAAAAAACGATGTTTTTTTAAATCTTTATAGTTTTAGATTGTCCTAAAGCTTCATGAGCCCAAAGTAGTAGTTCTGTTGTTTCGTCCCAGTTTATACATGCATCAGTTATCGAAACTCCGTAGGACAGGTCACTCAAATTTTTAGTTAATTTTTGGCTGCCTTCATTAATATTACTTTCGAGCATAGACCCTACTACACTTGCATTACCATCAGCTCTTTGAGATACCACTTCTTTAAACGCCATTCCTTGATTTCTGTGGTCTTTATTAGAATTACCATGACTGCAGTCGACGATTATATTTGGTGTTACTCCAGCTGCTTCAAGTTGTTTCTTAGCATCTGCTACATAAGTGGCAGAATAGTTGGGACCAGTAGAACCGCCTCTAAGAACTAAGTGCCCATTAGGATTACCATTAGTTTTAACAATTGCTGTTTGCCCATCCTTATCTAGCCCTAGAAATCCATGAGGGCTCCTAGATGAGACCACTGCATCTACTGCAATTTGAGTATTACCGTCCGTTCCGTTTTTGAAACCTACTGGCATACTTAAGCCACTTGCCATTTGGCGATGAATCTGGCTTTCGGTAGTTCTAGCTCCTATAGTGCCCCAAGAGACTAAATCTGCTAAATATTGAGGGACAATGGGGTCTAAAAATTCAGTTCCTGCGTACATTCCCATATCAGCGACTTTTAACAATATAGACCTAGCTAGGCTTAATCCTTCTTCTATGTCGAATGAATCATTCAATTTAGGATCATATAACAATCCTTTCCAACCCACTGTAGTTCTAGGTTTTTCGAAATAGACTCTCATTATAATTAACAGTTTATCTTTTACCTGGTCAGATAATTCAACCAGTTTTTCAGTGTAGTCTAGAGCTAGTTCTTCATCATGTATCGAGCAAGGTCCCGTGATGACTATTAATCTGTCATCTTTTCCTTCCAATATATCTTTTACTTGTTGCCTGCCTGATAAAACTGTGGCGACAGCTTGTTCAGTGACTGGATATTTATTTAATAACTGTGCAGGTGTTATTAATGGTTCTGTGCTCAAAATATTAATGTCCGTTCTATCTGATTTTTCCATTGTATTCTCCTAATTTAGGCGAAAAAAAACCCTTCCATTTCAGAAAGGGCCATTCTTCACTTTGTGCAGTAATCACAAGTGGAGATTCACCCATTCGTTTCCGTAATAAAAATAATATGTAAACTTACGTTGTCTCAATATAAATTCCTTGCTTTACATTTCGACGATACTACTAATTTTAATGGGTGTCAAATACACTGCTATATATGAATTAGGATTCTTCCAATCCTTTTTGGCGAAGTAAAAATGTTTCTTTTAAATAAACATTTTTAATTTGAGCAGATGTTTTTTCGGTATTAACCAAAATCAAAATCCTGATACATCTCGGAGGATAACCAGGGACAGGAATTTCCGTGGAGCACATTAATGCTGTGTCATTCCATCCTAATTGCCGGGCCGCAGCTGCGGGGTATGCCGCATTTAGATCATTGGTGGCTGTAAAAAACACTGCTGCTACTTGGGATTCTTCGAGAGTGTTTTCTAGTATCAATTGTTGCAATAGTTCCTTAGTAGAACTATAAATATCTTCAGCAACATTAGAGTTAGCCTGAGTTGCTCCTCTAATACCTATGCAAACAGTCATCTTAGCCTCGTCATATTGATTAATTATTATCCACTAAAGATCTTACAAAAGCGCCTGCATCAGACGATACTTTCTCAGGAGTTGATTCTAGCATCACAGAGATCAAAGCGCTACCAACGACAGCTGCATCTGCCGTTTCACAGATTTCATTGACATGTTTCCTTGTAGAAACACCGAAACCAACGGCTATTGGTAAATCAGTATATTTCTTTATTCTGTCAACTAATTCTAATCCTCTTTTTGAAACGTCATTCCTAGCGCCTGTAACTCCTGTTACACTAACGCAATACACAAATCCATCACATTTATCAATAGACTTTTCTATATTTATGTCAGTGCTTGTCGGTGCTATTAGAGGGATAAAACTAATACCTGTGTTGTTACATTCATCTTTAAATGAATCAGCTTCAGCCGCTGGAAGGTCGACTATAATCAATCCATCAACTTCTGACTCTGCACAGTTTTTTAAAAAATTGGCTACGCCATATTGGTAAACCGGGTTGTAGTACCCCATCAATACCAATGGAGTGAGTTTGTTATTTATACGAACTTTTTTAACGATTGACAGGCAGTGATCAATGTTCACTCCGTTTTGCAGCGCTGTAAAGCTAGATCTTTGTATGACAGGCCCTTCAGCCAATGGATCGCTAAAAGGCATTCCAATTTCGACCACATCAGAACCAGCATCGATTAATTCTTTTACTACCAATATACTAGTCTTTAAATTTGGGACTCCTGCTGTCACAAAAGTCACCAACCCAGATCGGTTTTGCGATTTTATTTTGTTAAATGTTTCTCTTATTCGATTCATATGATTTCCACATCAAGCTATAATTATTAACGCCAAATGTCAAACGGTGATCATTGTAGTAATTATCACTAAAGAATTTTGCACGCCATGAATTATAATACATGGCAATACTGTATTTAACCTACAATAGATAAATCCTAAAATGATTCCAGTAAAGAAAGTTGACGCAACAACTATTATTTCAAATTGCCCGCCATGGAATAATCCAAATATAAATGCGGCCAAAATAATGGATTTCCACATCCCAAGCCTTTTAAAACAAGTAATTAAATAAGTTCTGAAAAATATTTCTTCAAAAACTGGTACAACCAAAACTAATGATATTACAGACAAAATTACAAGAGGCCATTTAAATATTAGTGACGAATAATTTATTTCTGGGATTAATACATGTAACTCTAAAAAACCTGCGACTATCACTAAGCCAGTGCTCCCACCAATGCTTAAAAATATGCCTCCTAAAATTATAGAAGCTATTTTTACCATGTGTAACTTTGGAGGCATAGCAAATTTGGAATAAATGAATATAAAAAAGGATCTCCCCTCAAATAAATAAATAATACTTACTACAATTACACCCATAAACATCGATGAAATAACTGTAATGGTCGCGAGATTGATTTGGTCGGCAAATAACTTGTTTCCAAAATAGTCAGTCAGTAATATAAGGAGTGTGCCTATTGCAGCTAAA